>Ga0153954_1000737_pt1 | contig 22739 bp, 19 predicted proteins | sample TSFL038MetaG_FD_102277 | JGI IMG/M metagenome (GOLD analysis project Ga0153954, IMG submission 102277) | Attine ant fungus gardens microbial communities from Florida, USA - TSFL038 MetaG | ecosystem: Host-associated > Fungi > Mycelium > Unclassified | place: USA: Florida, Wekiwa Springs State... | reverse complement strand
TTATCCGAGATGAAGCGTTGGACCAGATATTTCGGCAGATAGCCGACATATTGGCGCAGCGTTTCCACATCGGTCTTGCCGACCTTCTGGGCAAGCCAGCGGCGCAGCGTTTCGAGCGACCAGACATTGCCGACACCGGCCTGCTTTTCGACGATCGAATGGACGGCGGCGATCGTCGCTAAAGTCTGGGGCGAATAGAGCGACTGGCCCGGCGGGAATTCGATCAGCACGTCAACCGGCTGAGCGCCGGTCAGCTTGGCGTCGAGTTCGCGATTGGCCTGCACCGCCTTCTGCTTGTCGGGCACCTGGTCGGCGAGATGATAGCGCGGCTGTAGGTTGGCGTAGACGGTGCCGAGGCCCGCCACGACGAGGAGGCCGAGCAGGCTATAGAGCGCCGGCCGGGTCACCATCCGCGCGGCAATCCAGCCGCAGAAGCGCCGCAGCGCATCGACCGCGATGTCGGCGCCCTTCATGCGCGCGACGAACGCCGCCTCGCGCCGCACCAGGAACATGCCGAGCAGGGGGATGACGGTGAGCACAGAGACGAGCGCGATCACCGTCGCGATGATCCCGGCCTCGCCGAAGCTGCGGATGAGATCCGAGTTCGAGAAGGTCAGCGCGACAAAAGAAAGGCCGGCGGTGGCATGCGTGAGGACGCAGGCCGGCCCGACGATATGGATCGCCGTGCGCAGCGCATCGGCCTTGCTGTCGCCGTTGATGATGCGGTCGCGCGTCGCAAAGGTGAGCTGCATCGAATCGGAGAAGCTGATCACCATGATGAGCGGCGTCATCACGTTGAGGAACATGTTGAGCCGGAAATCGAGCCAGCCGAGCGCGCCGAGCGCGAGCAGAATGGCGAGCAGCGGTGGCGCCGCCGCGATGATCATGAAGGAGATGCGGCGGAAGAACAGAATGGCGATGAGACAGCCGCCGAGGAAGCCCAGCGCATTGTAGACGACGCGGTCGCGCTCGACCGCATTGCGGATTTCGAGCTGCATCACCGGCACGCCGGACAATTCGGCCGAGAGGCCGGAGCCGGCGAGATCCTCGGTCATGGTCTTGCGGATTTCGCCGACGACATCGCGCAGCTTGCTGCTCTGGACGACGGCCGGATCGAGCGCCAGCACCGCCAAGGTGAGCTTCCCGTCGAGCGACAACAGCTTGCCGCGCAAGATCTCGTTGCTCATCACCTTCTTGACGAGCTGGTCATAGGCCGCGCCTTCGGGCAGCGGCTCGGGGAAGAGCGGCGCCGGCAGATGGTTGCCTTCCGGCGGCTGGCGGGCCGAATAAAGCGAGATGATGCCGCGCGTGCCGTCGATCAATTGCAGATCGGTAACGAGGTCGCGGAGCTTGCTGAGATTGTCCCGCGCCAGCAGTTTGTCGCCCTCGATGACGATCAGCACGTCAAATTCGCTGGAGGGAAACCGCTTTGTCACATCCTCGTATTGATGGAACTCGGGCGTGTTCGAGCGGAACAATTGGCTGAGCGAATCATCGACCTTGATGCGGCCGATGCCGAAGGCCGCAAGAATCGCGGCGACCGTCAGGATCGCGGCGACGAGATAGGGAAAGCGCAGCGAGATAAGCCCCATCCGCTCGATCCCGTAAGCCAGCGGATGCAGATTGCGGCCGGCACCGGTCGACGGGGGCTCTTTGATCAGTGTGTCGAGGTCTTCGCTTGGCAGGGTCTCTCTCCGCGGCAATTGGCGAGGCACATCAATGTTATCGCAAAGGCGCCGCCCGCTCTCGGCACACGCAGAAACACGCGCGATTGTGGCGTAGGTGTGAAGGCCGCCCGCAGACTTGTAAAGGGCCGCCAGGTTTTTTCCGGAGGACGTTTTCGAGTACGGATAGCGAAGCGGCGGCGTATCGGTACCTGCCTTAGACCGAAACCCCGCCGGGAACGCGCAACTTATGGTTGGAGAAGGCTTTTTGCCGACCTTGCCTCCCCGGCGGGAAGGCTTAGATTGTGTGAAAGCGATTTGGCGGGCGGATTGAAATGACGTTTGTGGATGCTTTGGATGTGCCGGGCCGCAAGACCGGCCAGATCAAATTGCATGGCCCCGAGGCTTTCGAGGGCATGCGCAAGGCCGGCCGACTGACGGCCGAGGCCCTCGATATGCTCGTGCCCTACGTCAAGCCGGGGGTCACGACCGAATTCCTCGACACGCTGGTTTTTGACTTCGCCATCGCTCACAAGGCCTATCCGGCGCCGCTCGATTATCGCGGGTATCGCAAGTCGATCTGTACCTCGATCAATCATGTCGTCTGCCACGGCATTCCGGACCGCAAGCCGCTGCGTGAGGGCGACATCGTCAACATCGACGTGACGCTGATCGTCGATGGCTGGCATGGCGATTCGAGCCGCATGTATCTCGTCGGCGAGGTTTCGCGTCGGGCGCAGCGTCTTGTCGAAGTCACCTACGAGGCGATGATGCGTGGCATTGCCGCCGTCAGGCCGGGCGGGACGACCGGCGACATCGGCGCCGCCATCCAGGATCTCGCCGAAGCCGAGCGTTGTTCGGTAGTACGCGATTTCTGCGGCCACGGACTTGGCCGGCTGTTCCACGACGAGCCCAATATCCTGCATTACGGCCGGCGCGGCGAAGGCGTCGTGCTGAAGCCCGGCATGTTCTTCACCATCGAGCCGATGATCAACCTCGGCCGCCCGCATGTGAAAATCCTGTCGGACGGCTGGACTGCGGTCACGCGCGACCGCTCGATGTCGGCGCAGTTCGAACATACGATCGGCGTCACCGAGACCGGCTGCGAGAATTTCACCTTGTCGCCTCAAGGCCTGCATCACCCGCCGTATGATCTGCCGGCGGCCGCGGCGTGACGAAAGCGCCGCCCGCCTCAGCCGTGACGGAAGAGGCGCCGCACTACCTTGGTCACCGCGAGCGGTTGCGCGCGCGGTTTTTGAAGGGCGGCGGCGAGGCGCTGGCGGATTACGAACTTCTCGAGCTCGTGCTGTTTCGCGCCATTCCGCGCCGCGATGTGAAGCCTTTGGCCAAAGCGCTGCTCGCCCGGTTTGGCTCTTTCGCCGAGGTGGTTTCGGCGCGGCCGGAACGGCTGCGCGAGATCGAAGGCTTGGGTGAAGCGGCGATCACCGAGTTGAAGATCATCGCCGAGGCGGTCAAGCGCTTCGCCAAAATCAAGGCCGAGAGCCGTCCCGCCATGGGCAGTTTCAGCGCGGTGCTCGCCTATTGCCGCACCGCAATGGCCTATCTCGACCGCGAAGAATTCCGCATTCTCTTTCTCGACAAGAAAAATCTCCTGATCGCCGACGAGGTACAGGCAACCGGCACGATCGATCATGCGCCGGTCTATCCGCGCGAGATCATGCGCCGGGCCTTCGAGCTTAATGCGACGGCGATCATCCTCATCCACAACCACCCGTCGGGCGATCCGTCGCCGTCGCAGGCCGATATCCAGCTCACCCGACAGATCGTGACGCTCGGCAAATCGCTGAACGTCGCCGTACACGATCATTTGATTATCGGCCGCGAAGGCTATGCCAGCCTCAAGGGCCTGCAGCTTATTTGATTCAAAGGCGATATGGGCACGCGTGAGTTGTGGAAAGGCAAAAAGTGCTTTGGAATCCGTGTGGTTTCCAACACTAAGTTAACTCACGTAGACTAGGCTTGCGAGATATCGCCAAACCTGCGCCGACCGTCCGGCGACGCGGAGATAATCGCCGGAGCGGGGCCGGATCATGCCGTTTGGAATCTCGATGCGTTCCGGCTTTCTGACCAAGCTGAGGGTGACGATCGGTGAACTCGATCTGCCGGCCCTCCAGCTTTGGATCCTCGCCAATTTCGTGACGATGGCGCTCATGCTGGTGCTGGGCATCCGCCTTGGCTTCCAGCTCCTCACCACGCACGCCTCGTTTTTTTCGCTTAGCTTTCTGGCGACGGCGATTTTGTCGAACCTCTGGCTGATCGCCATCCTGCTCCTCTTCCGCTTCGTCATGGGCTGGATGGCCTATCGTGTGCTCGACGGCCTGCGCAGCAGCGAGGCGAAGGCCCGCCAGGTCGCCGGTCGCGACGTGCTGTCGGGCCTGCCCAACCGCTTCCTGTTCAACGAGCTGGTCGATGCCGAAGCTTCGCGTTGCAAACGCGGCCGCCATCAGTTCGCATTGTTCTATCTCGATCTCGATCACTTCAAACAGGCCAATGACACGTTCGGCCATGATGTCGGCGACAAGCTGATCGTGGCGGTGACGCGGCGGCTCGCCCAGGTGCTGCGCGCCTGCGATCATTTCGCGAGATTGGGCGGCGACGAATTCGCCTTGATCCAGGCGGATGTCACCGAGCCCCGCGATTGCGCGCGGCTGGCGCAACGCATCCTCGATGCCATGAGCATGCCGTTCGACATCCGCGGCCAGCAGATTTTCATCGGCGTTTCGATCGGCATCGCGCTCTGTCCTCAGAATGCAACCGATCGCCAGGAACTGATGCGGCTCGCCGATCTTGCGCTTTACCGCTCGAAACAGGCCGGCCGGAATCGCTTCGCCTTTTTCGAAGCGAAAATGGGCGAGGAATTGCGGCTGCGCCAAAGTGCAGAAGACGAATTGCGCACGGCGATCGAAAACAACGAGCTTGATCTCCTGTATCAGCCGATCGTCTCGGCGACAGACGGCAAGACCATCTGTGTCGAGGCCTTGGCGCGCTGGCAGCACAAGACCTACGGCCTGCTCTCCGCCGATAGTTTCATTCCCCTTGCGGAAGAGCGCGGCCTCATCGTTCTGCTTGGCGAATGGGCGCTGCGCCGCGCCTGCGCCGACGCCAGCCGCTGGCCCGGCGTGAAGGTCGCCATCAATGTCTCGCCGATCCAGTTTCGCCAGAAGGATTTCGTCGCGTCCGTCAATCGCATTCTCGCCGACACCGGGATCGAGGCGCAGCGCGTCGAGCTTGAACTGACCGAAGGCGTGGTCATCGCCGATGCCGACCTCGCCGAACATTCGATGATCGATTTGCGGGCGCTCGGCGTGCATATGGTGCTCGATGATTTCGGCACCGGCTATTCGAGCTTGATCTATTTGCGCCGCTTCGCCTTCGACAAGATCAAGATCGACCGCTCCTTCCTCGAATCGATGGAATTCGCCGGCGAGAGCGCGATCATCGTGCGCTCGATCGTCGATCTCGGCCGCTCGCTCGGGCTCGTCGTCACCGCCGAGGGCATCGAGACGGAAGAGCAGGCGCGGTTCCTGCGTGGGATCGGTTGCGACGAGCTACAAGGCTTTTTGTTCGCGCGGCCCATGTCCGCGGCCGAGATCGGGCAGCGGCTGGCCGATGAAGCCGCGCAAAACCTGCGGCTGTCCTCGACGCGGTCGGTCGCCTGATCCGATCAGTGCAGGCGGAATTCTGATCCGAAGCTTCGAATTTCGGCTGGCTTGATGAGCGTGGAATGGCCGATGCGCACGCTATAAAGCGGCCCGTCGAGCTTCTCTCGCCAGAAAGTGAGAAATTTCATCAGGATCGGGAATTCCGGCGCGAGATCGTAGTCCTGCCAGAGGAAGCTCTGCAAAACCAGCGGGTGGTCCGGCATGCGATAGAGGATTTCGGCCGTCGTCAGGCCGTAGCCCGATAATTGTTTAAGGAATGCGCTCGAAACCTGCGCCCGTTCGCGGTCACCCCGTTCTGCCATTTTGCGACCCTCCTTCGGAAGGTTGGCGAATCGGCCGTCATCCAGCCGCCGTAATGGTTAATTCCGCCTTCAAATGGTTAACGAACTTTTGCTGCCGCGGTTGAGCCAGAAAAGCCACAGAGACCAAAAAAATCGGCGGCCGAAGCCGCCGATTTCCGTTTTCCTCTAGGGATCGATCAGCGCCGGCCGCCGTGGCCACCGCCATGGAAGCCACCACCATGGAAGCCGCCGCCATGGAAGCCGCCGCCGTGCCAGCCACCGCCGCCGTGCCAGCCACCACCGTGCCAGCCGCCACCGTGCCAGCCGCCGCCATGCCAGCCGCCGCCATGCCAGCCGCCGCCGTGCCAGCCATGCCAGCCATAGCCGCCGCCCCAGCCGAAACCGCGGCGCCACGCATAGCCGCACCAATACCAGCCCGGGCCGCGCCAGCCGCCGGGATACCAGCAGTAATTTTGGCCGCCCCAGAAGTACTGGGTCTTCTCGATGGCGGCGAGGCCGTCGGCGGAGCGTTCAACGGCTGATTGGTCGACGACCGGCGCGGCCTGTGCGACCGGAACCATCGCACTCGCGGCCAAAGCTGTCGCCGTAAGGCTTGAAAGAAGTAAACGCACCTCGGTCTCCTCTACCTAGAATGTCTACGAACCGAAAAGTGGGAAGGCGCCCGCAGACTATCTCGTTGCATCAAGCGCGATTGAATTCGCAGTGAAATTTGGCAATGCGAATGCAGCCGCATAGTCTTGAATCTGCGGCTGACCGCCTGAACGCTAGATGAACTCTCAATAGAGACGGTGCGCGAAAGCACCGTGACAATTAACGTCGTTGCGCCGAACTCCAAGCAACGCGTTTAAATAGGAATGGTTCCTGCGCGGGAATGTTCTATTCTTGCTGGATAAATACCGCCCGCGTACCCATGCTTGAGACAAATGACGCAGATGGACTTTCGATCGATCTATGGCCAAGGCTTCGCACGTGTCGCAGCTTGCACGACCGTGTGCCATCTCGCCGATCCTGCGGCTAACGCTGAAGCAATTCTCGCCCTCCTGGCCGAGGTCGATGCAAAGGCAGCGGCGCTCGCGGTCTTTCCCGAGCTCGCTTTGTCGGGCTATGCGATCGATGATCTTCTGTTGCAGGACGCGTTGCACGACGCGCTCGTGCGCGCCGTCGATCGACTCGTCAACGCGTCCGTCGATCTGATGCCGCTCATCCTCGTCGGCGCGCCGCTGCGCCACGCGGGGCGGCTTTATAATTGCGTGCTGGCGATCCATCGCGGCCAGCTTCTCGGTGTCGTGCCGAAGATTCATCTGCCGAATTATCGCGAGTTCTATGAGCGCCGCCATTTCGCTTCCGGCGACGCGACGGATGGCGGCGAAATCACGATCGGTCGCCACAGCGCACCGTTCGGCCCCGATCTTCTGTTCGTCGCGGAAGATATCGATGGCCTCGTCGTCCATGCCGAGATTTGCGAGGATCTTTGGGTGCCTGTGCCGCCGTCTTCGCTGGCGGCGCTTGCCGGCGCGACCGTGCTCGCCAACCTTTCGGCGAGCAATATCACCATCGGCAAAGGCGAGACGCGGCGGTTGCTCGTCCAATCGCAATCGGAGCGCTGTCTTGCCGCCTATCTCTATTCCGCAGCAGGGAAGGGCGAATCGACAACCGATCTCGCCTGGGATGGCCAGACGATCATCGCCGAGAATGGCGTGATCCTGGCCGAATCGCCGCGCTTTGTCGACGCGGCGCAATTCGCTCTCGCCGACATCGATCTCGAACTCATCGCGCAAGAGCGATTGCGGCAAGGCTCGTTCGACGACAACCGGCGCAATGCGGGAGTCGAAGCCGATGATTTCCGACGCATCCCTTTTCGGCTCGCGCCGCCCAAGGGCAATGTCGGCCTTGAGCGCGCCGTCGCGCGCTTCCCCTTCGTGCCCGCCGATCGGACGCGTCTCGCGCAGGATTGCTACGAAGCCTATAACATTCAGGTGAGCGCGCTGGAGCAGCGCCTGGCCGCGACAAAGATCGACAAAATCATCATCGGCGTTTCCGGCGGCCTCGATTCAACCCATGCGCTGATCGTCGCCGCCAAGGCGATGGACCGCCTTGGCAAACCGCGCAGCAATATCCTCGCATTCACCATGCCGGGCTTTGCGACCAGCGAGGCCACCAAAAGCAATGCCTTCGCCTTGATGAAAGTACTCGGCGTCACCGGCAAGGAGCTCGACATCAGCGAGACCGCGCGGCTGATGCTGACCAATATCGGCCATCCTTATGGCGCCGGCAAAAACGTCTTCGACGTGACCTTCGAGAATGTTCAGGCTGGCCTGCGCACGGATTATCTGTTCCGTCTCGCCAATCTGCATGGCGGCCTGGTGCTCGGCACCGGCGATCTTTCGGAATTGGCTTTGGGCTGGGCGACTTATGGCGTCGGCGACCAGATGTCCCATTACGCGATCAATGCCGGCGTTCCCAAGACATTGATTCAATATCTCATCCGCTGGTGCATCGCGACCAAGCAATTCGCGCCCGAGGTTCTCGCGACCCTCGATGCCATCCTGCAAACCGAGATCACGCCGGAGCTTGTGCCGGCCAGCGCCAATGGTGGCGCGGTGCAGAGCACGGAGGCGGTCATCGGGCCCTACGAATTGCAGGACTTCAACCTCTTCTACCTCCTGCGCCATGGCTTCCGGCCGGCGAAGATCGCCTTCCTGGCCGAGGCCGCCTGGGCCGATGTGACAAAGGGCGAATGGCCGCAGGATTTCCCGCAAGACCGGCGCCACGCCTATGATCTCGGGCAAATCCGCCATTGGCTCGAAATCTTCGTCCGCCGCTTTTTCGGCTTCAGCCAGTTCAAACGCTCGGCCTTGCCGAATGGTCCGAAGGTCGTCGCCGGCGGTTCTCTGTCGCCGCGCAGCGATTGGCGCGCGCCATCCGACGGCAATGCGCGCATCTGGCTCGATGATCTCGATAACATTCCGAAGGCTTGACCGGCGCGCTTTTGATATCTTGCAACACGTTGATATCAATACGATATTTCGTGCGCGCTGCTACCAGGCTATTCCGGTCTGCGAAAATTTTTTGCGCCGACTTCGGTGCATACAACGTCGCAGTCACTTGCAGCGTTCAACAAGCGAGCTAGTCTAGCTCTCGCGCCGGCGATTGTCGGGCCCCACGCGGCGCATGCAGGAGTAAGCGGCAATGACCGAGACCATCATTGATGGTGACGCTTTCAATGTCGTCGTCGACGGCGCGGCGAATGCTCCGGTGATCTTGCTGGCGCATTCGCTTGGAACCAATCTTCATGCCTTCGATCGGCAGATTGCGGCGCTGGCGCCGCATTTCCGGCTGGTGCGCTACGATGCGCGCGGCCACGGCGGCAGCCGTGTCAGCGAAGGACCTTATACGGTCGACCAGCTTGGCAAGGACGCGCTTGCGATCCTCGATGCGCTGGACATCGACAAGGTGCATTTCGTCGGCCTGTCGGCCGGCGGCCTCATCGGCCTCTGGCTGCTGCGCCATGCGCCGGAGCGGATCGACCGGGCGGTTCTCGCCAATATCGCGGCGCAGATCGGCAGTCCGGAATTCTGGAACGAGCGCATTCGCATCGTGAAGGAGAAGGGCACCGAGGCGGTCGCGCCGGTGCTGGTCGAGAATTGGTTCACCCGCCCATATCGCGAGCAGCATCCGGAGGATGTACAGCGTTTCGAACAGGCCTTGGCGGCCATGAGCGCCGAGGGCTATGCCGGGATGGCGTCCGCCGTCAGGGATGCCAATTTCCGTGAAGATCTGCACGCGATCAAGCACCCCGTCCTCGTGCTCGTCGGCAAGCACGACCCGATGACGCCGCCGGGTGTCGGGGCTTTGGTGGGAAGTGCCATTCCGGGCGCCAAGACCGTGGCGCTCGAGGCGGCGCATCTGTCGACCATCGAGGCGGCGGAAGCCTTCAACGATGCGGTGCTCGAATTCCTGCTGAGCGCTGCCGAGGCGTCGGACTCCGAGACGCCTGCGGGCGAGGCGCCGGCCGAGCCGCCGAAGAAGCCGCGTAAGCCCCGCGCGCCCAAGCCAAAGCCCGCGGCGGTCTCGCATGACGAACCGCCGGTTCCCGAGCCCGCACATGTCGAGCCGCCGAAGCCGCGGCCGCGTCCGGCGCCGAAACCCAAAGCCGAGGAACCGAAAGCGCCAGCCCCTGTGGCCCGGCCGGCCCGCAAGTCGGCGGCCAAGAAAGCCCCGAAGAAAGCCGCACGCAAAGCGGCGGTGAAAAAGCGGGCGGTGAAAAAGGCGGCGGTCAAGAAAACCGCGCGCAAAGTGGCGGTCAAAAAGCGCGTGACACGCAAGGCCGCCGTCAAGAAGAGCCCGGTGCGCAAGGCCGCCGTGAAACGGCGTCCGGTGAAGAAGGCCGTCAGAAAACCAGTGCGCAAAGCCACGGCCAAGAAGGCCACCAGGAAAACAACGGTCAAGAAAACCACGCGCAAAGTGGCGCGGCGCCCGGTGAAGAAAGCGGCGGTGAAAAAGACGGCGCGCCGGAGCACCCGGCGGCGGTAGCATTTTGGCCGGCGCCGTCCGCTACGAAGACGCTTGCAATCGCGCGAGGATCGGCCGCAGCCGCGCGATCATGATCTCGCGCATATTGGCGATGTCAAAGAAATAGACGAAGAGACTGTAGATCAACAGCCCGGCGACCACCTGTGCGGTGAGCGTCAGGAAGCCCGGATGGTGCTCGCGCAGCGGCAGGAGCGCCGCGGCCATGGCGCCGGTCGCGAGCGCGGTGAGGACAAGGTCGCGCAGGCGCGGCCATTGCGGCTTCGAAAAACTTGCCATCACGATGAGCGCGACAAGCGCGGCGACATAGGCGCCAGATTGAGCGATGGCGAGGCTCGAGGCGTCGGGATTCCTTGGCAGGACGAGGATCAGGATTGGATCGACGATACAGGCGATCACCGCCGCGGCGATCAGTGGCGCCGTGCGCTTGGCGACTTGGAAAATCGGGCTGATGCCGAACAGAATCAGCGCCCCGCTGAACAGGCCCGCCATCATCAGCGTCAGGAGTTTGGCAAACGGCCCGCGAAAAGCGACAGGCACGATGACATGTTCGATCGAGGGCAGCGTCAGCCATATGCCGGTGCAGGCCGGCAGGACAATTGCGATGACGATCGCCATATTGCGCGCCACCTGGTTCTTGGCCTTGCTCGGGCCGTGCTGATCGTGCAGCGCGACGGCGATCTGGAAGAGCACGACATCGAGCGTCGAGCCGATCGCCTGGATCGCCTTGCTGCCAAGGTCATAGGCGAGCGAAAACTGACCGGTCTCTGAGAAACCGTAGAGCGCTGCGACGACCGCGCGATTGGCGAGCGGGATCGAAAGATAAAGCACGTTGGCGAGAACGATCGGCAGCGAATAGGCGAAGATCGATTTGGCGATGGCGAGGCTCGCGTGCTGGCGCGTCGCGCCTTGATCGCGCAGCGCCGCGCGGGCGGTGATGATCGAGCCCGATACGCTGAGAATGCTGCCGACGAGCGCCATTTTGGCGGAGCCGAAAACGAAGGCGCCGCCGCCGGTCAGCAGCAATGCGAGCGCATTCTTGACCAGGATGAGCCGCGTATAGAGCCGATCGTGGAAGCGGGCGCGGACGAGCGCGGTGTTATAGTCGAAGACGCCGTTCGAGACCGCCGCGACCAGCGCCAGCGCAATCAGCCCGTTCGAGAGCGTGAAATGCACGCCGGTGAGAAACAGCAGGCACGCCGCCATGCCCATCGAAAGCGCGATGGCGATGAAGGCCGTGTCGAGCGTCGCACGCAGCGTCGGGTCCTCGTTGCGCACGCGTTCGGAATAGAATCGTGTCGCGCCGAGGCGCAGACAGTCGAAAAAGGCGCATTGCACCGCGACCGTCACGGCGAAGGCCAGCCCGAACCGGCCATATTCGGCCGGCCCGAGAAATTTCGCGACCAGCAGGCCGATCGCGAAATTACAGAGGACGTTGAAGAAAAAGGCGGCAAGCACCGTCATGCCGGCGGCTCAAAGGCTGGCGAGTGGGGCGCTGCGGGCAGGGCGGGCGCGAAGAGGGTCAAGGCTCGGCATGGTCGTTCGAAAGGTTCGTTCTTCCTAGATGATTTCTCTTGTGAATGTGTTGCCGGCTGGGCGGGATGACGGCGGCGCGTGACGGAACGGCCGGGATCGTCCCGCCTTATCGCCTCACGCGGGTTTGATAAAGCCGCCTTTCCCAGGGCCGGGCTTTCGGTCTAGGAACACCCGATGGCAAGTGACGTGACACTCTCAGCGGCCGCGGCGGCCGGGCTGCTCTCTTTTCTCAGCCCCTGCGTCTTGCCGCTCGTTCCGCCCTATCTCACCTTCATCGCCGGCACGACGATCGAGGATGTGGCGACCGAAAAGGTCGCCCGCGCCCGGCGCGATATCTTTCTCGCCGCCCTGCTGTTTGTCCTCGGCTTCTCCACGGTTTTCGTGGCGCTGGGCGCAACCGCCTCTTTCTTCGGCCAGGTTCTGCGCGCGCATATCGCCACCCTTTCGTTGCTGGCGGGCCTCGCCATCATCGCCATGGGGCTGCATTTCCTGGGGATTTTCCGGCTTGGCCTGCTTTATCGGGAAAAGCGGCTCGACGTGCAAAAGCCGCTCGGCCTCTGGGGCGCCTATATCATGGGGCTCGCCTTCGCCTTCGGCTGGACCCCCTGCATCGGGCCGATCCTTGCTGCCATCCTGGCGATTGCGGCGTCGGAAGCCACCGCCGCGCGCGGCGCCGGGCTTCTGGCGATCTATTCGCTCGGGCTTGGCATCCCATTTCTGCTGGCGGCGGCCGCGCTCGGCCCCTTCCTCGGATTTCTGAAGAAATTCCGTGCCCATTTCGGCGCGGTCGAGCGGGTCGTCGGCGTCCTGCTGATCGCAACCGGCATCGCCTTTCTCACCGGCACGATGCAGAACCTGTCCTTCTGGCTTCTGCAGGCCTTTCCGGGCCTCGCCAAGATCGGCTGATCACTGCGTCAGCTCGCCATATTCGAGCTGGTCCTCAAAGCCGCGCTTCCAGACAAAGATCGCATAGTCCGGCCGCGTGACATCGCCCTTCGCGTCATAGGTGAGCTTGCCGAGAACGGTCGCGAACGGGCGGCCCGAATGGATGATCTGTCCCATGGCGACGGGGTCGAACTTGCCGGCCGTTTGCGCTGCCTCGGCCAGCACTTGCACGGCCGCATAAGCGTAGAGCGTGAACACCTCCGGATCGATATCGCGGGCGCGAAATTCCTTCAGGACCGCCGCCGCCGCCGGCCGTTGTCGCGGATCGCGCGGGAAGGTCATCAGCGTGCCTTCGGCGGCATCGCCACCGGCGAGCGCGAATTCATCCGAGGCAATGGAATCGCTGGCGATCAGCACCGACTTGACGCCCTCGGCGCGCATCTCTTTCACCAGCAGGCCGGCATCGGCGCCGTCGCCGCTCCAGGCGACGAAATCCGCGCCCGCATCTTTGATCCGGCCGACGATCTTGCCGTAATCCTTGGTTCCCTTGTCGATGCCAGCGTAGAGCGCGTCGGGGATGCCGGCTTTGGCGAGCCTCGCCCGCAGATCGTCGGCGAGCCCTTTGCCATAAGCGGTGTTGTCGTAAAGGATCGCGATCTTTTTTCCGGCCTGCGCAGCGAGGAATTTGGCGGCGACGGCGCTCTGCTGATCGTCGCGCCCGCAGGTGCGAAACATCAGATCAAGGCCGCGTTCGGTGATCTGCGGATTGGTCGCCGATGGGGTGATGTCGAGAATGGAATGGTTGGCATAGATCTCCGACGCCGCCAGCGTGATGCTCGAATAGAAATGCCCGACGACGAAGGAAATCTTCTCCGCGACGAACCGGTTGGCGACGGAAAGTCCCTGTTTCAGGTCGCCACGGTCGTCGCCGGCGACCACTGCGAGCCGCTGGCCGAGGACGCCGCCCTTGGCATTGAGATCGGCGACCGCCTGTTCGACGCCATTGCGCAATTCCGTGCCGAAGACCGCGTCGGGGCCGCTGAGCGGCGCGCCCAGCCCGATCCTGATTTCGGCCCGGGCCGGACCAGCGAACGCCACGAGCGCCAACAGCAGACAAAAGCCCCGCATTTCGCTGTCCTCCGCCAAGCTTTGCTTATTGATTTTGATCTACTATTTATCCGAAGGCGGCGTGGCTGTCTGCCGCCTTAGAGGATCGATCCGCCGGTTAGCGGGCTTATATGGACGCATTGATCAACGAGACATTTTCCGCCGCCCCCGAGCGCTTTCGCGAGGCGATGAGCCGCGTGGGCTCGGCGGTCCATATTGTGACGACGGGGGGTCCGGCGGGCCTCGCTGGGGTGACCGCCAGCGCCGTGACCTCGGTGACGGCCGAGCCGCCGACCATGCTTTTTTGCCTCAACAAGACCTCACGGGTGGCGCCGCTTCTCGTCGAGAACGGGGTCTTCTGCATCAACACGCTGGCAAGCGCGCATCAGGACCTTTCCGACATTTTTGCCGGCCGCACCGAACATGCGTTTGAGGAGCGCTTTGCCGCCGCGACTTGGGGCAAGCTTGTGACCGGCGCGCCGGTGCTCACCTCGGCGCTGGCGGCTTTCGATTGCCGGCTCGTCGAGGCCAAGGAAATGTCGACGCATCTGATCCTGATCGGCCGCGTCGAGGCTGTCGAGGTCGCGCCGAAGACGGAAGCGCTGCTCTATATGCACCGCACCTATCAGCAGATGTAACGCTTAGTCGCGCGCAAATAACTCGCGTTCAGCGCTGAAGATTTTCGCGGCACCGGGGAGGCGCGCGGCGCGGTTGCGCGGCCGGATCCGGTTGCGGCGCTTCACCCGGCCTTGGCGGCGCAGCCTGCGGATGCCGTGCGTCTCGGGCTCGGTGCCGATCTTCTCGTCGAGCAATGCGGGCTTGGCGAAAAACCGCGCCCAATCGCTCCACAGATCGACCAGCGTGGAAATATCGACGGCGCGCGACAGCGTGATCGAAAGATCGGCGTCGGCATGGTCAAGCGTCAGGCGATAGAACCCGCGTTCAAGCCGGTCCTCGCGGGTGAGGACGACGCCGCGATAGGCCTCGATCGGCACCGCCAGGCGCATTTTCACCCCGCTGAGCGCGCGGTCGATGCGGACGCCGCGGGGGCTCAGCCGGACGATCCGCGTACCGCCGTCCGCGCGCCGGTCGGGCTCATGATAGGCGAGGGCTTCGGGGTCGCGATCGAGTTTGGGCATGATGGTCTTTCCTCGCTTGGCCAGCGTTTCGCGCGGGGTGAAGGAAAGTCTGCCGGAAGATCGCTGAAAGAGAGAGTAAAATACTGATTTAAATGATAGTTTCTATCTTCATGCTTGCTTGTGCCTTGGCGCGAAAGGCGCAATTTTAATGAAAAGCTCATACCCGCCGCCTATCTTTAGGAGAGGCGCGGCAGTCTTGGCGTGAGGCGGCCTGAAATTTGCTCCCTTTGGCGCAAAGACTGCAGCGTCGCAGCAATTCAGCGCGACCACAGTTCACGCGGCGCGCGCGACCTCCAGACTGAGGCTTCGGGCATGCATGCGCCGGTTCTGAACAGGGTTATCAGCAAGAACAGCGGTGCGGCAGAGGTTGTCGTGCCTCATTGGCGGATTGTGGATTTGGAGAGACTGTCGCATGACCACGCGCTCGTTGGCGCTCTGACGAAGACCGCCCGAACCGCAGGCGAAGTCGCGCGTGATTATTTCCGCTTCGGCGAAAAAACGCTCGCCGGCGTGCATAAAAAGCCGGATGGCTCGCTCGTTACCGAGGCCGACCTCGCGGTCAATCGCTTTCTCGAAGAACGGCTGCGCGAACTTTTGCCGGAGGCCGGCTGGCTCTCGGAGGAATCTGCCGATCTGCCGGGGCGGCGCGACCAGGAGATCGTGCTGATTGTCGACCCGATCGACGGCACGCGCAGTTTCGCGACGGGCAATCCGGTCTGGGCCGTGTCGATCGCGCTGGTGCGCAATCACCGGCCGATATTGGGGATTGTCCATGCGCCAGCGCTGGCCGAGACCTATGTCGCGGTCAAGGACGCCGGCGCGCGGCTCAATGATCAGCCGATCCACGTCTCGCGGCGCGCGCATCTTGATGCTGAAGCGCTTGTCGGCGGCCCGTTCGGCTTTGCGCAACGCTTGCGCAACGCCGGGCTTGAATTTGAATTGACGCCGAAAATCCCGTCGTTGGCGGTGCGTGTCGCCAAAGTTGCCTCGGGCGCGCTTGATGCGGCGCTCATTTCCGCCAATGCGCATGATTGGGACGTTGCCGCCTGCGACCTCATCATCACCGAAGCCGGCGGCCGGCTGATCAATCTGCGCGGGCGCCAGTTGCTCTATAATCGCGTCCACACGATGCACGGTGAACTGGCTGCCGGACCGGTGCCTTTGCTGGCGCAGCTCACGACGGCGGTCGGCCTCGCCGCGACACCCTGAGCTTTTGGCCTTGCCTGTTTTTTGCTAGAGCACCGTCATAGCGGTCCTCTCAGCGGCGGGCGTTCATGTCGGATAAGCAACTTCTTCATCTCGTCTTCGGCGGTGAGCTCGTCGATCTCGACGGCACCGAATTCCGCGATCTCGACGCGATCGATATCGTCGGCATTTTTCCCGATTATCAATCCGCTTATAAGGCCTGGAAGGCGCGCTCGCAGGCGAGCGTCGACAACGCCCATATGCGTTATTTCGTGGCCCATCTGCATCGGTTGCTGGAGCCGACCGAGCCGCCGAAAAGCTGAGGCCTTGCCGCTTGCGCCTCAATTCTCCGCGCGCGACATCAAATGTTCGCCTTCGGACGACATAAATCGGCTTATAACGGGGCGGCGAGCAGGCTCCCGCCGTAAAATTCCCGCAGTATTATTACAACCTCGGGGAGCTTGATTACGGCGTAAACCGCCTGTTCATTGAGGCTGGTTTGGCGCCTCGCTTGTATCAATCCGGCCGTCTCGTCCCTTGATCAAAGCCCTTCCAATTTTGCCTGTTTATCAGGCCGCCAGCGCGGCCTTCGCGCCGTTTAGCCCGGTGATGCTTTATTGCCGGCGCACGTTGCGGCGCGATGAGGATGAGCGCATCGGCGAAAGGCTCGGCCAGCCAAGCGAGCCGCGGCCGGAGGGGCCTTTGGCTTGGCTGCATGGCGCGAGCGTTGGCGAGAGCTTGGCCCTTTTGCCGTTGATTGAGCGGCTCGCTGCGCGCGGCTTCGCGATCCTTGTCTCGACCGGGACGAGTTCGGCGGGCGCCGTCATCGCGCCGCGGTTACCGGCCGGTGCGCTGCATCAATTTCTGCCGCTGGACGTGCCGCAATTTCTGTCCCGCTTTCTCGATCATTGGCAGCCCGATCTCGCGCTCATCGCCGATTCCGAAATCTGGCCCAATCTGTTTCTCGCCATCAAGCGCCGCGGCATTCCGCTCCTGCTGATCAATGCGCGCATTTCGCAGCGCTCGTTTCAGCGCTGGCGATGGTTTCCGCGCTTCGTTGAAGCTTTGCTTGAGGCGGTCGATCTTTGCCTGGCGCAAAGCGAGACGGACGCCGAGCGTTTCGCGCAGCTCGGTGCGCGTCATGTCAAGGTTGCCGGCAATCTCCGATATGACGTCATCGCGCCGCCGGCCGACCGCCAAAGCCTTGCGGAATTTGCGGCGCGCGTCGGCGCGCGGCCGGTGTGGGTGGCGGCTTCGACGCATCGCGGGGAAGAGGAAATCCTGCTCGCCGCGCATCAGATGCTGGCGCAGATCATTCCGGACCTTTTGACCATTATTGTGCCGCGACAGGCCAAACGCGGCGCCGCCATCGCGAATCTTGCCGCTTCGCGCGGCCTCTTTGTGTCGCGGCGATCGACGGAAACGGACGATAGCCTGCCGGAAGTCTATGTCGCCGATACGACCGGCGAGCTCGGGCTCTTCTATCGCCTGGGCGGCATTGTCTTTTTAGGCAAGTCTTTGTCGCCGACGCCGGGGGGCGGGCAAAATCCGATCGAGGCGGCGAAGCTCGGCTGCGCCATTTTACACGGTCCGCATGTCGGCAATTTCGCCGAAGTCTACCGGGCGCTCGATGGAGCCCGCGGCGCCGTGACGGTCGCCGACGCCGATACGATCGCCCGGGTCGTCGCAATCCTTCTGGCCGATGCCGGTAAGCTGCGGCTGATGGCGCGGGCGGCGAGCGAGACAGTGATGGGTCTCGGTGGGGCCTGCGACCGGATCATGAGTGCCATCGAGCCGCATGTCGCCCAGCTCTCAATCGAGAGCCCGTACTTGCAGCCTTAGGCTGCACGCGGCGCGATTATTTTGCCGGCTTCAGGCCCATGCGCTGCAGTTTGGCTTGATAGCTCGCGTAGGGCTCCTGCAGATCGACATTCCAATAGCGCAGGTCTTCCAACGGAATCGGCACGCCCGTGGCGGCGCAGCGCACGAAGGCGCCCGCGCGCAGAACACGAATATCACCATCGAGATATTCTATTTCCGCTTCGCCGGCGGACAGAGGTTGGCGTTCGTAACGGTTCATCGGGGACGGTGTGGGTGGCTCTTTCTAGAAAATAGCCTAGCCCGGCTGGAATTTCCACAGAGACGGTAGCCGGCCTCGGCAAGATTTCGCGATTTGCCTTATTGGACCGCAACATAGGACGTGGGTTTTCGGTCAAATCCGAGGCGAAAACCTTAAAAGCGCCCGGCGGCCGGCGCTGGAGCGTCGGACGTTCAAATTGAATCGCTTGGCGCTTTTAAGTCTTCCTCATCGCATCGGATTTGTCCGAAAACCGCTTCGCACTTTTCGGTCCGATGCTCAACGCCCGACGAAAAGCCGCGCCGCCAGGATCTCCGGCAGGCCGGCGGCGCGGATTTTCCGGGCCGCCTCGGCGATATCATAGGACACCCGGGCAAAGGTCAGGCGGTCGGCGAGGTCGTCATAGAGCGCATAGGCGGCGGCCGGGTTTTCGTCGCGTGGCTGGCCGACCGAGCCGAGCACCGCCAGCCATTTGGCCGGTCCGCCAAGGGACATTGACGCGTCCGTCGCGGGAATGTTGGCGCTCGGCAGGCCATGAGCCCCGGTGTGATAGAGCTGCGGGCGATGGACATGGCCGCAGAAGATCAGGCGTTTTGTCGTCGCCCGCATCGAGCGCTGCGCCTCGACCGAGCTCGTTATATAGGTCCAGCGTTTTGGCTCGGCCGCACAGGCATGGACGAAAAGCGCCTCGCCCGATTCGGCCGTCAGCGGCAGGCCGGCGAGAAAGCTCTGCCGGCTCTTGTCGAGTCGCCGTCGCGTCCATTCGATCGACGCGCGCGCCACATCATTCATGCTGTCGCAGCCGCTTAAGACGGCGGCATCATGGTTGCCGAGAATGACGATGGCACCGGTGTGCTGCTTCTCAGCGGCGAGATCGACGACATAGGCAGGATCGGCGCCATAGCCGACGAGATCGCCGAGAAAAACCAGTTTGTCCGCCCCGCGCCGTTTCGCATCGGCGAGGCAGGCGTCGAGCGCTTCGCGATTGCCATGGATGTCAGCAAAGAGGGCGAAGAGACTCAAAACAGCGACCCTTGCGCCGTCTTCGGCGGCGCACGCACGGGCTTCGATGGCGCGGCTTTCGCCGGCGCATCGCCGGCGGTCGCTGTGCGATGGCCGTCGGCGAATTCGAGATCGAGCCGGGCCCCGTCGGCGACGTCGGACGCGCGATGCAACGGGCGTCCATCGCTATCGCGCACCAAAGCGAAGCCGCGTGCCAACACTTGCCGATAACCGAGCGAGGCGAGAAGCTGGCTCTGCGTCGCAAGCCTTTGGCTGCGTCGTTCCCTTGTCGCGGCCACAGCGCGGCGCAGGCGCAAGTCTAAACCCTCCAGGCGCCCATGCGCCGCTAAAGTCTTCTGTTTTTCTAGCCGCGCGCGCCCGGCCAAGGCCGTGCTGAGACGCACGCGCAGATGCGTGAGCCGGTCGCGCCGCGCCTCGCCCGTCAAGGTGCGCGCGCGCTCAAGCCGGTGGTCCAGCGCTTCGAGCTTTTGCGCCGCGCGGCCCAGTTTGGCTTGCGGCGATTGCGTCGCGAGCCTGTGCGCCAAGCGCGCCAGCGCGATGTGCCGGCGGTCGAAGGCGCCGGCGATGACAGTGCCGAGGCGCGCCTCGAGTTGATCGTAAGTCTGGCGGGGACCCGCGAGCACGACATCGCCGCGGGGCAGGGCGCGGGTGAGGGCACGCCAATCGGCACGCTGCTGGGCGAGAAAGCGTGAGGCCGCGGCGGCGTGGCGTCGACTCAAATCGCCGAGCGCAGCCAGAAGCTCGCTGCGCACCGGCACGGCTTTTTCCGCCGCGCCCGTCGGGGTCGGGGCGCGCAGATCGGCGACATGATCGAGCAATGTCCAATCGGTCTCATGGCCGATGGCGGAAATGACCGGAATGAGGCTCGCCGCTGCGGCGCGCACGACGATCTCTTCGTTGAAGCCCCACAGATCTTCGAGCGAGCCGCCGCCGCGCGCGACAATGATGACATCCGGCCGCGGGACGCCGGCGCCCGGCAGCGCGTTGAGCCCTTCGATCGCGGCGGCAACTTCGGCCGCGCAGGTTTCGCCCTGCACCCGGACCGGCCAGATGAGCACATGCCGCGGAAACCGGTCGGCGATGCGATGCAAAATGTCGCGAATCACCGCGCCCGTCGGCGAGGTGACGACGCCGACCGTCATCGGCAGATAGGGGATGAGCTGCTTGCGCGCGGCATCGAACAGGCCTTCGGCGGCGAGCTTGCGGCGGCGCTCTTCGATGAGCGCCATGAGCGCCCCAAGCCCCGCAGGCTCGATGTTGTCGACGACGATCTGATAGGCCGACTTGCCGGGATAGGTCGTCACCTTGCCCGAAGCGATGACCTCGAGGCCTTCCTCGGGCTTCACCTTCAAGCGCGCCAGCGTGCTTTTCCAGATCACGGCATCGATTCGCGCGGTCTGGTCCTTCAGGCAGAAGTAAGCGTGGCCGGAAGAATGCGGGCCGCGATAGTTCGAGATTTCGCCGCGAAGGCGGACGAAGCCGAAATTGTCTTCAATCGTGCGCTTCAGCGCCCCGGCCAGTTCGCCGACCGTGAATTCGGGCGCATTGGTGGTATTTATCGTCATGTCATAAAGATGGCGGCTTGCATCGCGAAAGGGAAGGGCGGCGGGCATCCTCTCCCCGGTAACCTTGACGCGCTTGAACCTTGACGGGGTTGGCGTGCTGGGCCATCCCGCTCAGGCGATGGAGCCACAATGCCGCCCCTCCGACATCTGATCACCGCGCTGAGCGGCATCCTGCTTGCCTTCGTCGCGGGCTCTGTCGATACCGCCACATTCCTGCGCGTCTCCGAGCTTTTTTCGGCCCATATCACCGGCAATTTCGTCGTCTTCGCCATTGCGATGGTGCATGGCGTCCGACGCGTCGACTGGCTGAAGCTCATCGCGCTGCCGGTGTTCTTCATCGGCGTGCCCTTGGCAACTTTCATCTACGATCGCACCCGGCACAAAATCCGCATCGTCCTCGCCTTGGAAGCCCTGCTGCTCCTCGGCGCCGGCGGCCTGGAATTGCTCTTGCACACGCGCACCTATGATGCTTGGCTCGCCATGATGCTTGTCTTGGCGATGGCGGTGCAGAACGCCGCGCATCAGGTTGAGCCCAGCCTTGGTGCGACATCGGCGGTGATGACGACCAATGCCGCGAAACTCTTCGTGGCCCTGTGGCGCACGTTAAGTCCGCCGCCGTCTGGCGAGGCGACGGTCAAAGCCCATGGCATCGCCGCCCGCATGACGTGTTTCGCGCTCGGCTGCGTCATATCGGCCTTTGGGACGCATGCTTTCGGCTTGGCTTGGGTCTTGCTCCCAGCCTTTATCGTCGGGCTTGTCGCAGCCTCCTATCAACCAACGCAACAGGAGTTTCATGCAGGCCGCGCCTGAGCATTTTTCGCCCGAGCATTATAAGAGCATTCTGCTGTTTCTCGGCACGGCGGCGATTGTTGCGCCGGTGTTCCGGCGGCTCCGGGTCAGTCCCGTCCTCGGCTTTCTTGCGGCCGGCTTTTGCCTCGGCCCTTATGGCCTTGGCGCGCTTGCGCAGCGCGGCACGTTGCCCACTTGGATCACGCATTTCACCTTTGACAATCTCGAAGAGATCGCGCCGGCGGCCGAACTCGGCGTCGTCTTTCTTCTGTTTATGATCGGCCTCGAATTGAGCTTCGAGCGGCTCTTGCATTTGCGCCGGCTGGTCTTTGGTTTCGGCACGGTACAGATGTTCAGCGCGGCGCTGGTGCTCGGCGGCATTGCACTCGTCCAGCACCATACTTTGGCCTCGTCCGTCATTCTCGGTCTCGCGCTGGCAATGTCGTCGACCGCCATCGTCCTGCCGGTTCTTGCCGATCGCAAAAGGCTCGGCACGTCGGCCGGGCGCACGATCTTCTCGGTTCTGCTGTTCCAGGACCTGATGGTCGCGCCATTGCTGTTTCTGGTGACGATGCTCGGCGCGCATCACGACAAGTTCGACGTCGTGCTGCTTTATACGGTCTTGCCGGCCTGTCTCGGCCTCGGCGGCGTCGTGCTGGCCGGGCGGCTGATTTTGCGGCCCTTGTTTCATCTCGTCGCCTCGACCGGGGCGCCGGAATTCTTCATGGCCGCTTGTCTTTTCGTCATCGTCGGCACCGGCGTCATCTCCGCTACGAGCGGTCTTTCGATGGGACTTGGCGCGCTGATCGCCGGCCTGCTGTTGGCGGAGACGGAATATCGCCGTCAGATCGAAGTCACGATCGAACCGTTTCAGGGACTGCTTCTCGGCCTGTTCTTTCTTTCGGTCGGCGCGAGCCTCGATCTGTCGCTGATCTTCTCGGCGCCGGCGCGCACTCTGGGTCTCGCGGCCGCATTCATCGCCGTCAAGGCGGTGACCGTCTATGTCGCGGGGCGGTTGTTCCGCTTCAGCCGCAATGCGGCGCTGGAAACGGCGCTGATGCTGGCGCCGGGCGGCGAATTTGCCCTGGTGGTCATCGCCAGCGCCATCGCGAGCCGCGCGCTCGGCGGCCAGATCGGTGGCGACGCCTTGGTCGCGGTCACCTTGTCGATGTTCGTCATTCCGGTGATGGGGACGCTTGTCGGTCAGCTGCCGCGGCCGAAGCCCGAGGCCGATGCCGATCTCGAGCGCTTGCC
>Ga0153954_1000736_pt1 | contig 22749 bp, 17 predicted proteins | sample TSFL038MetaG_FD_102277 | JGI IMG/M metagenome (GOLD analysis project Ga0153954, IMG submission 102277) | Attine ant fungus gardens microbial communities from Florida, USA - TSFL038 MetaG | ecosystem: Host-associated > Fungi > Mycelium > Unclassified | place: USA: Florida, Wekiwa Springs State... | reverse complement strand
TATCTGGAGTTCCGCCATGCGGAATTCTGCGAGCGCAGCCGAGACTCGGTCAGCGCCAATATAGTGCCGGCGTCGGATCCGGAATTGTGCACAAATCCAAAGACCCTTGGCATCTTTGCTTCGACGCCCGTCACCTGGCGAATTCGAACCTGATTGTGGTGGATGTCGCCGCCGAAATCATGGCCAGGCAATCCGTTGCGAACGAGGTTTTCCAATGCGGTTGCCGTCTTTGCAGGATGTCGTATCGGAGCGGTAACCGTGAAGACCACCGCTTGCCCGTCCGGCACCACGTCCGGCAGGGCGGCTTTCAGGCCATTGACCAGCCGTAGCGCCACTTTGTCGAATCTCAGCCGAATCCCGGCGGCGGCGATCTGCGCCATAATCTCCTGCTCTACCGTCACGCCCGTTCAGGCGGCGAGCAGACGCTGCACCTCGTTGACCAAATCCTTCAGGTGGAAGGGCTTGGAGAGAATCTTGGCCTGGCGCGGCGCGTGATTGTCGGGATTGAGCGCAACGGCGGCGAAGCCGGTGATGAACATCACCTTGATTTCCGGATCGAGCTCGGTCGCCCGGCGGGCAAGCTCGATGCCGTCCATTTCCGGCATGACGATATCGGTGAGCAGAAGCTCGAACGGCTCCTCGCGCAGCCGATTATAGGCCGAGAGCCCGTTGTCGAAGGAAGCAACCGAATAGCCGGCATTCTGCAAGGCCTTGGCGAGGAAACGACGCATGTCGTTGTCGTCTTCGGCGAGCAGGATTTTGGGATTTTGCTGAAAGGTATCGTCGTTCATCACAGCCCCTGATTTCCTGCCATCAAAGCCCCGTTCGGTAAAAATCGAGTGAAAGTGATCCTATAATCAACCACGCAAAGAGGCTTTCGCGGAGATTTGACCCCCCGTTGGTGGCATCGACAGGCGCGTCATCTGGTGTCAGACTTGGTCCTCTTTTGGGCACCGGCGCCTTGGCCGGCGTCGTTTGCCCCGGATCGGAGCTTTGATGGCCGCATTCAAACCCGGCAATCTGCCGCCTTTGTCGTTTTTACAGGCCGCGCCTGTGCATGAGCCGGAGCTCGACCCGCCGTTCGACGTGGTCGAGCCCGCGCGGTTGACCGCGCCGCTGGTTCTCTCGTCGCCGCACTCGGGCTCAGTCTATCCGGCGCGCTTTCTGGCCAGCTCCCGCCTCGATGCGGCGACCCTGCGCCGCTCGGAAGACGCCTATGTCGACGAGCTGTTCCTTGGCGGCGTGAAGGCCGGCGCACCGCTGATCCGGGCACGTTTCCCGCGCGCCTATCTCGATCTCAACCGCGAGCCTTATGAGCTCGATCCGCGCATGTTCGAGACCCGCCTGCCGAGCTTCGCCAATACCCGCTCGGTGCGGGTCGCCGGCGGCCTCGGCACGGTCGCACGCGTCGTCGGCGATTCGCAGGAAATCTATGCCCACAAGCTGCGGCTCGATGAGGTGCTGGCGCGAATCGACGGGCTCTATAAGCCCTATCACCGCACCCTTGAAGTATTGCTGGCGCGCGCCTGGCAGAAATTCGGCATGACGGTGCTGATCGATTGCCATTCGATGCCGTCGGTTTCGACCTGTCCGCCCGGCCGCGAGAGCGAGCGCAAGATCAAGGCGGATTTCGTTCTCGGCGATCGCTACGGCACGAGTTGCGCCGCCGATCTCATCGATCTCGTCGAGCACGAATTGCGCAGCGCCGGTTATGCAGTCTTTCGCAACAAGCCTTATGCCGGCGGCTTCATCACCGAGCATTACGGCGATCCGGTCAATCATCTCCATGCGATGCAGATCGAGATCAATCGCGGGCTTTATATGGATGAGGCCAATCTCGCCAAAGCGCCGCGCTTCGCGGGGATCGCCGAGGATCTGTCGCGCGTGATGGGCGCGCTCATCACCCATATCGCCGCCGGGAATACCGGCACGGCCCGCGCGGCTGCCGAATAGGCCGCCAAAATGAAAGAGGCCGCTTGCAGAAGAGCAAGCGGCCCAAGTCTAGGGAGGAAACGCCCAAGGAGGGCATCGGCGACAACCGGGTTGTCGCACTGCAATAATATGCCCCCGCGTCGCACAAAGCGCAAGTCTTATTGACCTATTTTGCCGTTCTGCGGCGGCGCGCCGCACGAAATGCCGTAAGACGTTATTCTCGAAGAGAAAATTTCCGTTTTTTGCCTATGAAAAGAGCGTTGCCTAGATGCAACGCTCACGCAGCTTCGGCCGTTATCCAGGTTCGGTGCAGCGTCATAGGTTCTATGGTCGCCTACCCACACCGAGTCCTGCATGACCGCCGTCGATCTCACCGCCTTCATTGAAAAACTCGCCGATATCGCCGGCCAGACCATCCTGCCGTTTTTCCGCACCGCCATTGGCGCGGAAGACAAGAGCAGTGCCGGCGGCGTGTTCGATCCCGTCACCGAGGCTGACCGCGCGGCCGAAGCCGCCATGCGCCGCGTGATCCGCGAAACCTTCGCGCATCACGGGATCGTCGGCGAGGAATTCGGCAATGACGGGGAAGAGGCCGAATATGTCTGGGTGCTTGATCCGATCGACGGGACCAAGAGCTTCATTTCGGGCTTTCCGACCTGGGGCACGCTGATTGGTCTCTTGCACCGAGGCCGGCCGATCTACGGCGCCATGGCGCAGCCATTCACGCGCGAATATTTCTTTGGCGACGGCAAGATCGCGACTTGGCGCGGCCCGGGGCGCGACCAGAAGCTGACGCAACGCCGGCTCTATGTGCGCGCCTGCGAATCGCTGTCGCGTGCCACTTTGCTCACAACATCGCCGTTGCTTTATCCGCCGGACGCGCTGGCGAAATTCCGTCGCGTCGAAGAGAAGGCGCGGCTTTCGCGCTATGGCTACGATTGCTACGCCTTCGCCATGCTGGCCGCAGGCCATGTCGATTGCGTCATGGAGGCCGGCGTCAAGGCTTATGACATCGCGCCGCTCATCCCGATCGTCGAAGGGGCCGGCGGCGTGGTGACGACCTGGACCGGCGACGATGCGGCGGCCGGCGGCAATGTCATCGCCGCCGGCGACAAGCGCCTGCATCAGGCGGCGCTCGCCCTGCTACGCGATTAGCGCACTCAATATTGACGCGCGGCTTAGGCGCGTGCTCTGAGCGGAAAACCTAAGAAGCGACGGCGGCGGCGCGGCGGGACGGCGCGGAGCGTCCGCGCGAGTTCATCGTCCGCGCCCGGCACGAAGGCATCGAAGGCCGCCCAGAATTGGTTGCGAAACACGTCGCGCTCGATCAGCAGGTCGTGGCGCGCCTGGGGCAGGGTGATGAAATGCCCCGCCTTGAGACGGCTGGCGAAGGCTTCGATCGCGGGCGTCGCGACGACGCGATCGTCGCCGGCGGCAATCACTAGAGCAGGCGTCAGCGTGCGGCGCGCGTAATCGGGATTTTCGAAGAGACGCATCAGCCGCAGCGCGGCGTTCGACCAGCTGACGGTCGGACTGCCGAGGACGAGCTGCGGTGCCGCCTTGAGCACGGCGACCGTGCGTTCGTGCCGCTTCTCGTCAGAGGTCAGGATGTTGCGCGCGAAAGGGCGCAGGAAGGCGGAGCGGCCACTGCCGCCGGGGATATAGGCGCCGCCGAGGCCGACGATGTCGAGACCTTCGATGAAGAGCCTTGCGCCGGTCTTGAAGCGCAATTGATAGAGATCGATCATCGGCGATGTCAGCACCAGCCGCGCGAAAGGGGAGCGGCGGGCATGCGCCTGGGCGATGAGCACCGCGGCGCCCATTCCGTGGCCGAGCGCGAACCATGGCTTCGGGCACAGCGGTTTGAGAATATGGTCGTGCAGCGCGATGAGATCGCGCTCATAAATTTCGAAATCGTCGATATGGTTTTTGCGTGGATTGCCGAGCTGGCGTTCCGACAGGCCCTGGCCGCGCCAGTCCATCGCGACGACGGCAAAGCCGCGCGCCAGCAATTCAGCGATCGTCTCGAAATAGCGCTCGATGAATTCGGCGCGTCCGCTGAGAATCGCAACCGTGCCGCGCGGCTTCGGCGGGCCAGCCCAGTGCGCGGCGCGCAGACTGACGCCATCCTGGGTCGTCAAAGGCGTGATGATGGCGCCGTCGGGAACCGGATTGTCCGGAATGTTGATCAGCTCCAAGAAGCCTCGCCTTTGCCGTTCTTGAGCGGCGTTTGCGCCGCGCGATTCCCGCCGAAAACGCCCTTGTAACCCGCATAACCGCTACCACATCAAAGCTGCGCGGGCCAACCGGACGCGCAGAAAACGGGTTGCAGTCAGGGCTTTAGCCGACTGCAGCCTTGCTCGCTTTTTTGAGGAGAATGAAATGCGCCAATTGGATCTTACGCCGCTTTACCGTTCGACCATCGGCTTCGACCGTTTGTTCAATCTGGTCGATCAAGCCGCCGGTTTCGAAGCGGCCCCGTCTTATCCGCCCTACAATATCGAGCGCACGGGCGAGGATTCCTATCGCATCTCCGTCGCTGTCGCCGGCTTTGCCGAGAATGAGCTTGCGGTCGAGAGCCGCGAGAACAGCGTGATCATCCGCGGCTCCAAGGAGACCCGGGTCGAGAGCGATGGTGCGAAGAAGGACGTCCTTTATCAGGGCATCGCCGCGCGCGCCTTTGAGCGTCGCTTCCAGCTCGCCGACCATGTCTATGTGAAGAGCGCGAGCCTCGAGAATGGCCTGCTGCATGTCGATCTCGTACGCGAGCTGCCGGAGGCGCAGAAGCCCCGTCAGGTCCCGATCGGCAAAACGGCGCCGAAGGCTGTCGAGAGCGATACGGCCCCCAAAGCTGCCTAACAAGGCTGCCTGAGGCACCGGTCTGCGGATCAGTCGAAAGGGGCGCCTGAATGGGCGCCCTTTTATTGTCTGTCTTTATTGTCCGTCGGCGCTGGCCGGAGGTGTCGCGGGTTTTTCCGCCGCGATCTTTTTCTTGAGCGGCGGCAGCTTGGTGTTCTGGATCAAGCGCCCGGCTTCCGCGTCGAAGACTAATCGATAGGCAACGCCGTTCGGGTCCTCGGCTTCGGCGAGATAGATATTATCTCTGCGCCGCGGCTTGGCGACGAGATGCAGGCCAAGCCGCGCGACGCGGCGGCGGATGTCGGCGACGGTGAGCCCCTGGTGGAAATAGCCCGGCGGTGCCTCGAGCGGACCCTCGTCGCCGGGCGGTCCCGGCGGCGGCGGATAATCGCCGTGATAATATTGATAGGCCCAGGGCGGCAGACCATATTGCGCTTGCGCCGGCGCGGCGAGAAGCAGCAAGCCGAAGACGGCAGGAATGATCGCGCCCGCAGCCGCCGATGCGGCCCATTTCGTTGCGTGGAGGGTTACGTTCGTGGATGCCGCGTCAGAGCCAACCATATGTCCTCCATCCGATCGCGGAGTGCTCCTGAACCTTTACAAGAATTTCGGCGAAAGTCGGCACGGATTGCGGCGGGGCGGCGGCTGGGGCTCGTCCGTAAAACGCGGCCGCGTTTGAGCCGGTTTTCCGGTGGCGGGAGACGTGTTCGCGGCAGGCCGGAATCGGCGGCGACATTTTGCTCCCAAGACCAAAGTGTGCTTGTGTTTTCACTCTAAATTTGAAAAGGTCTGGCCGCGTCGATAGGACAGCTTTGTTGACCTTTCAGAATGCTGGCATGTTTCCAGCATTTTTCAGGCACAATGCCGGTCACGGCGGGCATTCTCAAACATTGGGCGAGTTCGACCCGGCTTGAGTTTTGGGGACGGAGCATGACGGCTGCAGAAAAGCATTGGCGGATTGGGTCGGATCATGGGCGCGAGGCGGCCAAAACCCGCTTTTCGACGGCTCCCGGCCTCGACCCCGGCTTGCCGCCGGCGCAGGGGCTCTACGACCCGGAGCGCGAGCATGATTCGTGCGGTGTCGGCTTTATCGCCAATATGCACAATCAGAAGTCGCACGACATCATCGCCAAGGGTCTCGAGATCCTCCTCAACCTTGACCATCGCGGTGCGGTGGGCGCGGATCCGAAGGCGGGCGACGGCTGCGGCATGCTGGTGCAGATCCCGCACCGCTTCTTCGCCGCCGAAGCGGCCAAGCTTGGCTTCGACCTGCCGGCCGCCGGCGACTATGCCGCCGGGCTGATCTTCCTGCCGCGCGATGCGGACATCCGCGGCAAGATCGAAGCGCTGATCGAATCGATCGTCACCGCCGAGGGGCAGATTCTGCTCGCCTGGCGCGATGTGCCGGTCGATTCCTCCGGGCTCGGCGAAAGCGTCAAGCCGACCGAGCCGGTCATCCGGCAGATTTTCATCCAGCGCGGGCCCAATGCCGGGCAGGCGGGCGCCGATCACGACGAGTTCGAGCGGCGCCTGTTCATCTTGCGCAAGGAGATCTCGAACGCCGTTCTGGCGATGGACGATCCGCGCACCCGGGGCTTCTACTCGGTCTCGCTGTCGTCGCGCACGATCGTCTACAAGGGCCTGCTGCTCGCGACCCAGCTCGACGAATATTTCAAGGACTTGCGGGACCCGCTGTTCGAGTCGGCGCTGGCGCTCGTGCATCAGCGCTTCTCGACCAACACGTTCCCGACCTGGCAGCTCGCCCACCCCTATCGCATGGTCGCCCATAACGGCGAGATCAACACCGTGCGCGGCAACAACAATTGGATGGCCGCGCGCGAGGCGTCGGTCAGCTCGCCTCTGTTCGGCGACGACATCAAGAAGCTTTGGCCGATCTCCTACAACGGCCAGTCGGACACGGCCTCCTTCGACAACGCGCTCGAATTCCTCGTGCGCGGCGGCTATTCGCTGACGCATGCGATGATGATGCTGATTCCGGAGGCCTGGTCCGGCAATCCGCTGATGGATGAGGGCCGGCGTGCCTTCTACGAATATCATGCCGCGCTGATGGAGCCGTGGGACGGGCCGGCCGCGGTCGCCTTCACCGATGGCCGGCAGATCGGCGCGACGCTCGACCGCAATGGCCTGCGCCCGGCGCGCTATGTCGTCACCGACGATGGCTATGTCGTGATGGCGTCGGAGGTCGGCGTGCTGCCGATCCCGGAAGAGAAGATCGTCACCAAATGGCGCCTGCAGCCGGGCAAGATGCTGCTCGTCGATCTCGAACAGGGCCGCATCATCTCGGACGACGAGATCAAGGCGGAAATGTCGAAGCAGGCGCCTTATGCCGATTGGCTCGCCCGCACGCAGATCAAGCTGGAGGAATTGCCGCCTGCGGCTGCGGCCGTGCGCGCCACGCGGGGCGATGTGTCCTTGCTCGATCGCCAGCAGGCCTTCGGCTATACGCAGGAAGACATTGCGCTGCTGATGGAGCCGATGGCCGAGACGGGGCAGGAGGCGGTTGGCTCGATGGGCACCGACACGCCGATCTCGGCGCTGTCGTCGAAGTCGAAGCTGCTCTACACCTATTTCAAGCAGAATTTCGCGCAGGTGACGAACCCGCCGATCGATCCGATCCGCGAAGATATCGTCATGAGCCTCGTCTCGTTCATCGGGCCGCGGCCGAACATTTTCGACCGTGAAGGCAATGCCAAGCGCAAGCGCCTCGAGGTCAAGCAACCGATCCTGTCGAACGACGATCTCGAGAAGATCCGCAACATCGGCATGGTCGAGGACACGTTCGACACGCGCACGCTCGATGTGACTTACGGCGCCGACATGGGCGCCGAAGGCATGGCCGAAGCGCTTGACCGGCTTTGCAAGCGCGCCGAGCAGGCGATCACGAGCGGCTATACGATCATCGTTTTGTCGGACCGCCTTGTCGGACCGGACCGGATTCCGATCCCGTCGCTGCTCGCCACCGCCGCCGTGCATCATCACCTCATCCGCAAGGGCCTGCGGACGTCGGTCGGCCTCGTCGTCGAGACGGGCGAGGCGCGCGAGGTGCATCATTTCGCGCTGCTCGCCGGCTATGGCGCGGAAGCCATCAATCCTTATCTCGCCTTCGAGACCTTGAACGCCATCGCCGAGGAATTCCCCGACGACGTTGATGGCCACGAGGCGGTGAAGCGCTACATCAAGTCGATCGACAAGGGCCTCATGAAGGTCATGTCGAAGATGGGCATCTCGACCTATCAGTCCTATTGCGGTGCGCAGATCTTTGATGCGGTTGGCCTCGCCGAGGATTTCGTCGCGCGTTATTTCACCGGCACGGCGACGCGCATCGGCGGCATCGGCCTTGCGGAGGTCGCGCAGGAATCGGCGCGCCGGCATCAGGATGCGTTCGGCGATTCGCCCGTCCTGCGCAACGCGCTCGATGTCGGCGGCGAATATGCCTATCGCATTCGCGGTGAGGCGCATTCGTGGACGCCGCAGTCGGTCTCGCTGCTTCAGCATGCCGTGCGCAGCAATTCGGCCGAGACCTATAAGTCCTATTCGGCGCTCTTGAATGAAGAGAGCGAGCGGCCGCTGACGATCCGCAGCCTGTTCCGCATCCGCGGCGCCGAGGAGGACAGCCGCGCGCCAGTGCCGCTCGATGAAGTCGAGCCAGCGGCGATGATCGTGCGGCGGTTCTCGACCGGCGCCATGTCCTTCGGCTCGATCTCGCGCGAGGCGCATACGACGCTCGCCATTGCGATGAACCGCATTGGCGGCAAGTCGAACACCGGCGAAGGCGGCGAGGAGGCGGATCGCTTCAAGCCGCTGCCGAACGGCGATTCGATGCGCTCGGCGATCAAGCAGGTGGCCTCCGGCCGCTTCGGCGCGACGGCGGAATATCTCGTCAACGCCGACATGATGCAGATCAAGATGGCGCAGGGTGCCAAGCCCGGGGAGGGCGGCCAATTGCCTGGCCACAAGGTCGACGCGGTCATCGCCAAAGTGCGTCATTCGACCCAGGGCGTCGGCTTGATCTCGCCGCCGCCGCACCACGACATCTATTCGATCGAAGATTTGAAGCAGCTCATCTACGATCTGAAGAACGTCAATCCGCGCGCCGCCGTGTCGGTGAAGCTCGTCTCGGAAATCGGCGTCGGCACTGTCGCTGCCGGCGTCTCCAAGGCCAAGGCCGATCATGTCACGATCTCGGGCTTCGAGGGCGGCACCGGCGCCTCGCCGCTGACTTCGATCAAGCATGCCGGCTCACCGTGGGAAATCGGCCTCGCCGAGACGCATCAGACGCTGGTGCTCAACCGCTTGCGCTCGCGCATCGCGGTGCAGGTTGACGGCGGCTTGCGCACTGGCCGCGATGTCGTGGTCGGGGCTTTGCTCGGCGCCGACGAATTTGGCTTTGCCACCGCGCCTTTGATCGCGGCGGGCTGTATCATGATGCGCAAGTGTCATCTCAACACCTGTCCGGTCGGCGTTGCGACGCAGGACCCGGTGCTGCGCAAGCGTTTCGTCGGCCAGCCGGAGCATGTCATCAATTATTTCTTCTTCGTCGCCGAAGAAGTGCGCGAATGGATGGCGAAGCTCGGCTATCGCAGCTTCAATGAGATGATCGGCCAGATGCAGATGCTCGACCGCGCCAAGGTCGTCGAGCATTGGAAGGCGCAGGGCCTCGACTTCTCGAAATTGTTCCACAAGCCGGCAGCGGCGAGCCCCGAGGCGATTTATCACTCGGAGCCGCAGGACCATGAGCTTGAGAAAGTTCTCGATCACAAGCTGATCGCCGAGGCGCAGCCCGCTATTCAGCGCGGCGCCAAGGTCAAGATCGAGACGACGATTCGCAACAGCGATCGCACCGGCGGCACCATGCTGTCGGGCGAGATCGCGCGCGTCTATGGCCATACCGGCCTGCCGGACGAGACCGTGCACATCAAGCTCAAGGGCACGGCGGGGCAGAGCTTCGGCGCCTGGCTCGCCAGGGGCGTGACGCTCGAACTCGAAGGCCAGGCCAACGACTATGTCGCCAAGGGGCTCTCCGGCGGCCGGATCGTCATCTATCCGCCGGCGCAATCGCCGATCGTGCCGGAAGAATCGATCATCGTCGGCAATACGGTGCTTTACGGCGCCATCGCCGGCGAGTGCTATTTCCGCGGCGTCGCCGGCGAGCGCTTCGCCGTGCGCAATTCCGGCGCGATCACCGTGGTCGAAGGCACGGGCGATCACGGCTGCGAATATATGACCGGCGGCGTTGTCGTCGTCATCGGCAAGACGGGGCGCAATTTCGCCGCCGGCATGTCGGGCGGCATTGCCTATGTGCTCGACGAGGAGGGCGATTTCGCCCAGCGCTGCAATCTCGCGATGGTCGAGCTTGAGCCGGTCGTGGCGGAAGAAGAGAAGATGCAGGAGAGCTATCACCAGGGCGGCGATCTCGACTTCCACGGACGCGTCGATGTCATGCGCGACATGACGCGGTTCGATGCCGAGCGCCTGCATCAGTTGATCAGCAATCACGCCGCTTACACCGGCTCGGCGCGGGCGCGTCTCATCCTTGACAACTGGGATGAGTACAAGGGCAAGTTCCGCAAGGTGATGCCGGTCGAATACCGCCGCGCCTTGGCCGAGCTGATGGCGCAGGAGCAGGATGCGCCGCCGCTTGCGGCCGCCGGCGAATAACGTCACGGGTTTGGTTCATCGGTTTCGCCCGCTGAAAGGCGGGCGTGTTTGGGGCTGATATGGGCAAAGTTACGGGCTTCCTCGAGATTGATCGGCGCGACCGGCGCTATGCGCCGGCTTCCGACCGCATCCGCAATTATAAGGAATTCATGATCCCGCTTTCCGAGGAAGCGACGAAGGATCAGGCCGCGCGCTGCATGAATTGCGGCATTCCCTATTGTCACAATGGCTGCCCGGTCAACAACCAGATCCCGGACTGGAACGACCTCGTCTACCAATCGAATTGGGAAGAGGCCTCGCGCAATCTCCATTCGACCAATAATTTTCCGGAGTTCACCGGCCGCGTCTGCCCGGCGCCCTGCGAGGCGTCCTGCACGTTGAACCTCACCGACCAGCCGGTGACGATCAAGACGATCGAATGCGCGATCGTCGACCGCGCTTTCTCCAAGGGCTGGGTGAAGCCGGAGCCGGCGGAGCGCCGCACCGGCAAGAAGATCGGCGTCATCGGTTCAGGCCCCGCGGGGCTCGCCTGCGCGCAGCAGCTCGCGCGCGCCGGCCACGACGTGCATGTCTTCGAGAAGCATCTGAAGATGGGCGGCCTGCTGCGCTATGGCATTCCCGACTTCAAGATGGAGAAGCATCTGATCGACCGCCGCGTCCAGCAGATGGAGGCGGAGGGCGTGAATTTTCATGGCGGCGTCAATGTCGGCGTCGATCTTGATCCGCTCAACCTCGTCGAAGATTGCGATGCGGTCGTGCTCGCCGGCGGCGCGGAAAAGCCGCGCGATCTGCCGATCCCGGGCCGCGATCTTGCCGGCATCCATTTCGCGATGGATTTCCTGCCGCAGCAGAACCGGCGCGTCAGCCGCGAGCCGTTCCACACCAACCAGCCGATCCTTGCCGCCGGCAAGCGCGTCATCGTCATCGGCGGCGGCGACACGGGCTCCGACTGTATCGGGACGTCGGTGCGTCAGGGCGCGGTGAGCGTCACGCAGCTCGAAATCATGCCGATGCCACCGGAGAAGGAAAATAAGCTGCTCACCTGGCCGGATTGGCCGCTGAAGCTGCGCACCTCGTCAAGCCATGAGGAGGGCGCAAAGCGCGACTTCGCCGTGATGACGAAGGAGTTCCGCGGCGAGAACGGCGTCGTCAAACAACTCATCTGCGTCCGTGTCGACGAGAAGATGAAGGAAATTCCCGGCAGCGCTTTCGCAATCGATGCCGATCTCGTGCTGTTGGCGATGGGCTTCGTCTCGCCGATCTACGAGGGCTTGCTCGAGAAGCTCGGCGTCAAGCTCGATGGCCGCGGCAACGTCCAAGCCAATGTGAAGGATTACCAGTCTTCGCTCGACAAGGTCTTCGCCTGCGGCGACATGCGCCGCGGCCAGTCCCTCGTGGTCTGGGCGATCCGCGAAGGCCGGCAGACGGCGCAGTCGGTCGATACGTTCCTGATGGGATCGAGCGTCCTGCCGCGGTGATGATTTCGCTGCGGGAGACTAGGCCAGTGGTGCGGGTTCACGGTCGACAACCAGACGCCTCGGCCCGATCCGACGGGCCAATTGCGTGATCAGGCCGGAACATACGTCAATCTAATCACGTCCTCGCCCATTAAATCGCTGGCCGCGAGGCGGAGTCGCTGCCGAGGGCCTGCGAAGAATGACTTGCCGCGACCAAGCACGACGGGGTGGAGGTAGACTCGATACTTATCGATAAGGCCAAGCTCGGTCAGGCTTCGCGCCAAGTCTGGTCCGGCGACTTCAATCTCCCCAGCGAACTCGGCCTTCAGCCCCCGTATCACCGCTTCGAGGTCATCTGCGACAAGGGTGGCGTTCGGACCGACTGACTTCAACGAGCGCGACACGACCCACTTCCGTTGGCTCCGCCACGCCGCCGCGAATTCGCGGAACTCCGCGTCCCACTCGGGACGATCTTCGTCCCAATAACGCATCACCTCGTACATGCGGCGACCGTACACACTGCCGGCCAAGCCGCGCACTTGCTCGATAAAGTGACGGAAGAGCACCGGACCTGGCGCAAACTCAGTGTGGTCGACGTAGCCGTCCAGGGACTGGTTCATTCCAAAGATGAGCTCGGCCATGATCTCTTCTTCCTCCCAAGCGCTGTCATGGACCTTGGCGACGAGCGTTAGATTTCAACCATTAAGCACTCTTCCCCAGGTGGCTGTGCTTGCGGCTATAAAGAAAATAGATCACGAGCCCGATCACCAGCCAGATGGCGAGCCGCACCCAGGTATCGGCCGGTAGGCCCGCCATCAGCAGCAGCGACGCGGCGGCGCCGAGCGGTCCGACGATGATGACCGCCGGCGCCTTGAACGGCCGCTCGATTTCGGGATGGCGGAAGCGCAGCACGACGACGCCGAGACAGACAATGACGAAGGCGAAGAGCGTGCCGATCGAGACGAGCTCGCCGACGAGGCCGATCGGCGCAAAGCCCGCCAAAAGCCCGACGATGACGCCGGTTGTGATCGTCGTGATGTAAGGCGTGCGGAATTTCGGATGCACCCGCGCCGCGAGCGGCGGCAGCAATCCGTCATGCGCCATCGTATAGAAGATGCGCGCTTGCGCGAGCAGCAGCACCAGCACGACAGAGCTCAGGCCGAGAATGGCGCCGAATTTCACCACCGGCGCGAAAAAGCCGAAGCCGATGTGATCGACGCCGACGGCGATCGGGTCCGGCACGTTCAACTTGTCGTAGGGCATGATGCCGGTGATTACGAGACCGACGAGCGCGTAAAGGATCATGCAGACAAACAGCGAGCCGAGGATCGAGCGCGGCATGTCGCGCTGCGGATTGACGGCCTCCTGCGCCGCAGTCGAGATCGCATCGAAGCCGATGTAGGAGAAAAAGACGACGCCAGCGCCGCGCAGCACGCCACTCCAGCCAAAATGGCCGCTCCCGGCGTTTGGCGGTATGAACGCGCCGTGCGGATTGCCCGCCGTCACCCAGTTCGCGGTGCTGAAGAAGAAGGCGCCGACGATGATGAAGAGGACGATGATCGCGAGCTTGATCGCGACGATCACATTGTTTGCCCGGGCCGAGTCGCGGATGCCGAGCACGAGCAGCGTGCTCATCATGGCAATGACGAAAGCCGCCGGAATGTTGAAGATCGCATGGGTGTGCGACCAATGTCCGCTCGTGGGATCGAAGACAAAGGGCGCGCTCGCATAGGCTGCGGGAATGTGGATGTGAAGGTCGTTGAGGAAGCTCACGACATACCCTGACCAGCCGATCGCGACGGTCGTCGAGCCGAGCGCATATTCGAGAATCAGGTCCCAGCCGATCATCCAGGCGATAAATTCGCCCAGGCTTGCATAAGCATAGGTGTAAGCGCTGCCGGCGATCGGGACGGTGGAGGAAAGTTCGGCATAGCAAAGCCCGGCGAGCGCACAGGCAAAGCCCGACAGGATGAAGGAGAGCGAGATCGCGGGCCCCGAATATTCGGCCGCGGCGTGCCCGGTGAGCACGAAAATGCCGGCGCCGATCAGGCCGCCAATGCCGATGGCGATGAGACTCGTCAGAGTGAGGGTGCGTTTCAGTGGCGGGCTGCCGTGGGCGGTCATGCCCTGGATTTCGACATTCGCGGCCTCGGCTTTGAGCACCGCGAGCGGCTTGCAGGCAAAGAGATCGGCCATCGGTTCCCCCAAATCGTTTTATTCTACAGGTACGAGCCTGTCTGGAAAGGCCGCGGCCAAAGCCGCCTTACGCGGCGGGATAATGCCGCGTTCGGTGATGAGGCCGGTGACGAGCCGCGCCGGCGTGACGTCAAAGGCAGGATTGGCAGCTTGGCTGCCGTCCGGCACGATGCGCACCGTCTCGAGGCGGCCGTCGTCGGTGCGTCCGCGCATATGGGTGACTTCGCGGGCGCTGCGCTCTTCGATCGGAATGTCGCGCAGGCCGTCGGCGATCGCAAAATCAATCGAGGACGAGGGCGCCGCGACATAGAAGGGCACATCATTGTCCTTCGCCGCGAGCGCCTTGAGATAAGTGCCGATCTTGTTGCAGACGTCGCCGGTCGCGGTCGTGCGGTCGGTGCCGACGATGACAAGATCGATGCCGCCGTGCTGCATGAGATGGCCGCCGGCATTATCGACAATCACCTGATGCGGGATGCCTTGCTGCGAAAGCTCCCAGGCGGTGAGGGATGCGCCCTGGTTGCGCGGCCGCGTTTCGTCCACATAGACGTGGAGGTCGATGCCGGCCTCCTGCGCCTTATAGATTGGCGCGGTCGCGGTGCCCCAGTCGACGGTGGCGAGCCAGCCGGCGTTGCAATGGGTCAAGATGTTCACGCGCGCCTTCCGTTCGGCAATCCCGGCGATCAGAGCGAGGCCGTTGACGCCGATTGAATCGCAGATCGCGACATCAAGATCGGCAAGTTCGCCAGCTTTAATAAAAGCGGCGGCGGCGCGTTCCGCCGGCGGCAAAGGCAAAAGCGTTTTGCCCATCACGTCGAGCGCCCAGGCGAGGTTGACGGCCGTCGGGCGCGTCGCAAGGAGCTTTGCGCTTGCCTGGGCGAGGCCGGCGTCGCTCGGATCGTCGCGCAACGCGATGGCCAAGCCATAGGCGGCCGTGACGCCGATGAGCGGCGCGCCGCGCACTTTCATGTCCCTGATGGCCACGGCGAAATCGGCGAGCGTCGCAAGCTCTGCAATCACGAATTCGTGCGGCAGCCGCGTCTGGTCGATGATCATGATGGTCTGGCCGTCGGCGGCGGGCCAGATCGTGCGGGTGGGCGTGCCGTTTACGTGCATAAAGCTCCTGGGGGCGGCCGGTTTGGACAGGAATTCCAGACGAGTCTGGTGCGGTGGCACCGATTAGCAAGAATTAGCAAGCCGCGCGCCGCTTTGTGCGCAATGTCGCAAGCCACCGGCGCCAGCCGATGAAATGCCCGTTCTTCAACAAGCTTTTAACGAAATCTCGTGCAACGTCTTGACTGTCTTAATCTGCCCCCGGGACCTCCGCCATGGATTCCTCAGCCGATCCGCAAGCTTTCGACGATAAAAAGTCCGAGCCCGCGAGCGAGAACACAGCCAATGCCGCGCCCGATGCGCCCGACGCGCCGAAGAGCAGCTCGCAGGCGCTGACGCCATTCGAGGCCAAGGCGCCGGGCGCAGGCGGCGAAGCCAAGAAGCCGGAACCGCCGAAAGTGGCGCCGATCCCAAGCTCGGCGCTCACGATCCTGCCGCCCAAGAAGGACAAGTTCGGCGACGCTTTCGCCGCCGGTGAACGGCTGGGCGGACCGGCGCGCGCCAAGCGCACGTCGTGGACGAGCCATATGCTGCGAGCCGCGGGCGTGCTGATTGCGGCCGGTGGCGCCTATGCAGTCGGCGCCCACTATCTGTCCATCCCCCGCGTGTCGATGCCGAGCGGACCTTTGGCCGCGCTGGCACCGCCGCACCCAGCTTCCGCGACGCCGGCCTCAGCGCCGGCCGCCGCGCCGGATTCCGTGCTCGCGGCTTTGCGCCACGACAACCAGGCGCTCAACGACGAGGTCCATAAGCTGCAGACGCGTCTTGCCGCCTCGCAGGCGGCGCCGGATGAAATCCGCGGCCTCAAAAAGAGCCTCGACGGGGTGAAGGCCAGTCTCGATGCCGAGAAGGCCGAAGCCAAAGCCGAGATTGCCCAGCTTACGACCAAGCTCGATCATGCGCATGCCGCCGAAAAGGCGCGTGCCGCGCATCTCGACACCAAAGCGGTCCAGGCGACGCTCGACCGGGCGGCGCGGAACCAGGCGCCGGATGGCGATGCGACGGGCGCGATCTCCGGCCCGGATGCCCAGCGGCCGGATCCGATGACTTTGGCCTCGGCTGAGGCGCCGCCGCGCCGGACACCTTCGCCGATCAACGATTGGGTTGTGCGCGATGTCTATCACGGCATTGCGCTGGTCGAGGGGCCGCAGGGCGCCGTCGAAGTCGTGCCGGGCGACGTCCTGCCAGGGGCGGGCACCGTGCGCGCCATCCAGCGGCGCGGCGATGGCTGGGTCGTGCTGACGAGCCGCGGCTACGTCGATTACGACCACGACTAAGCCTGGGCCTCGAAAAGTCGCTGACTTTTTCGAGGATTAAGCGTCACATCGCGCGCGATGTTAAACTAAAGCTTTAAGTCCGAATTCGGCGGCGCTTTCCGTCAGCCAATGGCAGAAGGCGGCGGCGAAGCTGCGCGGCACAGCGATCTCGTAGCTCGGCGTGTCGTCGATCTGCCAGATGACGACGTTGAGATGCGCGCAAGAGGTCGAGGCCGCATCGCCCGGCTGAAAAGCGCGCGGGTGCAGATCGATGCCAAGACCCTTCTCGAACGTCGCCCGCGCCTTCAGGCCGGCGATGTTCAGCACGGCATAGCCGCTCGATTGCTCGATGACGGCCGCGGTGTCACCCAAGCCCTCGCGCAGCGACGCCACCAGATTTCCGCCCCCTTCGCGGAAGGCGAGCCAGGCGCGCGGGCCGGTCGCGACCAGAACGAGGCCGTTGCCGGAACTGACCTTGCTGCCCGATTTGAGGTCCACGCCGAACGACGATTTCAGCCGCGCGGCCAAATCCGCGACGCCGCCGCGGGCGATGACGGTTGCGATCTGCGGGGTTTTCTCGCGCACGCTGACGCCGGGCGGCGTCGCGACGCCAACGTCTTTCAGCCAGCCGGCGCAGGGCGAGCGGAAGGTGAGCACGTCACTCATGCAGCCATTTCCCTTCGGGATCGACGAAGATCGGGGAGACGACCTCGACCTCCACATCGCCATTGCGGACCGGATCATAGGCGCGGATATATTCGCCAATGCGCGCCGCGCCGTGCTTCAACAGACCAAGGCCGACCCAGCAGCCGGCATGCGGCGAATAGGCGACGGAAGTCATATAGCCCTCGTCATTCTCCGAAACCGCCGCCGCTTCGACAGCCAGGAAATGCGCGCCCGAGCGCAGCCGCTGACCGGGATCGACCGGCTTGAAGCCGACGAGGGCCGGCCGTTCGGAATCGGTCATCGCCGGTCGCTCCGCCAGGACGCGACCGATGAAATCCTTCTTCTTCGAGAGCATCTTGCCGAGGCCGAGATCGGCCGCTGTCGTCTGGCCGTTGAGTTCCGGCACGGAGACATGGCCTTTCTCGATGCGCAGCACGCCAAGCGCTTCGCTGCCATAGGGCACGACGCTGAAGGTTTCGCCGGCGCGCATCAGCGCGCGGATGAGGCTGTCGCCGTAATTGGCCGGCACGGCGATCTCATAGGCCAGCTCGCCGGAGAAGGAGATGCGATAGATCCGCACCGGCACGTCGCCCCAGAAAAATTCGGTGCAGGCGAGGAAGGGGAAGGCCTCGTTGGACAGGTCGAACTTGTCGCCGAGCAGATTTGTCAGCAGCTTGCGCGATTTCGGTCCGGCGACGGCATATTGCGTCCATTGCTCGGTGACCGAGACCATTGCCACATCGAGCTCCGGCCACAGGACTTGGTGGCAGAATTCGAGATGCTGCATCACCTTGCCGGCATTGCCAGTGGTGGTCGACATCACATAATGCTCCGGCCCGAGCCGCGCCGTCGTCCCGTCATCGAGGACGATGCCGTCTTCGCGCAGCATCAGGCCGTAACGCGCCTTGCCGACCGGCAAGGTCGAGAACATGTTGACATAGACGCGGTCGAGAAAGATGCCCGCATCGCGGCCCTGGATCTCGATCTTGCCGAGGCTCGAGACGTCGCAGATGCCGACGGCTGCCCGCACGGTCTTCACCTCGCGCGTGACGCTTTCGAACCAATCCGTCTCGCCGGGCTTAGAGAACCAGCGCGGCCGCAGCCATTGGCCCGCTTCGATCATGGTCGCGCCGTTTTCGAGCGCCCATTCATGGCCGGCACAATAGCGCGTCGCCTTGAAATGCTTGCCGACATGCGGCCCGGCGAAAGCGCCGATCGCGACCGGCACATGCGGCGGCCGAAAGCGTGTCGTTCCAGCCTGGTGCATCGTGCGGCCGGTCAGATGCGCCATCAGCGCCTGGCCGGTGACGCTCGACGTCTTGCCTTGCTCGGTCGCCATGCCGAGCGTCGTGTAACGCTTTAAATGCTCGACGGCGCGGAAGCCTTCGCGATTGGCGATGGCGACGTCTTTGGCGGTCACATCGTTCTGCTGGTCGACAAAGGCCTTGCCGCGGTATTCGACGTGCCAAACCGGCGACACGGCGCTCGGCTCGTCGTCGGCGCGGGGAACCGCGGCCGGCGTCGAGGCAAAGCCGAGATCCAAGGCAGACGCCTGGCCAGCTTGCATTCCAGCGCGCAAGCATGAGGCGAGGCCGAAATCACCGGCAGCCGCGCCGACACTTTGCATTTCGGGCGGAAGATCGCCGGGCACGAAGGCGCTGCGCTCGTCGGACCAGACGGGCTTGCCGCCGAGATGCGTCGTCAGCCCGACCTGCGGATTGTAGCCGTTCGAGACCGCCAGCACGTCGACATCGAATTGAAGGACTTTGTCGGCCTTGCGGACTTCGATGTGCTTCAGGCTCGGCTGCCCGTGCGCGTCGGAGACGACAGCGTCGAGAAGAATGCGCACGCCGGCACGCGACAAAGGCCGGGTCAAGGCATCGGCAACATTGGCACGGGCATCGACGATGATCTCGATCTCGAGACCCGCCTTCAGCGCATCCTGCGCCGAGAGCCAGCCATCGTCCGACGTGATGAAGAACGCGATCTTGCGGCCTGGCGCCGTCGCAAAGCGGTTGACGTATGTGCGCAGCGCCGAGGCAAGGATGACGCCCGGCTTATCGTTGCCGCCGAACACAATCGGCCGTTCGATCGCGCCCATCGCGTTGACCGTGCGGCGCGCGACAATCTGCCAAAGGCGCTGGCGGGGCTGATGCAACGCTGGATGCGGCACATGGTCGGCGACACGCTCCAGCGCGCCATAGGTGCCGGTGTCATAGACGCCGAAAACGGAGGTGCGGCGGAAGATGCGCACCTCCGGCAGCGAGGCGAGCTCGGCTTCGACTTTCGCCGCCCAATCGGTGCCAGGCATCGAATCGATCTCGCGCGGCTCCGAGAGCAGCCGGCCGCCGAGACGGAAATCCTCTTCGCAGAGGATCACCCGCGCCCCGGCGCGCGCCGCCGCCAGAGCCGCGGTGAGGCCAGCAGGCCCCGAGCCAACGACGAGAAGATCGCAATAGGCCGTCGCATGCTCGTAATGATCGGGATCGGGCTGCCCACTGACCATGCCAAGGCCCGCGGCGCGGCGGATCGCCGGCTCATAGACCTTCTCCCAGAAGGATGCCGGCCACATGAAGGTCTTGTAGTAGAAGCCGCCGACAAAGAGCGGCGAGAAGAGCTGATTGACCGAGAGGACGTCGAACCGCAGCGAAGGCCAGCAGTTCTGGCTCGTCGCGACGAGGCGATCGAAAAGCTCGATCGTCGTCGCCTTGGTGTTCGGCTCGCGCCGCGCGCCGTCGCGCAGGGTGACGAGCGCATTCGGCTCCTCCGGCCCGGCGGTGAAAATGCCGCGCGGCCGGTGATATTTGAACGAGCGTCCGACGAGCTTGACGCCGTTCGCCATCAAGGCCGAGGCGAGCGTGTCGCCGGGGCGGCCGATGTAATGCTTGCCGTCGAAACTGAACGTGATCTCGCGGCGCCGGTCGATCAGGCCGCCGTTTGGCAGGCGCAATTGCTCGGTCATCGCGTGCCCTCCCGTGCAAGAGCGGCACTTTCGACCACATGGTTGCGCGTATCGCGCAGCACCTTCAGCCAGGAGCGGCAGCCGAGCGCGTGATACCAATGTTCTTCGCTCGGGCCGGCGGGATTGGTGCGCAGATAGGCATAAGCATAGAATTTTTCCGCGGCGTCGGGCGCGGCGGGATCAGGTCGTGGGCCGGTGGCTTCGCCGAGAGTGACGAATTCAGACACGTCGCGGGGGCCGCAGAAGGGGCAGGGGATTCGCATGGCGGTGCCTCAATGCAGATTGGGCTGCGGGCCTTGGCCCTTTTCGTCGAGCACCGCGCCGCGTGCGAAGCGATCGAGCCGGAACGCCGCGGCAGCAGGATGCAGTTCATCACGTGCGATGAGATGGGCGAGACACCAGCCCGCCGCCGGCACGGCTTTGAAGCCGCCATAGTTCCAGCCGGCGTTGAGATAGAGCCCTTCGACCGGCGTCTTGTCGATGATCGGCGAACCATCCGCCGACATGTCCATAATGCCGCCCCAGTTACGCAGGATGCGCACGCGGCCGATCATCGGCATGAGCGCGACACCGCCTTCGCAGACGTCCCGCACCGTCGGCAGATTGCCGCGCTGCGCATAAGACTTGTAGCCGTCGAGATCACCGCCGAAGACGAGGCCACCCTTGTCGGATTGGCTGATGTAGAAATGCCCGGCGCCGAAGGTGATGACATTCGGAATGAGCGGCTTCACGCCCTCGGAGACGAAGGCCTGGATTACATGGCTTTCGATCGGCAGCTTGAGGCCGGCGAGCCCCGCGACGCGCGAACTATTGCCGGCGACGGAAAGCGCGACTTTCTTGGCGCGAATCGGGCCGCGCGTCGTCTCGACCCCGGTGATGTGGCCGTTCTCGATGATCAGGCCTGTCACTTCGCAATTCTGCACGATATCGACGCCGCGGTCGCTGGCGCCGCGCGCATAGCCCCAGGCGACGGCGTCGTGCCGTGCCGTGCCGCCACGCTTCTGCAGCAGGCCGCCCTGGATCGGAAAACGCGCATCATCGAAATTCAGGAAGGGTAGCATGGTGCGGACCTGCTCGCGGTCGAGCAGTTCGGCATCGACGCCATGCAGCCGCATGGAATTGCCGCGCCGCGCAAAGGCATCGCGCTGGCCGTCGGAATGATAGAGGTTCAGCACGCCGCGCTGGCTGACCATCGCATTGTAGTTGAAGTCTTGCTCGAGCCTTTCCCAGAGCTTCATCGACAATTCGTAGAAGACGATGTTGCCGGGCAGCAGATAGTTCGAGCGGATGATCGTCGTGTTGCGGCCGATATTGCCGGACCCGATCCAGCCCTTTTCCAGCACCGCGACATTGCGAATGCCGTGTTCCTTGGCGAGGTAATAGGCGGTGGCGAGGCCGTGGCCGCCGCCGCCGATGATCACGACATCATAGGCGGGCTTCGGGTCGGCATCGCGCCAGGTCGGTGTCCAGCCGCGGTGGCCGGTGAGGGCGTTCTGCAGGAGCGAAAAGAAGGAATAATGCATTTTTGATCACGGGTTGCCGGGAACGGACCGGTCTTGACTTTCGCAAAGCATGGACGGAGAGAAGACGGAAATCTTGTCCATGAGCGCCATTCTCATGACTAAAAACGACATGCCGGAGCCGGCCATTGAGCCGCGAAAGCTCGGCTTTCTGCTGATCGACAATTTTGCGCTGATGTCGTTCGCTTCGGCGATCGAGCCGTTCCGCGCCGCCAATGTGCTTGCCGGCCGCGAGCTCTATTCCTGGGTGATCATCGGCGTCGATCACCACGGCGCCAAAGCCTCCGCCGGTCTGTCCGTGCAGACGCAGTGCCTCATCGGCGGCGATCTCGACCTCGACACGCTCTTCGTCTGTGTGGCGGGCAATCCGGCCGAGTTTGCCGACGAAGCGGCGCTGCAATGGCTGCGGCGCCAGGCGCGGCGCGGCGTGCGGATCGGCGGGGTCTCAGGCGGCCCGTTCATCCTCGCGCGCGCCGGTCTGCTCGATGGCTATCGCTGCACGGTGCATTGGGAGCACGTGCCGGCGTTTCGCGAGAGCTTTCCGCATCTCACGCTTCGCCGCTCGCTCTATGAGATCGACCGCGACCGGCTGACGTGCGCTGGCGGCATCGCCGCGCTCGACATGATGCATGCCTTGATCGCTGCCGAGCAGGGCCGCGCTCTGGCCGACAAGGTCAGCGAATGGTTTTTGCAGACGCAGATCCGTCTCGGCACCGGCGCGCAGCGCCGTTCATTGCAGGAGCGCTACGACACCGCCAACGCGCATCTTCTGACGGCGCTTGAGCTTGTCGAAACCCATGTCGAGCATCCGATGAGCCGGCGCGCCCTGGCGCAGGCGGCCGGCATTTCAGTGCGCCAGCTTGAGCGGCTGTTTGCGCAGCATCTCGATACCACGCTCGACGGGCATTATCGCGAAATACGGCTCGACCGGGCGCGAACGCTCTTGCGGCAGACCGTGCTGCCAGTGGCGGAGGTCGGCCTTGCGAGCGGCTTCCAAAGCGCCAGCCATTTTTCGCGGCAGTACAAGAGCCGCTTTGGCTACGCGCCGGGCGAGGAGCGGCGCACCAAAGCGCAGCGAAAGGTCAGGGCCGGTCGCGCTGGTAGATGAT
>Ga0153954_1000735_pt1 | contig 22757 bp, 21 predicted proteins | sample TSFL038MetaG_FD_102277 | JGI IMG/M metagenome (GOLD analysis project Ga0153954, IMG submission 102277) | Attine ant fungus gardens microbial communities from Florida, USA - TSFL038 MetaG | ecosystem: Host-associated > Fungi > Mycelium > Unclassified | place: USA: Florida, Wekiwa Springs State... | reverse complement strand
GACCATCTACGAGGCGATGCTGCTGGTTGTCATCGTCGTGCTGGTCTTCTTGCAGGGTTGGCGGCCGGCGATCATTCCGATCGCGGCGATCCCGGTCTCGCTGGTCGGCACCTTTGCGGCGATGGCGGCGCTCGGTTACGGCATCAACAACCTCACGCTGTTCGGTCTGGTGCTCGCGGTCGGTATCGTGGTCGATGACGCGATTGTCGTGGTCGAGAATGTCGAGCGGCATCTGGCGCATGGCTTGAGCCGCCGCGACGCGGCGCTGAAGACGATGGAGGAGGTTGGCAGCGCGCTGGTCTCGATTGCGCTGGTGTTGTGCGCGGTGTTCGTGCCGACGGCCTTCCTCGGCGGCATCTCCGGCCAGTTCTTCCAGCAGTTCGCCGTCACCATCGCGGTTGCGACCGCAATCTCCTGTTTCTGCTCGCTGACGCTCTCTCCGGCGCTCGCGTCCCAGATCCTCGTGCCGCATGAGGCGAAGCGGCCGGCTGCAGCCTGGAATCTGATCGGCCGCGGCTGGGAGTGGTTCACTGGTATCTTCAACCGCGGCTTCGATCGCCTGTCGCATCTCTACGGCAGTCTGGCCGATCTCGTGATCCGCCACCGCGTGGCGATGCTGCTGGTCTATGTGGCGCTGATCGGCAGCGCCGGATGGCTGCTGGTGACGACGCCGCAAGGCTACATCCCGGCACAGGACCGCGGCTATGTCATCGTCTCCGTGCAGTTGCCGGGCGCGGCGTCGCTGGCCCGAACAACGGAGGTCGTCAAGGAAATCGAGAGGATCGCGCTCGGGATTCCCGGCATTGTCCGTGTACCCGCTTTTGCAGGGCTGTCCGGCGCGACGCGTACGCAGGCCTCCAACTCGGCGGCATTGTTCCCGGTATTCGACGAGCCGGAGGTTCGTGCAAAGAAGAAAGACCAGTCGGCGACGTTTCTGACCGCCGAATTGCGCAAGCGGCTGGCCGCGATCGAGGGCGCGTTCATCATCGTGATTCCGCCGCCGCCGATCCCCGGCATCGGCACCGGCGGTGGCTTCACCATGCGTATCGAGGACCGGCAGGGCCGTGGGCCTGATCTGCTCGCCGCCGCCACCGACGACCTCGTCAACGCCGCGCGCAAGGCGCCCGGGCTGACCTCGGTGTTCTCGCCCTTCTCGGCGAACACGCCGCAGGTGTTCGTCGATATCGACCGCGTCAAGGCGGAGAAGCTCGGCGTTCCCATCGCCAACATCACCGACACCATCGAGACTTATTTCGGGTCGGCTTACGTCAACGACCTCAACCTGTTCGGCCGCACCTTTCACGTCACCGCGCAGGCCGACCTGCCGTTCCGGAAAGAGCGCGCCGATCTTGCGCGGTTGCGTACCCGCAACGCCAGTGGCGACATGGTGATGCTTGGCAGCGTCGTGGATTTCAAGGATGTCGCCGGGCCCGATCGCGTGGCGCGGTACAACCTCTATCCGTCCGCCGAATTGCAGGGCGACACGCTGCCCGGCGTCTCCTCCGCCACCGCCATCAACATCATGAAGCGCCTCGCCGACGACACGCTGCCGAGCGGCTTCACCTATGACTGGACCGACCTGTCCTACCAGCAGGTCACCGGCGGCAATGCCGGCCTTCTGGTGTTCCCGATCTGCGTGCTGTTCGTCTATCTGGTGCTCGCCGCGCAATATGGCAGCTGGACCCTCCCGTTTGCGGTGATCCTGATCGTGCCGATGTGCCTGCTCGCCGCGACCATCGGCGTGCGCATCATGGGCCAGGACGTCAATATCCTCACCCAGATCGGCTTCGTCGTGCTGGTGGGGCTCGCGGCCAAGAACGCGATCCTGATCGTCGAGTTCGCCCGCGACATCGAGCTCGAGGGCAAGCCGCGGCTCGATGCCGTGATCGAAGCCTGCCGCCTGCGGCTGCGCCCGATCCTGATGACGTCGTTTGCGTTCATCCTCGGCGTGCTGCCGCTCGTCATCTCCTCCGGCTCCGGATCTGAGATGCGTCAGGCGGTCGGTGTCGCGGTGTTCTTCGGCATGCTCGGCGTCACCCTGTTCGGTCTCCTCTTCACGCCGATCTTCTACATGGTGGTGCGCAATCTCGCCGACGGAGGCCGGGTGAAGAAGGAGGCGACGGCAGCGTGAGCAGCGACGTCTGCCGCTGTCATTCCGGGGCATCGCGAAGCGGCGAGCCCGGAATCCATGCTCCCAGCTGGTGGTCATGGATTCCGGGCTCGCCACGGAGCCTGTCATCGGGCCGCGCTTTGGCGCGGACCCGTTGGTGGCGCTCCGGAATGACGAAGAGAGTAAACGGCGCGCCCATACTTTCGGCTGACCTGAAATAGATAGGCAACCGGAGGGTTATAAAATATACCAAGCGCTTGATTGAGCGTGATCTTTTGAGAAACTTTCCGGAGGCGACATATGAAGTCAGTTTGGATGGCCGCGGTTGCGGTGGGTGGCCTGTTGCTGGCCGCGCCGGCGTCGGCGCAGGGCGTGAAGATCGGTGTGCTGAACGACCAGTCCGGTGTCTACGCGGATTATGGCGGCAAATATTCGGTCGAAGCCGCGAAGATGGCGATCGAGGATTTCGGCGGCGAGGTGCTCGGCCAGAAAGTCGAGCTGGTCACCGCCGACCACCAGAACAAGCCGGATCTCGCCACCTCCATCGCGCGCCGCTGGTACGACGCCGAGGGCGTCGACATGATCACCGAGCTCACGACGTCGTCGGTGGCGCTCGCGGTGCAGGAGCTTTCCAAGGAAAAGAAGAAGATCGACATCGTGGTGGGAGCGGCGACCTCGGCCATCACCGGCAGCGCCTGCTCGCCCTATGGCTTCCATTGGGCTTTCGACACCCACGCACTCGCGGTCGGCACCGGCGGCGCGCTGGTGAAGACGGGTGGTGACACCTGGTTCTTCCTTACCGCGGACTATGCTTTCGGTTATGCGCTGGAAAAGGACACCAGTGACATCGTCACCGCCAATGGCGGCAAGGTGCTCGGCTCGGTCCGCGTGCCGCTGAACTCGTCGGACTTCTCCTCGTTCCTGCTGCAGGCGCAAAGCTCGAAGGCGAAGATCGTCGGCCTCGCCAATGCCGGCCAGGACACCACCAATTCGATCAAGCAGGCCGCTGAATTCGGCATCGTCAAGCAAGGCCAGAAGCTCGCGGGCCTGTTGATGACACTCGCCGAAGTGCACGGCCTCGGGCTCGAGGCCGCGCAGGGTCTCGTCCTTACCGAGGGCTTCTATTGGGACCATGACGACAAGACGCGCGCCTTCTCGGAGCGCTTCTTCAAGCGCACCGGCCGGATGCCGAGCATGATCCATGCCGGCACCTATTCGGCGACGCTGAGCTATCTGAAGGCGGTGAAAGCCGCCGGCACCAAGGATACCGAGGCGGTCGCCAAGAAGCTGAAAGAGCTGCCGGTCGACGACGCCTTTGCGCAAGGCAAGGTGCTGGCGAACGGCCGCATGGTGCACGACATGTATCTGTTCGAGGTGAAGAAGCCCTCGGAGTCGAAGAAGCCGTGGGACTATTACAAGCAACTCGCGGTGGTTCCCGGCGACCAGGCGTTCCTCACGGCCAAGGAAAGCGGCTGCCCGCTGACGAAATAGCATCGGTCGCCCCTGCGAAAGCAGGGGCCCACAACCACAGGCGGACGTCATTGGAGCTTGGCGTCCGCCTTTTTCTTCTATCAGTTAGATTACGCGGTATGGGTCCCGGCGTTCGCCGGGACGACAGCTCATCAGTGGACGATTTTCCACACCACCGCGCCGAGCGCGCCGAACAGCAGCGCGGTGGTGGCGAGCGCCTGGATAGCGAAGCCCGGGCTGCGCTGGGATACCGATTTCGTGTAGCCGATCATGTAGACGATGCGGCCGACGATCCAGACGGAGCCGATGGAAGCCGCGATCCCATCGCTGATATAGACCGCAAACAGCCAGAGCGACGGCAGGAAGATCGGCAGCCATTCCAGCGTATTCATCTGCACGCGGAACACGCGCTCGAAATCCTCGTTGCCCGCGATCGCCGGCAGCTTGACGCCATATTTGATGCGCGCCCGCGCGACCCGCGCCGAGGTGAAGAAATAGAACATCAGAGCGAGCAGCGTGACGAGTGCGGTGAAGTGGTACATGACCGAGTCTCCGTGCGGGGCAGGCTTGCATCAATAGCCCGTCATCTCCAGATAGCCGACGCCGGAATGGCTGCCGGCAAAGCGGATCGGGCCTTCCCAATAGGCAAAGCTCGTCCCCATCCAGGCCCGCGGATAGAGCGGCGTGGTCTCGATCGCAAGCGACAGCGAGGGGATCGCGACGCTCCACTCAACCGGTAATTTGTGGCCCTCGATGTCGATGGGGGAACTTGGTGTCATCCTGATGTCCGCGGGGGTGAGCGTCCGCGTGGAAGCGTCAGGCAATATCCATGTGCCGGACGCGTAGTCGTGGCCGCCGGTCTCGCGCATCCGGTACAGCATCAGCTTCTCACCGCTGACCAGATGCAGCGCGAACCAGTCCCAGCCGGTTTGATCGGGCGCGAGCGGCTGGCTGCTCCATTCCCGATCCATCCAGGCTTGTCCGGTGACGTCGACAGGCCTGTTGTCGATGGCGAGGCGGCCAGACACCTTGAAGAAGGGCTGGCTGTAATAGTAGGAGGCCTGCTCGCGCTCACTCTTTTTGCTGTAGCCACCGTCACCTTGCAACACGAGCGGGCGATCGGCTTCCAGATGGAACGTGTAGGCGAAATCCTTTCCCGATGCCGTGAGCTCGAGCGGCGAGATGGTTTTGGCATCGAAGCGGTCGAGGCCGCGCATGGCCCAGGCATCGATCCAGGCCTGGAACGGCTCGGTCTTGACTCCAGCCTGGCCGACTCCACCGCGCGCAAAAGTCTCGGCCATGCGATGCGTGTCGGCGCTCGTCACTGCGGCATGCGCCATCCAGATCTGCTGATTGGCCCAGCCTTCCTTTTGAGCGCCCGGCGCCAGCGCCTGCCGGAACAGCGTCCATTGCGCGCCATAGGCTGCGCCGCTGCCGTCGGTCATGTTCGCGGTCACATACCACCATTCGATGCGGAAATCCGGATGCGGTCCGTGATCCCCAGGAAAGGCGAAAACCTTTCCCGGCGTGACCTTGGCAAAGCCATCTGCTTGCACGCCGAGTCCGGCGAAACCCTGCGCTGATGCCGGCTTGCCATGAAGGGCAAGCAATGCGAGGCCGCCGGCGAAGGCGCGACGCGAGATGCCGCTCTCAGCGCTCATTGGCAAACACCTTGACGAGGCTTGCCGGCTGCATCCGCGCCAGTCGCGCGACTGGCAGCAGCGAAGCGAGCAGGGAGGCGCCGAGCGCGACGCCGAGCAGCTTTATCAGTTCCAGCGGGAAGACATGAAACGGCAGCCGCCAGCCGAACGCCTTGACGTTGACGATCGCGATCAGGCACCAGGCAACCAGCAGGCCGAGCGGCAGCGCCAGCAGTGCGGTGACGAAGGCGACCGACAGCGTCTTGGTGAGCTCGATCGCCGCGAGTTTTCGCCGCGTCACGCCGATCGCCCACAGCGGCGCAAGCTGCGGCAGGCGGGAATTGGCGAGCGTCAACAGGCTGGTCAATAGCGCGACACCGGCAACCCCGAGGGTAAATGCATTCAGCGCGCCCGTGACCGCGAAAGTGCGGTTGAAGATGCGAGTCGATTCCGCCTTCAGCGAGGCCTGATCGAGCAGGTTGCGGCCGTCGAGGCCGAATGTCTCCGATAGTGCCGTGATCAGCGCGGGAATTCTTTCCGGCTCCACGCGCAGCGCGAGCCGCGTTTGCGGCGTGCCGGGAAAATGCTTGAACAGCGCCGCCGCGTTGACCGCGAGCTGGCTCTTCGGATTGCCATAGTCGGCATAGATGCCCGCGATCTGAAGCGGCCAGTCCCCATCGGGGGTGGGTACGATCAGGCGATCGCCGCGAGACAGGTTCATCCGGCGTGAAAGCTGCTCGCTGATGAAAGCCGTCTCGCCGCGCGGGAGATTTGCCCAGGCATCCGCATCCGATTGCAGGAGCGGCCAGTGGTCCCGATAGGCGGCGTCGTCGGGCAGGCCGAGCACCTCGACCGGCGCGCCGTCGATCTGTGTTTCGGCGCGGCCGCCGGCGAGCACGGCCTGCACCTCGCTCCGCCCGCGCAGCCAGGCCTTGATGGCATCGGCCTGCGCATTGTCGGCGGCACTGACATAGACGTCGGCCGCAAGCCGCCCGTCGAGCCAGGTCAGGAAGGTGCGGCTGAAGGTTTCGACCATGGTGGCGACGCCGACATTGACCGATAGCGCGAGCAACAGCGCCATCAGCGCCAGCGACAACCCTGAAAGCTGCTGACGGCTGTCGGCCCAGAACCATGAGGTGAGCGCGCCGCCAGAGCTGCGCTGGCCGAGCGACAGCGCGAGTTCGAGGATCGCGGGTAGGATCAACGCCGCGCCGAACAGAAGCGCGGCGAGCACACCGAACCCTGCGATGAGCGAATTGCCGGCCCAGAGCAGCCAACCTGCCACGGCAAAGGTCGCCAGCGCAGCCGCGCTCTGCAAGAGCAGCCAGCGGCGCTGCGCCTGCAGCCAGGCCTGCGGCTGCGCGGTCGAGAGCACGGGAAGCCTTATCGCTTTCGCAAGGCTGGTCGCGGCCGCGATCAACGCGCCGGCGATGCTGATGACGATGCCTGCGACCCACCATTCCGGCTTCAGCGAGAGCTCGCCCGGAATTGGCGCGCCGTAGAGGCCGCGCAGGGAAGCGGCGACATCGGGCAGCAGTTGCGCGGCGATGAAATAGCCGCACACGAGTCCGGCGAGCCCTGCCACCAGCGCCAGCGACACCAGCTCGAACACCAGCACCGCGTTCATCAGTCTCGCGGATACGCCGCAGGCGCGCAGTGTTCGCAGCATCGGCAGGCGCTGCTCATAGGCAAGTCCGATCGCCGAATTGACAATGAACAGGCCGACAAAGAACGACAACAGACCGAAGGCGGTGAGGTTGAGATGAAAACTGTCGGTCAGCCGCTCGAGGTCGGTTTCGGCATCGGGCTCGACTAGGCGCAGCGTGTCGCCGGTCACGTTTTGCAGCGCCTCGTGCGGGCCTTTGGCCTTGCCGATCAACAGACGCGAGACCTGGTCCGGCTTGTTCAGGAGCTTTTGTGCAATCCCGATATCCACCACCAGCACATCGGGCACGAGCTGCGCCTGCACTTGCAGCGGCGGCAACGTCGCGCCGCTGCTCGCCAGCGGCGAGGCGCCCTCGGCAAGCTGCAGATCGGACAGCGTATCGGCTGCCACCAGCGTCTGTCCGGGCGGCGTGATGAAGGACTGCAGGCTTGTCTTGCCGATCGTCGGTGCATTGCCGACTTCGGCCGGCAAGGTCACGGGCTCGATGCCGAGCAGGCGATACGAGCGTCCGCCGATCTGCACGCGGCCCTCCAGCACCGGCGAAACCGGCCAGCCGGCGCGGCGCAGCTCGGCGAATAGCGCTTGCGGGAAGGTCGCGCCGCTGCTGGCCACCAGCATCGGGGTTCGCGTGCCGCCAAAGATCGCGGCGGCGCGGTCATAGGATTCCCGCGCCTGCTGGTTCAGCGCCTGCACGCCGCTCCACAGCGCGGTCGCCGAGATCAGGCCGATCAGGAGCGTCGCGAGCTGCATCGGATGCCGTCGCCAATGACTGAGAAGCACGGCAAGGATCCAGATCGCGCGGCTCATGTGACCAGCCCCGCGTGCAGCGTGACCTGCCGGTCCAGCGTCGCGGCGAGCCGCGCGCTGTGGGTTACCATCAGAAAGCCGCAGCCGGTCCGTGCGACAAGGTCGCGTGCCAACGCCAGCACGCCATCGGCGGTGTCTTCGTCGAGATTCCCGGTAGGCTCGTCTGCAAGCAGCAAGGCTGGCTTGGTCGCGAGCGCCCGGCCGATCGCGACCCGCTGCTGCTGTCCGCCCGACAGCTGTTCAGGGTAGCGCCTGAGCAATTTGGCCAACCCCAGCCGCTCGATCAGTTCCGCATGCCAGGCGGCGTCATGTTTGCCCGCGATCCGCGACTGGAACGCGAGATTGTCCTCCACCGAAAGGCTCGGGATCAGGTTGAATTGCTGGAACACCAATCCGAGGCGGTCGCGGCGCAGCGCCGCGCGGCCGGCATCGGAAAGTGCGGTGATCTCGATCTCGCCAAGCTTGATTTCGCCGCCATCGGCCGCGTCCAGCCCTGCGATCAGATGCAACAGCGTGCTCTTGCCCGAGCCGGACTCGCCGGTCAGCGCCACGCGCTCGCCGGCCTTGATGTCGAGATTGACCCCGCGCAGCACGGCGATGTCCTCGCCGGCCGTGCGGTAGGTCTTTGTCAGGTTGCGAACGCTCAGCACGGAGCCTTTGTTATCCGGCGTGCGGGGCGTTGCAAGGTCTCACATTGCAAGCCCCCACACTGCAAGGCCTCACCTTGCAAGGCCTCACATTACGCTCACACGGGCTTTTGATATTTCAGCACGAACTCATCCACCGGCACGGCCGGCTTGAACACGGGTGCGTCGCGGGGGTCTTCCGGGTGATGCAGGAAATCGCCCTCGGCGACGAACTTGAACCCGGCCGCTTCGATCTCCTTGCGCAGCGTTGCCTCCTCGATCCGGTGCAGGGTCTTGGCGACGCTGGTGCCTTCGCCCGGCTTGGCGGAATGATCGGCGATGATGAGGGTGCCGCCGGGCTTCAACGCCGCGAACATCTTTGCGTTCATCTTGGCGCGGTCGACCGGCATATAGGTTACGTCGTGGTAGGCGTAGAAGAAGGTGATCATGTCGAGGTTCGACGCATCAGGCGGAATCGGATCGTCGAAATCCCTGATGACGTGCACCACGTTCTTCATCGCCGCGCCCTTGGCGCGGTTGTCGAACTTGTCCTTGACGAAACGCTCGATGATCGCTGCCGGATCCTGGGCGTAGACCGTACCGGTTGGGCCGACGGCGCGCGCGAACAGCTCGGTCGAGTAGCCCGCGTTGGCCTCCATATCGAGCACCTTCATGCCTTCCTTCACGCCGGCGAAGGCGAGGATCTTGGCCGGCTCACGGCGCTTGTCGGTCTGCCGGTCGGCGTCGCTGCGGTCGGGCGCCGCGACGATCGCTGCATAGTCCGGGGTCTTGCCATCCTCCGCGGCTGCGAGCGCGGGGAGGAGAACGGACAGAGCGAGGATGAGCGTGGCAGCGGCGTGCCTGGTCGGGCGGGTCATGATCTCTCCCTCCTGTTTTCGGACAAGATATCAAGACCATGGTGGCAGATCACGTCTTCAGTGATGTGACGACACGATCGTGATCGGTTGCAATTGGCGTTCACGACAGTGTCAGGTGGCATTCGGGGAGAGGTCTCCTGTACCGCTTGCGGGACAGCCCGAAATTGTCCGGTTGCTTTGCCCGCAACCTCATGCATAGCATTATGACACCTTTATAAGGTCCGACGACACGACCGGGAGGAAGCATGGCCGCGCCAGAGACATCGAAGGAAACGCCAAAGGGCGCCTGGACCATCACGTTTCTATTGTTTCTGTTCATGCTGGTGAACTTCGCGGACAAGATCGTCGTCGGTCTCGCTGCCGTGCCGATCATGACCGAGCTGAAGCTCGAGCCGAAGGAGTTCGGCTTGCTCGGTTCTGCCTTCTTCCTGCTGTTCTCGATCTCGGCGGTCGTGGTCGGCTTCATCGTCAATCGGGTGCCCACGCGCTGGGTGCTGCTGGTGCTGGCGGTGATCTGGGCGCTGGCACAATTTCCGATGGTCGGCACGGTCGGCCTCACCACGCTTTTGATTTTCCGCATCATTCTGGGCGCCGGCGAGGGGCCGGCATTCTCGGTGGCGGCGCATGCGATCTATAAATGGTTCCCGGATGAAAAGAGGACACTGCCGACCGCGATCCTGTCGCAGGGCTCGGCCTTTGGCGTGATCATCGCGGTGCCCGCGCTGAACTGGCTGATCGTCAATTACAGCTGGCACTACGCCTTTGGCGCGCTTGGCGTGGTCGGCCTGCTCTGGGCGGCGGTCTGGCTCGTGCTCGGCAAGGAAGGGCCGCTGGAGCAGCGCACGGCCGCGGACGCGGCGGAAGCCAGGATTCCCTATTTTGCGCTGCTGACGTCGCGCACGTTCATCGGCTGCGTGGTGGCGACCTTCGGCGCCTATTGGGCCCTGTCGCTCGGGCTCACCTGGTTCACGTCGTTCATCGTGCAGGGGCTCGGCTTCTCGCAGCAGCAGGCCGGCTTCATCTCGATCCTGCCCTGGATCTTCGGCGCCATCGTCGTGCTCCTCACCGGATGGATATCGCAACTGTTGATGGCGCGTGGCGTCTCCACCCGTGGCGCCCGCGGGGTGCTCGGCTCGGTACCGTTGGTCGTCGGCGGCGCCATCCTTGCCATGATGCCGCATCTCAGCGGCGGGGCGGGCTGGCAGATCGCGGCGCTCGTGGTCGGTGCGGGTCTGTGCGGATCGATCTATGTGGTGTGCCCGCCGATGCTCGGCGAATTCACCCCCGTATCGCAGCGCGGCGCGATTATCGCGATCTATGGCTCGCTCTATACGTTCGCCGGCATCATTGCTCCCTATGTCATGGGCAATATAATCCAGGGCTCGGCGCAATTGCTGAACGGCTACATGACGGGCTTCACCATCAATGCCTGCGTCATGATCGGTTCCGGCGTCGCGGGGCTGGCGCTGCTCTGGCCCAACACCGAGCGCGCGCGGCTGATCGGCGAACAGGCCGCGCGGCAGCCGAAATTTGCGTGAGGATGAAGGCGCAGGGTGGGCAAAGCGACTGCGTCCGCCGTAGCTCAACGAGCGAAGGTGGAAGCGTGCCCACCATTGCCGCGAACATCATTTCGGTGGGCGCGGCGCAAGCGCGCCTTTGCCCACCCTACGACAGCGAATGTATCAGGACGCCGCCGCGTCCAGGCTTGGCGCGCCGCCCTGCGAGCCCCGTACAAGCCTGCCCGGGCGCGCGCCGGTGGCGCGGCCTTCGCGCCGCGTGACGTCGCCGGAGACGATGGTGACGTCGTAGCCGTCGACCTGCTGCAGCAGGCGCCGCCCGCCAACCGGCAAATCGTAATGCACCTTCGGCGGATGCAGGTGCAGCCGGTCATAGTCGATCACATTGACGTCGGCCTTGTAGCCCGGCGCGATCAGGCCGCGATCGTAGAGACCGACCGACAGCGCGGTCTTGCGCGACTGTGCCGCGACCACGAAGGGGATCGACAGCCTTTCGCCACGGGTGCGGTCACGGGTCCAGTGCGTCAAGAGATAGGTCGGGAAGCTCGCGTCGCAGATGATACCGAAATGCGCGCCGCCGTCGGAGAGGCCGGGCACCGAGCGCGGATCTCGCAACATCTCGCGTGTCGAATCGAGATTGCCCTCGGCGTAATTGAGGAACGGCACGTAGAGCATGCCACGGCCGTCGTCGGTCAGCATCGCGTCATAGGCGAGCTCCTCCGGCCGCTTGCCTTCGCGGCGGGCGCGGGCGCCCAGCGTGTTCTCCGGAGGCTGCTCATAGTCGGGCGGATCGCCGAGCAGAAACATCTTGTCGTAGTTCGGCCGGAAGAACAGCGGATCGTCGGTCGCAGTCGCACTTTCGCTCAGGATCGCCGCGCGCACCTCCGGCTGGCGCAGGCGTGCCAGCCGCGCCGCGAGCGGTAGCTTCGCGATGGCGCGGTAGCTCGGATGAGTCTGGAACGGATTGCGCGACAATTCCAGTCCGAGCATCAAGCCGACCGGCCGCGCCGCGATCTGGGCGGTGATCGTCAAGCCCCGCGCGGCGGCAGCATTGATCTCGGCCAGCGTCTGCCGAAAGCGCTGCGGGGCCCTGTCGTTTTGCGTGATCGAGAAGGTGATCGGGCATCTGGTGTTCTCGGCCACCCGCAGCATCATCGGCAGGTCTTCATGGATGGTCGAGGGGTCGAGCACGAATTGCAGCACACTGCGGCCTTCGCCGTGCATCGCCGCAGCAATCGCGGTCAGCTCGTCCTCGCCCGCTTTCAAGGTCGGGGTGTAATCGCCGGTCGAGGTGCGGTGGTTCAGCGTGCGCGAGGTGGAGAAGCCGAGCGCGCCGGAGCGCACCGCCTCGCGCGCCAGCGCTGCCATCGCCCGGTTGTCCTCCGCCGTCGAGGGATCGCGCCGCGCCCCGCGCTCGCCCATCACATAGACGCGTAATGCGGCGTGCGGCAGCTGCGCGCCGATATCGATGTCGAAGTCGCGCTTCGACAGCCATTCCATGTAGTCGGGAAAGCTTTCCCAGGACCAGGGAATGCCCGCGCTCAGCACCGGCTCCGGAATATCCTCGACGCCTTCCATCAGCTGGATCAGGCGGAGATGATCGGCCGGTCTGCAGGGTGCAAAGCCGACGCCGCAATTGCCCATGATCGCGGTGGTGACGCCATTCTGCGACGACGGCGTGATGTCGTGGCTCCAGGTGACCTGGCCGTCGTAATGGGTGTGGACGTCGACGAAGCCGGGCGCGACCAACTTGCCCCTGGCGTCGATTTCTTCCTTGCCCTTGCCGGACACTTTGCCGACCTCGGTGATGCGGCCATCCTTGATGGCGATGTCGGCCTCATAGAGGTCGCCGCCGCGCCCGTCAGCGATAGTGCCGGTGCGGATCACAAGGTCTGGCGTGGCGGTCATGGCGCTTCATCCCGGTTTTGTCGTGCGTTGGCCGTATCATCGGCCGCGGCCGGGAGGTGTCAACCACCGGTAGCGGGATTCAGAACTGCATCCGTCTTGCCGCTTGCGGTCGACGATTTCCGCTCGGTGAAAAATGCCAGCAGGACGGTCAGCGCCATGAAGATGGCGGACAACCCGAACACCCAATGCGGCATGTTCTGGTCCATGACCCAGCCGAACAGCAACGGGCTTGCAATGCCTGCGAAATTGAAGCCGGTGGAGACGATGCCGAAGGCGCGGCCGGCCGCGCCGGAAGGTGCGGCCTCGCGCACCAGCATGTCGCGCGAGGGAGCGATCACGCCGCTGAGGAAGCCGGCGATCGTCATCGCCGCGATGAGCAGAACCGTTGGCAGCGTCATCAGCGCAATCAGCAGCACGATGGCGGTGTTGACGGCAAAGCAGGCGGCCGCCACCTGGCCATGGCGGTGGGTGCGATCGGCGAGGAACCCGCCGGCGAGCACACCGACGGCGCCGGCGCCGAGATAGGCGGTCAGCGCGAGGTTCGCGATCGAGAACGAGGTGCCGTAGCCCATCAGGGCCACCACGCCGAAGTTCGCGAAGCCGGCATTGGAAAGGCCGAGCAGCGTGAAAAAGATCGTCAGCACGATGAGCGCCGGCGTGATGATGTTCCGCTTTGCCGGCTTGGCGCCGGAGGCCTGTGCGTGCTTGGCGCCGGCATCCGGAATGCCGGCAATCAGCAGCGTCAGCGCCACCACGATACCGACGGCGCCGGCAGCGATCAGTGCGCCGAAGCCGCCGAGCCAGGTGATCAGCGCGGCCATGATCGCGGGCGTCACCGCGCCGCCGAGGTAGCCGGCGAAGGTGTGGATGGAAAAGGCGCGGCCCATCCGCTTCTCGTCCATGTGCTCGGACAGGATCGCATAGTCGGCTGGATGGTAGACGCTGTTGGCGATGCCGAGCAGTACGGCGCTCGCGATCAGCCAGGAATAACTCAGATGCAGCCCGAGCAGGATCAGCGCGAGGCCGCCGATGGTGAGGCCGAGCAGCAGGATGAGACGGGCGCCGATGTGATCGACGATGTAGCCGAGCGGCGCCTGGGTCAGGCCAGACACGACTGCGAATACGGTCAGCGCGAAGCCGAGCTCGACATAGCCGACGCCAAGCTGCGCTTTGAGGAACGGTAACAGCATCGGCAGCACCAGCAGATGGAAATGGCTGACCCAATGGGCCACCGAGATCAGCGACAGCGTGTGAATTTCGCCGTAGGCCTTCACCTGCGCTTCGGCTTGTTGCGGGGTGGCGAGAACGTCGGCCATCGGGCAAGCGGTTCCATCTGAAAGCGCCGCACTATCGTCGAGCGGGTACATTTTGTCCACGAGCGCGGGCGCATGGCAGCCCTGGCGAATACCGCGAAACTCGGCGATAAATCATTAATTTATGGCCAAATCGCAGTGAGTTTCCGACGCCGCGCCGTTGGCGATGACGGCTGCGCTATCGCTGGCGCGGCCGACCTCCGCGATGCTGTTTGCGCGCGGCAGCCTCAGCGCGCATCTGCTGAGCCTTGAAACCATACGTCAGATCGGGAGCGAGACGTTCGGCTGGCAGCCTGCCGCAAAAACCTTTCACCTGATGTCTTGTGATGTCTTGGCGGAGCTTTGCGGAAGGTCTAGCCTGTCAAATGGCAGCACCGATTTGGCTGCATCGGACTGTCGCTCATTGGGGAACGAGCGGGGTGGGCCTGCGATGAAGACGATCTTGGTACCAACCCAGAATATCTCGGCCATGGGGTCCGCGCTGGAGACGGCTGTGCTGCTGGCGCGGCGCACCGGTGCCTACATCGAGGGCATTCCCCTGTGGTTTGGCGTTCCCGAATTCGTGGTGGCGGAGCTTGCCAGCGGCTTTTCCATGGAAATCTACCGTGCGCGGCGCGACGAAGAGACGGCAGGCGCCCGCAAGCTGTTCGAGACCTTCATGCACGACCATGGCATTCCGTCGGCCAAAACCGGCGAGGACCGGCCCTGGTTTGGTTGGTTTGATGCGGTGTCGCCGGGCGAATCGCTTGTCGGCAGCCATGGCCGCACCTTCGATGTGATCGTGATGAGCAGGCCGGACGCCGATACGGCCGCGCCCTACAACCGCGCAATCGAGTCGGCGTTGTTCGAAAGCGGCCGGCCGGTCCTGTTGGCGCCGCCGGTCGCGCCGAAGCAGATAGCGACCAACATCATGATCCATTGGAATGGCTCTACCGAGCAGGCGCGCGCCAACGCCTTCGCGATGCCGCTCTTGCGCATGGCCCCGCGCGTGACCGTGCTGACGGTCGTCGGCGGACAGGGCGTGCCGGGTCCATCGGCCGATCAGGTGCGCAAGCAGTTGCGCTGTAACGGGATCGCTGCGGAGCAGCTCAGCATGAACGTGGAAGGCCGCAGCACGGGCGAAACGGTGCTCGCGGCGGCCGCGAAGCAAGGCTGCGATCTCCTGATCAAGGGCGCCTTCACCAGGAACCGCCTGCGGCAGATGATGTTCGGCGGCGCCACCAGCCACATCATGCAGCATGCGGACTTGCCGGTCTTGATGGCGCATTAGGGTGTGACGGGATCAGATCGAACGCCGGAACTGATCTCTCCTGCCCCGCGCTAACGCGGCCCTACGGGTCCGGATCATGCGCTACAGCGGCTCGTCGTCGTTGCCGTAGCGGTCGCGCTTTGGGGTAGCGATGTCGCCGTCCTCGTAATCCTCGTCGTCGGATTTTGGGGCCGGCGGTCTCTTCGCCTTGTCCTGGACCTTTACTCGCGCGCTTTCCCCGGCCTTCCTGGGTGGCTCGTTCTTCCTGCCGGTATTCCCCATCAGATTCCCCCTGTCGATGTCGCGGGAATGAAAGACGTCAGTGATGCAATACCGGTCCGCCGGCCTTCTTCCAGGCATCGATGCCGCCGGCGATATGGGCGGTGTTGGCGAGGCCGGCTTCCCGGGCAGCTTTCACCGCCATGGCAGAGCGTTCGCCGAAGGCGCAGAAGAAAACGATGCGTCGGCCGGTCGCTGCCGCGACTTCGCGCAGCATGCCGCCGGGCTTGAGACTCTCGTCGATCGACGGGTAGGGCGCATGCAGCGCGCCCGACAGTGTCCCGTGCTTCGAGCGCTCGCTGCTCTCGCGCAGGTCGACCAGCAAAACGTCGGTCCGGCCGAGACTCTCGATCGCCTGGCGGGCATTGAGCGACAGGCCCTGCTTTTCCAGTTCGTCCTGATGCAGCCCGACATGCATGTTGGCGGGGATCACGACGTCCATCAGCCTTGGATTGGGCAGATTGAGGTTGCCCATCAACTCGACATATTCGTCGACCGAGCGCACCTGCAGCCGCGGATTGTAGCGCTTCTCCTCGCCGATGGTGGAGACGGTGTCGCCCTTGTAGTCATGGGCGGGGAACACCAGCGTCTCCTCGGGCAGCTTCAGCAGTCGGTTGAAGATCGAATCATATTGCGCCCGTGCATTGCCGTTCTGGAAATCGGTGCGGCCGGTGCCGCGGATCAGCAGCGTGTCGCCGGTGAAGACGCGATCGCCCATCAGAAAGGAGTAGGAATCGTCGGTATGGCCGGGCGTGTAGAGCACGTCGAGCGAGAGACCCTCGATCGTCACCTGGTCGCCATCGGACACCCGCATCGACACCACGTCGGCCTTGCTCTGCTCGCCCATGATGGTGATGCAATGGGTGCGGTCGCGCAGTTCGCCAAGCCCGGTGACGTGGTCGGCATGCAGATGGGTGTCGACCGCTTTCACGAGCTTGAGATCAAGCTCCTGCAGCAATTTGCAGTAGCGGTCGGCCTTCTCCAGCACCGGATCGAGGATCAGCGCCTCGCCGCCGTGGCGGCTCGCGAGCAGATAGGAATAGGTGCCGGAAACGCTGTCAAAGAGCTGTCGAAAGATCATGGCTGCTCACCAGTCGATTGATGGCCGATCCTATCACATCAGGGCCGGATATAGCTCCAGCCCTGCTCCTGCAATTCCATCAGCCGTACCGCACCGGAGGGCACGACGGTGGCCTCCGGCATGATCGGGATGGCGTGGCCTTCGGCCTTCTCCATGCCCTGCTTGGTGTTGTTGCAGGCCGAGAACTGGACCTTGCCGGAAAAAGCCAGCTCCTTGAGATGCCTGATGCGGTCCTGCACCGGCGAAGTGTCGGCGCGCAGCATGTGCAGGCCGGGACCATAGGCTACAATCTCGACATCGACGTCCTCGTTCCTGCCGCGGTAATAGTTGATCACATTGGTGGCATTGTTCAGCGCCAGGTTCATGACCTGCGGATCGTTCTGGTCGATCTGGATGGCGATACGATGCGTCTTGCCGTCGGCGGCAAGGCTGGGCACGGCAAGCAAGAGCGTCAGCAGCACGGCGGTCGCAAGGCGGCGAAACATGGAGTCTCCTTGGAAATCTGGCGGTGTCATTCGGGGGCGCGCGCAGCGCGAACTCCGGCACGCAATTGCGTGCCTGAGAATCTCGAGGTTCCGGGTCTGGTGCTTCGCACCATCCCGGAACGACGTCTACGGCCTTACCAAGGTATAGCCGTTTTCGGTCAGCAACAGTATCTGCCCGACGCCGACCTGGACCGGGGTCGCGGCGGGGATGATATCCGGCCGCCGGCCGGTTTCGCGCTCGATGGTATCGACGGTATTGAGGCACACGTCGAACCGGACGCTCTGGGCGATCAGGCTCTCGACCAGTTTGCGGCTGGGATTTTCGCTCCGCAGCAAATCGATCCCCGGACCGAACGCCACCACTTCGATCGCGACCTTGTCGGGATCGTAGAATTTCAAGAGGTTGTTGGCGACGCTGATGACGAGCGCCTGCTTGCGCGGGTCGTTGTCGGAGAGCTGCAGCACGATCTTGTGCTCGGCAAACGGCTTATCCTGCAGCGGGGCCTGCTGCGCCCGCGCAGCGCACGGCAGCGCCAAGGCGATCGCGGCCGCGATCACCGCGCCGGCACAGAAGCGGACAGTTTTCGAGAAGCTTTTCATCCCGTAATGCCCGGATTGCCGTCGACGCCTTTCAGGGTGACGTTGCGATTGTAGGGCTGTAGCGGATTTCCCGAACGCAGATAGCTCGCGAACACGTCCCACACCGGCTTGCCCTGCTGCGGGTTGACCGACGCCCAGCCGGCGACCTTGTAGCTCTTGCCGGCTTCCAGTGGCCGACCGTTTTCGAGCTTGAGCTCGGTGATGCGCTTGCCGATGTTCTCCGCAGGCGTGCAAGTATAGCGCATCCCGCCGACGCGGACCATGTCGCCGCCTTGCTGGTAATAGGGATCGGCGTTGAACAAATTGTCGCAGACGTCTTCCAGCACATCCTTGATCTGGGCGCCGGTCATGGTCTGCATATAGGTCTCGGGATAGGTGACGGCCGTTTGCGCGAGCACGTCTTCCATGGTCAGCCCCTGGCCTGCAAGCGCCGTGGTGCCCCAGCGGAAACCGGGAGACAGCGCAATCTCCGCATTGAACTCGGCGCGCAGCGCGTCGCAGATCAACTGGTCCATCGAGCCGGAAAAATTGTCGCGACGGAACAGCAAGCGGTCCGCGGTGGCCACCCTGTCATTCCAGTTCTTGGAGTGTCCCGCATGCAGTTTGTCGACCAACGCTTGCATGGTGGGGTCGGGCTTGAGCAGTTCGGAATAGACCGGAAGCAGGTGGTAGCGAAACTCCTTTACCCGTCCCTTGGTGAGATCGAGGTCGAGCACGCCCAGGAATTTTCCGTTCGATCCGGCGTTGGTGACCAGCGTGGCGCCGGCGGCATTCCTGACCAGCACCGGCTGCGGCACGGCGTCGTGGGTGTGGCCGCCGAGGATGACGTCGATGCCGGTGACGCGGCTCGCGAGCTTGAGGTCGACGTCCATGCCGTTATGCGACAACAGCAGCACGGCATCGACCTTGTCGTGGTCGCGATGCGCGGTGACGAGCTTTTGCAACTCGTCGTCGCGGATGCCAAAGGTCCAGTCCGGCGTGAAGCGTTTCGGATGCGCGATCGGCACATAGGGAAAGGCCTGGCCGATCAGCGCGATGCGATAGCCGCCGATCTCCTTGATCACCGACGGCTTGAACACACGGCCCGAGGCGGGATCGAACGCCTTCGCATCGTTGAACCTGGCTTCGTCCGTCAGGAAGACGTTCTGCGCCAGAAACTCGCCCTTGAATTGCTCGAGGTTTTTGCGGAGCGCTTCCTCGCCATAGGTGAATTCCCAATGGCCGGTCATCGCCTCGATGCCCAGGAGATTCGCCGCCTCCACCATGTCGGCGCCCCGCATGATGTTGGCGAGGCCGGTGCCCTGCCAGAGGTCGCCGCCGTCGACGAGCATCGAGCTGTGTTCGCCGACATCGCCGCGCAGCTTGTCGATCAGCGTCTTCAGGTGGGCAAAGCCGCCGAGCCTGCCGAAGCGCGCGGCGGACTTCTCGAAATCGAGCGAGGTGAAGGCGTAGGCGTCGGCGCTGTCGGCGCTGATGCCGAAACGGTCGAGGAAGGCCTTGCCGACCAGATGCGGCGGTTTGCCCGCCATCTCGCCGATGCCGATATTGACGCTGGGCTCGCGGAAATAAACCGGCTGCAGCTGCGCGTGGGTGTCGGTCAGATGCAGGATGCGCGCATCACCGAAACGCTCGACATCGTAGATGCTGGGATTGTCGACGCCACGCGCGGCCGGAACGATCCCGCCGGACAGGACGGCCGCGCCGGAAAACTTCAGAAAGTCCCGCCGGCGGATTTTCATTGTCGAGGTCGCCTTAACAGACTTCAGCGGATTTCCATGTCTTTCCAGCGTTCCTTTTCGCTGGTCGCCTGGAAGATCGAGGCCTTTGCCAGTGCCTCGGCTTTCCTGGCTGACGCCGTCGCGGCGTCGAAGTCGCCCGCGGCGGCGGCCTTCTTTGCCGCAGCGAGACCGGCTTCCGTCGAGGTCCAGCGATTGTGCAAGGACGCCGCTTCCTTCTCGGCCGCGTCGGCAGCGGCAAAAGCCGTGTTGTAATCGGCTTCGGACGCCGCGAGCGCCGGCATTGCGCCTGACACGAGCAACACCGCCACGATCGAGATGTTCCGCATGTTCGATTGGAGCATGATCTTGTCGAAAAGACGGTTCTCACTCTTTCGAATCATGCTCATGGCCGCGCTCCCGGGCCAGATATCGGCAATCCGTTCGAGACATAGGACAGATAGTACTCGAGGTCGCGATATTCATCCGATTGCGGCTCGAGCGGCACGGCCCGGGTCTGGCTGTTGCAGGTGACAAAGCGCCGGCTGGTCGTGCCCATGCCGGCCCATTCCGAGCGGTAGATCGGCAGCGCGTTCAGGATGCCGAGCGCAGGCGCCAGAACTTCGGCGCGGATGCGTTCACCCGGGCTCTGCACATGGCAGCTCGCGCAGGAGAAATTGAGCTGGCCGCGCCGCGTGTAGAAATAGCGCTTGCCGTTCTCGTAGGCCTCCAGCGCGCGCGGATCGTTGGGGATCTTGATGTCCATCGGCTTGCCGCGCGAGGTGAAGGCCATATAGGCGGTGAGCGAAGCCATCTCGTCCTTCACATAGGAATAGGGCGCCTCGCCATTGGCCTCGCGGCAGCGATTGAGCGCGAGTTCCAGCGTGATGACCTTGCCTTCCTTTTCGTCGAAATAGGGATAGTTCTGGCGGATGCCGATGCCGCCGTTCGGAAAGCAGTCCGCATAGGTCTTGCCGTTCTTGAACGGCTTTCCGAACATCTCCTTGCCCGCCTCCAGCGAGAACTCGTAAGGCGGGAACTGCTCCTTCTCCTCCCACTGCTTGTGCATGTCCTCATTCATCGAATAGGGACCGTTGACGAAATCCTCGAGCTTCACCTTCGGGAACTTGTCGGTGAAGTATTTCTTGAAGGCCTTGGCGTCGGCAACCGGATCGGGCTTGTCGGGAGCGGCGACCGCCGAGGCCGCGAGACAGGCGAGCGCGGCGGCGGCAAGTGCCGCGAAAGCAGAGGTGAGGACCGTTCGCACGCGCATGGTCACTGGATCTTCGCGGTGGTGGTGTCGGTCGCGCCCTTGTTGTCGGCCCAGCTGATCTTGAGGTCGTCACCCTTGTTGGCGCCCTTGAAGCTGAACTTCACATAGGGGTCCTTCGAGACCGCTGGCCCCCAATCGGCGAGGAATACGGTCTTGCCGTTATGCTCGAAGGTGAGCTGCTGGATGAAATGCGGCGGGATGATCTGGCCCTGCGCATTCTTCACAAAGCCGGAATCCATCGGATGCTGGATCAGCGCCTGCACCTCGGTGGTGTCGCCGTTGGCGGTGGCGCGCACACGAATGGTCGATGGCATCTTCTTCGTCCTTCTCTAACCGCCGCAGCCGCCGACGGTGACTTTGACTTCCTTGGTGGCGCTGTAAAGCTTGCCGCCGGACTCGACGATCGCGATCACGTTGCAGGTCTTTGCCATCTTCAGCCGGTTGGCAATGCTCGGCAGCGTGCCTTCGGGAATCACATAGGAGGCCGCCAGCGCGTTCGGGTTCTCGCTGACAAAGAAAGAGATCGAGGTGACCTCGGGAAGCGTGGTCGTCACGGCGATCGGCACCACCGCGCCGTTTTCGGCGATTTCGGGAGCGTCGAGCTTGACCTTGTCGGACGCTTCCGCGGTTTTTCCGTAGAGCGCCTTGATCGCATCCGGCCCGCTCTTCTGCTTGAACGCCTCTTCCGGATATTTGTCATTGGCCGCGGCCAGCGCCGGCGCGGTTCCGAAGCCCAAGCCCAAGCCCAAGTCGAAGCCTAAGCCGATCAGCGCCACCGAGCCCGCGCCTTTCAGGATCAGGCGGCGTGTCGCTGAAGTTCGGTCGAGGTTCATCGTGAAAATCTCCAAAAGGGCATCATAGCGTCTGCAGGAAATCGACGACCGCGTTGATCTCCTGCTCGGTCAGAATGTGGTTGCGGCCGAATGGCGGCATCACGGTTTGCGGATTGCGCTTGGTCTCGTCAGTGACGATCGCCACCAGCTCGTTGCGGTCGTATTTGCCTTTGAGATCCTTGAGCTCGGGCCCGATCGTGCCGGGCAAATCGCCACCCTTGATCACATGGCAGGTCAGGCAATTGCCCTTGCCGCGATCGAAGGCGATTTTCTGCCCGTCGACGGCCGATTGCGCGTGCGCGAAACCGGCGGACAACGCCAGCGCAAACGCGGCGGCGATGGTGGTTTTAATGGCGGGATGAGGGATCAAGAGCGGTTCCGGAAGATGCTTGCTTGGTCGAGTATAGGACGTCAAAAGCACAAAGGCCATCTTCTGGCAATCCGGACTATCGGCACGGATAAATGAGGTTAAAATGCTTCTCCCGTGTTTCGGATGGAGCCAGAGATGGCGGAATATGTGGTGGAATTCGGCAAGGACGGCAGTCGGGTCGAGGCCGATGGCCGGCTCGATGCGGCGGCCTTCCATCGCAACCACCAGCCGATCTGGGCCGTGCTGGAGAGGTTCCTCACCGGCGCGTCGGGCGACGTGCTGGAGGTCGGCAGCGGCACCGGGCAGCATGTTGTGCATTTTGCCCGACACGCGCCTGACGTCACCTGGTGGCCGAGCGATCTGAACGACGCGCATCTGAAGAGCATCTTGGCGTGGCGCGCGCATGCGGGCCTTCCCAACATCCGCCCGCCGCTGACCATCGATCTTTCCGACCCCGCCTGGAGCGCGGAGATGCGTGATGGCCGCGGTCCGCCGAAACTTCTGGCTGTGTTTTGCGCCAATGTCATCCACATCGCGCCCTGGCGCGTCGCCGAAGGGTTGTTCGCGGGCGCGAGGCGCTATCTGCGCGATGACGGGTGGCTCTTCCTCTATGGCCCGTTCAAGCGCGACGGCAAGCACACCGCGCTCTCCAACGCCGTGTTCGACACCAGCCTGCGCGAGGGTAATCCGGAATGGGGCGTGCGTGACATCGCCGATCTCGAGACGCTTGCCGCGCAAAACGACCTCGCCCTGCGCGAGATCGTGCAAATGCCGGCCAACAATCTGATGCTGGTGTTTGGCCGCACGGAGTCGGACTAGGAGCTGTGGACAGTTACCTGAGCCATAGAACGATGGCTGCGAGGGTGACGACGGCGAGGTAGTTCCGGGCGGTCTTTTCGAAGCGTGTAGCGACGCGGCGGAACTGTTTGAGCTTGTT
>Ga0153954_1000734_pt1 | contig 22773 bp, 17 predicted proteins | sample TSFL038MetaG_FD_102277 | JGI IMG/M metagenome (GOLD analysis project Ga0153954, IMG submission 102277) | Attine ant fungus gardens microbial communities from Florida, USA - TSFL038 MetaG | ecosystem: Host-associated > Fungi > Mycelium > Unclassified | place: USA: Florida, Wekiwa Springs State... | reverse complement strand
TCGACGAATCCTCGCCGATCTGCGACGCGCGCCTCGCCGACGGCTCCCGCGTCAACGCCATCGTGCCGCCGCTGGCGATCGACGGCCCCGCGCTCACCATCCGCAAATTCAAAAAGGACAAGCTGACGCTCGAACAGCTGGTCAAGTTCGGCGCGATCACGCCGGAAGGCGCGGAGATCCTGCAGATCATAGGCCGCTGTCGCTGCAACGTCCTGATCTCCGGCGGCACCGGCTCGGGCAAGACCACGCTGCTCAACTGCCTGACCAACTACATCGAACACGACGAGCGCGTCATCACCTGCGAGGACGCGGCCGAGCTCCAGCTGCAGCAGCCGCATGTGGTCCGGCTCGAAACCCGGCCGCCGAACATCGAAGGCGAGGGCCAGGTCACCATGCGCGAGCTGGTGCGCAACTGCCTCCGTATGCGTCCCGAGCGGATCATCGTCGGCGAGGTCCGCGGACCCGAAGCGTTCGACCTGCTGCAGGCCATGAACACCGGCCACGACGGCTCGATGGGGACGCTGCACGCCAACAACCCTCGCGAAGCGCTGTCCCGCTGCGAATCCATGATCACGATGGGCGGCTTCGCCCTGCCCTCACGGACCATCCGCGAGATGATCTGCGCCTCGATCGACGTCATCATCCAGGCCGCGCGCCTGCGCGACGGTTCGCGCCGCATCACCCACGTCACCGAGGTGATGGGCATGGAAGGCGAGACCATCATCACCCAGGACATCTTCCTCTACGACCTCGTCGGCGAGGACGCCAACGGCAAGATCATCGGCCGCCATCGCTCCACCGGCATCGGCCGGCCGCGCTTCTGGGAGCGTGCTCGCTATTACGGCGAAGAGAAGCGGCTGGCCGCGGCGCTCGACGCCGCCGAAGTCGCGACGCCGACATAAGGATCCCGCCATGAACACGCAGACCCTCGCACTGGGCTTCCTCGCCGCCACCGCGATCGGCGGCGTCGCGTGGGTTTTTCTCTACCCATCGCTGTCGGGCGAGAAGATGGCTGAGAGCCGGCGCGCTTCCGTCGCCAGGCCCGAGCCGGCCGCCAAGCGGCAGAACGAAAAGACCCAGCGCTCACGCCGTGAACAGGTCGAGGGCTCGCTGAAGGAGCTGGAGGCCCGCCGCGAGAAGCAGAGCAAGGTTCCGCTCAGCGTCCGCCTGAGCCAGGCCGGCCTCGACTGGTCGACCAACAAATTCTGGTTGATCTCAGCGGTGTTCGGCGCGGTGTTCTTCGCCGTTGCAATGTTCGCGCACGGTGGCCTGCTCGGCGCACTGGGGCTCGGCTTTGCCGGCGGATTCGGCCTGCCGCGCTGGGTCCTCAGCTTTCTGAAAAAGCGCCGCGAAACGGCCTTTCTCAAGGCGCTGCCTGACGCCGTGGACGTGATCGTGCGCGGCATCAAGGCCGGCCTGCCGCTGTTCGAATCGATCAAGGTCGTGGCCGCCGATTCGCCCGAGCCGCTGCGCAGCGAATTCCTGGCGATCATCGAGACGCAGGCGATCGGCATCCCCCTCGGCGAGGCCTGCACGCGGCTGTACGAGCGGATGCCGGTGCCGGAAGCGAACTTCTTCGGCATCGTGATCGCGATCCAGCAGAAATCCGGTGGCAACCTGTCAGAAGCGCTCGGCAACCTCTCCAAGGTGCTGCGCGACCGCAAGAAGATGGCTGAAAAGATCCAGGCAATGTCGATGGAAGCCAAGGCGTCGGCCGCCATCATCGGCTCGCTGCCGCCGATCGTGATGCTTCTCGTTTACCTGACCACGCCCGGTTACATCTCTCCGTTGTGGACGGATCCCAAGGGCCAGTTGATGCTGGTCGGCTGCGTCGTCTGGATGTCGACCGGCGTGCTGGTGATGAAGAAGATGATCAATTTCGATTTCTGATGGTGCGGTATGCTTGATTTTCTTATTAACGCGCTCCATAGCCCGCGCTTCATGACCATGCTGCTCGCGGCGATTGCCGGGAGCGCCACCGCCTACACGCTCATCATGCCGCTGTTCGCGGGCGAGAACCTCGCCAAGCGTATGAAGGCGGTGGCGAGCGAACGCGAACGCATCCGCGCGCGCGAACGCGAACGGATGAACAAGAGCGAAAAGGTCGCGCTGCGCCGGACGCCGAAGCAATTCGTCTCCAAGGTGGTGGAGGATTTCAATCTCACCAAATACCTGGCGCAGGAATCCGCACGCGAGAAACTGACGCTCGCCGGCTATCGTGGACAGGCGCCCTATGTCACCTTCCTGTTCTTTCGCCTGGTGGCGCCGATCGTGATGCTGATCGCCTCGATACTGTATGTGTTCGTGATCTCGCACATCGAGAAGCCGCTGCCGATCAAGATCGGCATCTGTATCGGCGCGGCGTATCTCGGCCTCCAGGCACCGATGCTGTTCCTGAAGAACGCGATCGCCAAGCGCCAGCTGCAGATCAGGCGCGCCTTTCCCGATGCGCTCGACCTGCTCCTGATCTGCATCGAGTCCGGCATGTCGATTGAGGCTGCCTTCCGCAAGGTTTCCAGCGAGATCGTCAGCCAGTCGATCGCGCTGTCGGAAGAGTTCACGCTGACCACGGCCGAGCTGTCCTATTTGCAGGACCGCAAGATCGCCTATGAAAACCTCGCCAAGCGCACCGGACTTGAAGGCGTGAAATCGGTTTGTCTCGCCCTGCAGCAGTCGGAACGCTACGGCACGCCGCTGGGCCAGAGCCTGCGGGTGATGGCGCAGGAAAACCGCGACATGCGCATGACCGAAGCGGAGAAGAAGGCCGCCGCATTGCCGCCCAAGCTGACGGTGCCGATGATCCTGTTCTTCCTGCCCGTGCTGTTCGTTGTGATCCTGGGGCCGACCTATATCAAGATCGCCGCGATGCACTGATCGACGTCTGAGGATTTCAGCTTCGTCCGAGCTCCGAATTTACAAGGCAATCGCCGAGTCCGCATGAGCGTCAACGACATGCGGAACTCTCCGCAGGGGATACCTTTGCTTTTGAGCAACGGCGGCGGGGCCGCTCACCGCAACGACGTCAATTTCAAGCTGATTTCGTCGCGCGTTAATCGGGGCGGCTGAGCTCGGCAACAGGGATGCCGCTGTTGCGCCGGCCGGGCGGGCGGGAGTTATCCTTGCCCTTCAGCATCTCTTTCAGATAGGCGACGTTGGCGGCCGCTTCATCCGGCGGCAGGTCGGCCTTGACGATCTGTTCCGCTTCCGCGAAACGGCCTTGCAGCCCGACCACGAGGCCGAGATTCTGGCGCACCCGCGCATCCGCCTTCGGGCTGGCATAGGCCTGGCGCAGGGCGGTCTCCGCGTTCGGCAGGTCCCTCGAGAGCATGTAGGACAGGCCGAGATTGGACAGCACCGACGGCTCGCTTGGCACGATCTTCAAGGCGCTGGCGTAGTAGCGGCGCGCCTCCTCGTGGCGACCGAGCTGGTCGAGCGCGGTGCCCTGCACCGAGAGGATACGCCAATCGGGATTGTCGGGCGTGTGGGCGCGCGACAGCACGTCGAACGCCTGCTGGAAATTGCCGTTGTCGGCGAGCGCGCGGCCCCAGCCTGCGAGCAGCGCCTTGTTGCCGGGATTGGTGATGCAGGCCTGCTCCAGCACCGCCGCCGCCTGCTCGCGCTGGCCGTTGGCGCGCAGCGCCTGGCCGTAAGCCAGCGCGGCGTTGGCATCTTTGGGATTAGCTTTATAGCGCTCGCCGTAATATTCGGTCGCGCGTTGCGGATCGGCCGCGGGATTCGGAGGATCGGCGCGGGCCGTCACGGCGCCCGTGACGTCGGACATGGTCTGACAACCGCCAAGGCTTGCGGCCAACATCGCCGTGATCGCCGCGGATGCTAGGAACCGGGCCAAACCTGACTGCTTGGGCACTTTTACTCTCGCGCTGGACCGAGCCGAACGCGACAGCAATAAACCGTTAACCCTAACGCCCGGTTAATTTCCGGCCTCCGAGAGATGCTCAGTATTCGAGCGCCAGACGCTTGCGGACTTCGTCGACCCGCTTCTCGAGCGCGTCGAACCTCGCATGCACGGCCCGGTCGTGGAGGTAGAAAACGTAGCCGGCGGCAATGAAGCCAAAAATCCAGTGATGATTTTCGACATAGGTCAGTATCGCTTCGATCGCGTGACCCAAGAAAGCAAGAATGGCTCACACAACGTCCATTGCGTTCCTCTACGGCAGATAATCTTCAACACGGGAGGAGGTTTGCGCGATGTCGCAAACCTATCACGATCCGAAAACCGCGTGTAGGGGCGGCGCGGCCTCGTCTGGCGCAACGACAGCGATTGCGTGCAAACGAAAACTCTGCGAAGTCTCATCATCCAATGTGAAGATGAATGACGCATGCCATCGATTTTCGTAGACGCCCCCAACGCATCGGCCATTCCGATCCTGTTCGTCACCAAATCGACCTGGGAGACGAGGCGCGCCACGCTGCCGGTGGAGGCCCGCCAATTCGCGCTCGCAAACGGCTTCGGCGCCAAGCCTGGCGCATTCCTCGCGCTGCCGACGGCGGATGGCGCGATCGCACAGGTGCTGTTCGGACTGGAGGACGAAGGCGCCAAGTCCCGCGACCTGTTCCGGCCCGGCGCCCTGCCCGGCCTGTTGCCGCCCGGCACCTATCGCTTCGCCAATGCGCCGCATGATACGCGGCTCGCCGCGCTCGCCTTTGTGCTCGGCACCTACCGCTTCGGCCGTTACCGCAAGGCCGAGGTGCCCGACGTGAAGCTGGTGCCCCCCGAGGGCATCGACGCCGCCGAGATCATGCGGATGGCTGACGCCGCGATGCTCGCGCGCGATCTCATCAACACGCCGTCGAACGACATGGGCCCTGCAGAGCTGCAACTCGCCGCCCAACAGCTCGCCGAGCGGTTCGGAGCGAAGTTCAGCTGCATCATCGGCGACGATCTGGTGCAGCAGAACTTTCCGCTGATTCACGCGGTCGGCATGGCTTCGACCCGCGCGCCGCGGCTGATCGAGCTCAGCTGGGGTGATCCTGCCCATCCCAAGGTCACGCTGGTCGGCAAAGGCGTCTGCTTCGACACCGGCGGGCTGGACCTGAAACCATCCAGCGGCATGCTGCTCATGAAAAAGGACATGGGTGGCGCCGCCAACATCCTGGCGCTCGCGCAGATGATCATGGATGCGAAGCTGAAGCTGCGGCTGCGCGTGCTCATCCCGGCGGTCGAGAACGCGGTCGCCGGCAATGCCTTCCGTCCGCTCGACATCTTCCCGTCGCGGAAGGGCATCACGGTCGAGATCGGCAATACCGACGCGGAAGGGCGGCTGATCCTCGCCGACGCGCTGGCGCTGGCGGACGAAGAGAAACCCGAACTCCTGATCGACATGGGCACGCTGACCGGCGCAGCCCGCGTCGCGTTGGGGCCGGATCTGCCGCCGTTCTACACCAATGACGAGTCGCTGGCGCTCGACGTCGCGCGTCACGCCAAGGGCGAGAATGATCCGTTGTGGCGGATGCCGCTGTGGCCGCCTTACGACAGCTGGCTCGACTCCAAGGTCGCCACCATCAACAACGCCCCGTCGGGCGCGTTCGCGGGCTCGATCACCTGCGCGCTGTTCCTGCAGCGCTTTGTCGAGCACGCCGGAAGCTGGCTGCATCTCGATATCTATGGCTGGACCCCGACGGCCAAGCCGGCGCGGCCGGAGGGCGGCGAGTGCCAGGCCGCGCGTGCGATCTACAAGCTCTTGAGCGAACGCTATGGATGATCCGCGCCTGACGCCTGCCCGGCCCGATCTTGCCGCCAAATATCTCGAGGGCAGGGTCAAGGCCGCGCGCTTTGTCATGGGCGAGCCATTCGAGGTGATTGACGCAGTGGCGCCGCTGCGGCAAGCGCCGGCTTCCGACGCCGAGCTGATGACGCAGGCGCTGCGAGGCGAGCGGGTCACGATCTATGACCGCAACGGCGAGGGCTGGGCCTGGGGCCAGCTCGACAGCGACGGCTATGTCGGCTGGCTTCCCGATGCAGCGCTTGCACAGCCGGGCGCGGCGCCGACCCATTGCGTCGTCGCGATCAGGACGTTCGCCTTTGCCGGACCATCGATCAAGCTGCCGCCGGTCGAGACGCTGGTGATGGGGTCGGCGCTGACGGTGACGCGAGAGGAAGGCGCCTTCGCCATCAGCCGTGAGGGCTGGCATCTGCCGAGGTCTCATCTTGCCGCGATCGGCCACCGTGAAAGCGACTTTGTCGCGGTCGCCGAGCGTTTCGTCGGCACCCCCTATCTCTGGGGCGGGAAATCGAGCCTTGGCATCGATTGTTCGGGCCTCGTGCAAGTCTCCCTCAATGCCGCGGGCATCGGCTGCCCGCGCGACAGCGACATGCAGGAGGCTTCGCTCGGCCGCGCACTCGATCCTGCCGAGGCGAAGCGCCTTTCGCGCGGCGATCTCCTGTTCTGGAAAGGCCATGTCGCAATCGCACGTGACGGGAAAACGATCGTGCACGCCAACGCGCATCACATGGCAACCGTGATCGAGAACACCGAAGCCGCGATCACGCGCATCAAGGCGGCCGGCAGCGAGCTCATCGCGATCAAGAGGCTTTAGCTGGCGACCGAATCGTCGCCGGCGGCCTCGTTGCGGAACGCAGCCGCAAACAGCGCGCGGGTGTAGTCAGTCTGCGGCGTCTTGAACAATTGTGCGGCCGGTCCCTCCTCCACGACCTTGCCCTGGCGCATCACGATCAGATGGCTCGCGAGCGAAGCCACCACGCGCAGATCGTGCGAGATGAACATGTAGGTCAGGTCGCGCTTGCGCTGCAGCTCGCGCAACAGGTCGACCATCTGCGCCTGCAACAGCATATCGAGCGCGCTGGTCGGCTCGTCCAGCACCACGAAATTCGGTTCCAGCACCGCGGCCCGCGCGATCGAGATACGCTGGCGCTGGCCGCCGGAGAATTCGTGCGGGTAGCGGAATCGCCATTCCGAATCGAGGCCGACATCGTCCAACGCCTTGATCACCCGCGCCTCGCGCTCCTCGGCCGACAGGTGCTTTTGATGAACCGAAAGGCCCTCGGCGATGATGTCGCCGACCGACATGCGCGGGCTGAGCGAACCGAACGGATCCTGGAACACGATCTGCATGTCGCGGCGGAGTGGGCGCATCTCCTTGAACTTCAGTCCCTGGATATTCCTGCCGAGGAACACGATGGGCCCGTCGGACGAGATCAGCCGGAGCAGTGCGAGACCCAGCGTGGTCTTACCCGAGCCGGATTCCCCGACCACGCCGAGCGTCTCGCCCCTGCGCACCTCGAGGCTGACGCCGTCGACCGCCTTGATGTGCCCGACCGTTGAGCGAAAGATTCCGCGCTTGATCGGAAACCAGACCTTCAGATTGTCGGTGGAGATCACCAGCGGCTGCTCGGGCCGCGGCGGCGCCGGGTCCGGCTTCGGTTCGGCGGCGAGGAGCTCGCGGGTATAGGAATGTTTCGGTGCGTTGAAGACCTGCTCGACCGGCCCCTGCTCGACAATCTCGCCGCTGTTCATGACGCAGACGCGGTCGGCGATGCGTCGCACGATGCCGAGATCGTGCGTGATGAACAACAGGCTCATGCCGAGACGCGAGCGGATCTCCGCGAGCAGCGCCAGGATCTGTGCTTGCACGGTGACGTCGAGCGCGGTGGTCGGCTCGTCGGCGATCAGGAGATCAGGCTCGTTGGCAAGCGCCATCGCGATCATCACGCGCTGCCGTTGGCCGCCGGACAATTGATGCGGATAGCTTTTGAGCCGCGTCTCCGGCTCGGGAATGCCGACCTGCCGCAACAGCTCGAGCACCCGCGCCCGCGCCGTGGAGTTGCTGACGGGATTGTGGAGCTGGATGATTTCCGTGATCTGCGCTTCAATCGTGTGCAACGGATTGAGCGAGGTCATCGGCTCCTGGAAGATGATCGAGATGTCGTTGCCGCGGATGCCGCGAATGCCGCGTTCCGACAGCGACAGCAGCTCCTGTCCCTTGAAGCGGATGCTGCCCGAGGGATGCGACGCCGCCGGATAGGGCAGCAGTTTCAGGATCGATAGCGCGCTGACCGACTTGCCGGACCCGGATTCGCCGACGAGAGCCACGCATTCGCCGCGCTTGATGTCGAACGAGACGCGATCGACCGCAACCGAGAGCCTGCCCTGCTGACGGAAGGCCACCGAAAGATCGCGAACACTGAGGAGCGGCTGGTTGATGGCGTCCATGCGATCCTCACCTAAACGTCTTGCGTGGATCGAAGGCGTCGCGCACGGCTTCCCCGATGAAGATCAGGAGCGACAACATGATGGCGACGGAGAAGAAGCCGGCAAAACCGAGCCACGGCGCCTGGATATTGGCCTTGGCCTGCGACAGCAATTCGCCGAGCGAGGGCGAGCCCGGCGGCAGGCCGAAGCCCAGGAAGTCCAGCGCAGTCAGCGTCATCACCGACGACGACACGATGAACGGCAGGAACGTCATGGTCGCGACCATCGCGTTCGGCAACAGATGGCGGAACATGATGACGGCGTTGGAGACGCCGAGCGCGCGGGCTGCCTGGATATATTCGAAGTTGCGCCCGCGCAGGAACTCGGCACGCACGAGGCCGACCAGCGTCACCCAGGAGAACAGCGCCATGATGCCGAGCAGCACGAAGAAGCCCGGCGGCAATACGGCCGAGATGATCAGGAGCAAATAGAGATAGGGAATCGAGTTCCAGATTTCGATGAAACGCTGGAAGCCGAGGTCGATCCAACCGCCGAAATAGCCCTGCACGCCGCCGGCAACGACGCCGATGATCGAGGAGATGACCGTGAGGCTGAGACCGAACAGCACCGAGATGCGGAAGCCATAGATCAGGCGCGCCAGCACGTCGCGGCCCTGATCGTCAGTGCCGAGCCAGTTATATTCGAGGTCGCGGCAGCCCTTCAGGCCCTTCTTCTGCACCACCGCCTTGCACTGGTCTTCGGTCAGCCTCCAGGTCGGCGGCGACGGCGCCGGCGTCGGCAGATCGAGATTGTGGGTGTCGTAGGAATAGCGGATCGGCGGCCAGATGATGCGGCCGCCCTTGGCCGCGATCTGCTTCTGGATGTAGGGATCGCGATAGTCGGCCGTCGTCTCGAAATCGCCGCCGAAAGTGGTCTCGGAATAGTTGAACAACACCGGCCAATAGAGATGGCCGTCATACTTGATCATCAGCGGCCGGTCATTGGCGATCACGTTCGCAAGCAGCGAGATGACAAACAGGACCATGAAGACCCAGAACGACCAGAAGCCGCGCCGGTTCGCCTTGAAATTCTCCCAGCGCCTGCGGTTGAGCGGCGACGGCTGAAACGGATGGCGGGTGGCCGGCACGGCCTCGCCGAGCGGCGAAGCCGTGGTGGTCTCGACCGGTTGCGGGGCGGTGATCGTCATCAGGCCTCCCGCGCCTCGAAATCGATCCGCGGATCGATCCACATATAGGCGAGATCGGAGATCAGATTGACCACGAGTCCCAGCAGCGAAAAGATATAGAGCGTGCCGAACACGACCGGATAGTCGCGGTTGAGTACGCTTTCGAAGGAAAGCAGGCCGAGCCCGTCGAGCGAGAAGATGGTCTCGATCAGGAGCGAGCCCGAGAAGAAGGCGTGGATGAAGGCACCCGGGAAGCCCGCGATCACGATCAGCATGGCATTGCGGAAGATGTGGCTATAGAGCACCTGCCGCTCGCTGCAGCCCTTCGCACGCGCGGTGATGACATATTGCTTGCGAATCTCGTCGAGGAACGAGTTCTTGGTCAGCAACGTCATGGTCGCAAACGCGGAAATTCCCATCGCGATCAGCGGCAGCGTGAGGTGCCAGAAATAGTCGATGATCTTCCAGTACCAGGGAAACGTCGACCAACCGTCCGAGGTCAGTCCGCGCAACGGGAACCAGTTGAAGAACGATCCGCCGGCGAACAGGATGATGAGGAGGATCGCGAACAGGAAGCCCGGGATCGCAAAGCCGATGATGATGACGCCGGAGGTCCAGGTATCGAACGGCGTTCCGTCATTGACCGCCTTTCGAATACCGAGCGGGATCGAGATCAGATAGCCCAAAAGCGTCATCCAGATGCCGAGCGACATCGAGACCGGCAGCTTCTCCTTGATCAGGTCGACAACGGAGATATCGCGGAAATAGCTCTTGCCGAAATCGAAGCGCGCATAGTTCCAAACCATCAGCGCGAAACGCTCCGGCGCCGGCTTGTCGAAGCCGAATTGCTTCTCCAGGCTCTTGATGAACTCGGGATCAAGCCCCTGCGCACCGCGATATTTGGAGTTGACCGCATTATTTCCGCTCGCCGCATTGGCCTGGGCGCGATTGCCGAAATCACCCCCGCCGCCGGACACGCGCGACAGGCCGCCAGTGTCAGCGCCGGAAAGCTGGGCAATGACGCGATCGATCGGCCCGCCGGGCGCGAACTGCACGACCACGAAGGAAACGAAGAGGATGCCGAGCAGTGTCGGCAGCATCAACAGGATACGACGTACGATGTAGGCGCCCATGGGCTATTTCGCCTGTTCGAGCTTGGCGGCCTTGTCGGCAACGTACCACCAGTTTTCCGGGGCGCCGACACCTTGCGCATATTTTGCCGGCTTCGGCGGATGGCCGAACTCATTCCAATAGGCGATCGGATGCGTGTTTCGATACCACTGCGGGATCCAGTAGCGCCCGGCCCGGAACACTCGGTCGAGCGCCCGGCAGGCCGTGTTCAGGTCCTGCCGTGTCTCGGCAGCGAGCACCTTTTCGACCAGCGCGTCGACGGCAGGATTGGCGACGCCGGCCAAATTATTGGAGCCCTTGGTCGCAGCCGCCTGGGACGTGAAATATGGACGCAAGCTGTCGCCTGGCGTCGGTGAGAAATTCATGCGGAAGGGGGTGACATCGAAATCGAAAGCCTCGACGCGCGCACGATATTGCACCGCGTCGATCAGGCGAAGCTCGGCTTGGATCCCGACCAGTGCGAGGTTCTTGATGAACGTAGCATGATGCGGCTGGAACGTCGGCTCGTCGATCAGGAACTCTATCTTGAAGACCTCGCCGTTCGGCAACAGTCGCTTGCCGTCTTTGATCGGCAGGCCCGCCTGCTGAAGCAATTGCTGCGACTTGCGCAGCAGGGCGCGATCCAGGCCCGAACCATCCGACACCGGCGGTACATAAGGCTTGCCGAACACCTCGTCCGGCACCTGTCCGCGAAACGGCTCGAGCAGCTTCAATTCCTCCGGCGAGGGATCCCCCTCCGCCACCATGTCCGAATTCTGGAACGGCGAGACCGTACGTGTATAGGCGCTGTACATCACGTTCTTGTTGGTCCACTCGAAGTCGAAGGCATTGATCAACGCCTCGCGTACCCGCGGATCCTTGAATTGCTCGCGGCGCGTATTGATGAACCAGCCTTGCCCGCCCGACGGCGTCTCGTCCGGCAAGGTCTCGAGCTTGACGCGCCCGTCTTTTACTGCCGGGAAGTCGTAGCGCGTGGCCCAAACCCGCGAGGTGAACTCCTCACGGAACAGATAATTCTTCGCGGTGAAGCCTTCGAATGCCACATCGCGATCACGGTAGAACTCGAAGCGCACCGTGTCGAAATTATAGCTGCCGCGATTGACCGGCAGATCGGCCCCCCACCAGTCCTTGACGCGGTCGAATTCGATGAAGCGGTTCACCTCGAATTTGCCGACCTTGTACGGTCCCGAACCGAGCGGCGCATCGAGCGTCGACTCGTCAAATGGTCGGTTGGCGTAATAGGCCTTCGAGAAGATCGGCAGGCCCGCAACATAGAGCGGCACGTCACGCGCGCGCTTTGGCGCGAAGGTGACGACGACCGTCGCATCGTCGGGCGCTTCGGCCTTCACCATATCGCGAAGCTGGATGACAATCTGAGGATGGCCTTTCTCCTTCAGAGTGTTGAGGGAAAACGCGACGTCCTGCGCGGTCATCCTCGAACCATCGTGGAAGCGTGCCTCCGGGCGCATGGTGAAACGATAGGTCAGCTTGTCCGGCGATATCCAGACGGATTTGGCCGCAAGCCCGTACATCGCGTCAGGCTCGTCATTGGCACGCGCCATCAGCGCCGCAAAGGTCATATCCATGCCCAACGCGCCTTCACCCTTGAAGATATAGGCGTTGAGCGAGTTGAACGTGAAGAGGTTTTGGTTATAGGCAAAGCTCGACGGTATCATCGAGAACAAGCCCCCCTTCGGGGCATCCGGATTGACATAGTCCAGGCGCTGGAAGTCGGCGGGGTATTTCAAATCGCCGAACGACGATATGCCATGACTTTCGACGCCCGCCTCTTCGGTGGCGGCCGCAAATGCCGGCAACCATGGCGCCGCCAGCACTCCGGCCCCGAGGCCGAGAACAAGCCGGCGCGACAGGTGCATATCATGCCGCCGTCGGCTCAAGACCGCTTTCCGATCTTTGCCGCCTTGTCGGCGTCCCACCACCACAGGGTCGGCAGGCCCGATCGCGCATATTTCGGCAGGTCCGCATGGTTGAAACGATCCCAGAGGGCGTAGCGCGAGAATGGATAGGTGAACTGCGGCACCACGTAGAAATTCCAGAGCAGCACGCGATCGAGCGCGTGGGTCGCGGCGACCAGACCCGCACGGTTCTTGGCGAAGATGATCTGGTCGATCAGCGCATCGACCGCAGGGTTCTTGATGCCGGTGGTGTTTTTCGATCCAGGCATATCGGCGGCCTGCGAACCCCAGAACTCGCGCTGCTCGTTGCCGGGAGAGAGAGACTCGGCCCACTGATCGATGATCATGTCGAAATCGAACGTGCGAAGCCGATTTTGATATTGGGTATCGTCGACGACGCGGACGGTTGTCGTGACCCCAAGCTGCTCCAGCGACGGCTTGTAGAACAGGGCAATGCGCTCGGACGGCGGATCAGACACCAATATCTCGGTGCTCAGCGGCTGCCCGTTCGGCCCGAGCAATTTCAGATCCTTGAAGGTAAATCCAGCCTCTTTCAGAAGCCGCGTCGCCTCTCTCCGATTGTTGCGAATATTTTCCGCATTACCGTTCACCGGGTTGGTGTAGGGCGTGGTGAACACCTCGGGCGGAATCTTGTCGCGCAGAGGCTCGAGAATTTGCAACTCCTCGCCTTCCGGCAGCCCGGAAGATGCGAGCTCGGTCCCATCGAAATAGCTGTTGATCCGCTTGTACTGGCCGAAGAACAGCTGCTTGTTCATTTCCTCGAAGTCGAACACGAGGTTGAACGCCCGACGCAGCCGCGCATCCTTGAACTGCTCGCGCCGCAAATTCGGGACAAAGGCCTGCATCCGGCCTGAATCGTTGATCGGAAACTCCTGCTTCAGCACGCGCTTTTCGGCGACGGCAGGGAAATCGTAGGCGGTCGCCCATTGCTTGGCCGAGTTCTCGGCGATCAGATCCACCTGATCCGCCTTGAAGGCTTCGAGCGCGATCTGATTGTCGCGGAAATACTCGAAGCGCAATTCGTCGAAATTGTTCTGACCGATCTGAGTCGGCAGATTCTGGCCCCAATGGTCCTTCACCCGTTCCAGCACCACCGAACGGCCGGCAACGAACTCCTTGATCCGGTACGGCCCCGAGCCCAGCGGCTTCTCGAGCGTGGTCTGCGAGACATCGCGCTTCTTGCCGTCGCTGCCGGTGCCTTCCCACCAGTGCTTCGGCAATACCGGCAATTCGCCCACGATATCGGGCAGTTCCCGATTGCCCGGGCCATCGAAGCTGAACTTGACGTCACGCTCGCCCGACTTCTCGGCCTTGACGACATGGCCGTAGTAGGAGCGGTAGAACGGACTATACTTGGTCAGCTGCTCGAAGCTGAAGACAACATCCTCCGCCGTGACGGGATTGCCGTCATGCCATCGCGCCTTCGGATTGAGCCGGTAGATCACCCAGGAAAAATCGTCAGGATGAGAGGCGGATTCGGCAAGGAGCGCGTATTGCGATCCGGCCTCGTCCTGCGAGCGCGCCATGAGCGTCTCGTAGATCGACAAGGCGGCCGCCGCGATATTACCCTTGGCGCCCATGACCGCGATATTGAAATTGTCGAAGGTACCGAGCGCGATCATCCGCATCGCGCCGCTCTTGGGCGCATCGGGATTGACGTAATCATAGTGCTTGAAGTCGGCCGGGTACTTCAGGTCGCCGAACAGCGACAGCCCGTGCCGCCAGGGCAACTCGGTCGGGGCTTCTGCCTTCGCCATTTCAATAGCCGGGAAACCTGCCAGGGTCCCGAGCGCCGGAGACATAGCGGCAAGGCTGCCGCTCTTGAGGAGCTGTCGTCGGGTAATTGCCAAATCAGAAATTCCTCTTCGCGGGCGCCCCCCGCTCGGGGCGCAATATAGGGCAAGGATTCGACTGCTGACGTTGCTTTTTCCTCATGTGAGGGGGCGATTGTGCGGCGAAACGTCCCGATAACAAGCCTGCGAGGCGCAAGTTGCATACAAAAACGGCCAGGCGAGCCTGGCCGTTTCAGACGAAAGTTCAAAAGACGCGGAGCGCCGTCACGCCGCGCTTATTTCGACGCGGTGGGCAGCGGAACCGGACTGTCCGACAGCGTCTGCAGATAGGCGATCACGTCCGCGCGCTGGCTGTCCTTCTGGATGCCGGCAAAGCCCATCGCCGTGCCTGGAACGAACGCCTTGGGGTTGGTGAGGAACTGGTTCAAATCGTCAAAGGTCCAGGTGCCGCCCTTGGCCTTCATGGCCGCGGAGAAATTGAATCCGTTGCGGCCCTCGCCCTTGTGGTCGCCGACGATGCCATAGAGGTTGGGACCGACGCGGTTGGGACCGTTCTTTTCAAACGTGTGGCAGGTCTGGCAAACCTTGGCGGCGGCCTGGCCCTTTTCGGCAGAGGCGGTCTGCAGCAATTTCTCGATCGGCTCGGACGGCGCGGGGGCCGCAGCCTCCTTGCCGGCGCTCTCGGCCTCCTTGGCGGCGATCGCGAAGCCCGGCTTTGCCGGCATTTCGGGCGCAAACTTCGCCTTGGCGACAAAACTCGTCACCAGCAACACAAGACAGGTGGCCAGCACGGCACCGAGGATTTTATTGAGTTCGAAGGAGTCCATTTCGGATCAAGGCTCCAGGCCGGAAAGGATCGAGGGGCGCGGCCTTCCGGCCGCCGGAACAGCTTCAGGATTCGTACTTTCGCAGCGCACCCCAAGCAGGCAGGAGATATCGGTTTGCCCTGGCTCTGGCAACCCGTATAAACGCGCCGGCTTTTTGCCAATCCCCATTATTTCCGGCCTGTTACCGAACAACCTCTGACCGCGCTCCTGATGACCCCAAACCGCACTCTGGTGCTGATTCCGGCCCGTCTGGCATCGACCCGCCTGCCGAACAAGCCACTGCTCGACATCGCCGGCCTGCCCATGATCGTCCACGTGCTGCGTCGGGCCGAAGAGGCCCGAATCGGGCGCGTGGCGGTGGCGACCGACACGCCGGAGATCGCCGAAATGGTGAAGGCCCATGGCGGCGAAGCGGTCATGACCCGATCCGACCATCCTTCCGGCTCGGACCGGATCTTCGAGGCATCCGAAGCGCTCGATCCCCGCCGCGAGGCTGAGATCGTGGTCAATCTGCAGGGCGATTTCCCGACCATTTCGCCGCAAAATATCCGCGACGTGCTGGCGCCGCTGGCCGATCCCGCGGTCGATATCGCGACATTGGCCGCCGAGATTCACACCGAGGAGGAGAGCCTCAACCCCAATGTGGTGAAGGCGGTGGGCTCCGCACTCGGCGGGCGGCGGATGCGCGCGCTGTATTTCACCCGCGCCACAGCCCCGCACGGCGAGGGCCCCCGCTACCACCATATCGGCCTCTATGCCTACCGTCGCGCGGCGCTGGAGCGCTTCGTGAAGCTGCCGCCCTCGCCACTGGAACAGCAGGAACGGCTCGAACAGCTCCGCGCGCTGGAAGCCGGCATGCGGATCGACGTCACCGTGGTTGACACCGTCCCGCGGGGCGTCGACACCCCGGCCGATCTCGAAACCGCCCGCCGGATACTGGCGAAAAATGAGGCGGCTGCTACAAGGCGGCCACAAACACGATAACCCGACACCATGACCCAGAAGCTGAAAATCGCGTTCCAGGGCGAGCCCGGCGCCAATTCCCACATCGCCATTGTCGAGGCCTATCCCGACGCCGAGCCGTTGCCCTGCGCAACCTTCGAGGATGCGCTGGCGGCGATCTCCTCGGGCGAGGCCGACCTCGGCATGATCCCGATCGAGAACTCGGTCGCCGGCCGCGTCGCCGATATCCATCACCTTTTGCCCGCCTCCGGCCTCTTCATCGTTGGCGAATGGTTCCTGCCGGTCCGCCATCAATTGATGGCGGTGAAGGGCGCCAAGCTCGCCGACATCAGGAGCGTGGAAAGCCACGTCCATGCGCTCGGCCAGTGCCGGCGCATCATCCGCAAGCTCGGAGTCACGCCGATCGTCGCCGGCGACACTGCCGGCAGCGCCCGCGACATCGCCCAGCGCGGCGATAAAAGCGTCGCCGCGATCGCCTCCAGGCTCGCCGCTGATATCTACGGCCTCGACATCCTGGCCGAGGATGTCGAGGACGAGGCTCACAACACCACGCGCTTCGTGGTGCTGGCGCGCCAGGAAAAATGGGCCGCCCAGGGCTCGGGCCCGCTGGTCACCACCTTTGTCTTCCGCGTCCGCAACCTCCCCGCCGCGCTCTACAAGGCGATGGGCGGCTTCGCCACCAACGGCGTCAACATGACCAAGCTCGAAAGCTATATGGTCGACGGCAATTTCTTCGCCACGCAGTTCTACGCCGATGTCGACGGCCATCCCGACGACAAGGGCCTCGCTTTCGCGCTGGAGGAGCTGAAATTCTTCTCGCGCGAATTCCGCATCGTCGGCGTCTATCCCGGCCATCCCTTCCGCGCGACGTTCAGCGAGAAGATGGAGTAGCTCTCCCTCCGTCGTCCCGGCGAACGCCGGGACCCAAACCGCGTGATCTGTCGATTTGATCGAGATGGCAAACACCTTCCGCAACAATTGAAGCCTGTGGTTATGGGTCCCGGGTCGCGCTTCGCTTGCCCGGGACGACGGGCGTGTTCACGCCGCCTCCTTCTTCACCAGCCCAAAGGCCTCGGCGAGCAGCGAATAGGATTTCTTCCGCGCCTCGTGGTCATAGACCGCGGTGATCACCATCAGTTCGTCCGGCTTGCTCGCATCGATCATCGGCTGCAGCTTCTGCATCACCGTCGCCGGACTGCCGACAAAGAGGCGCGAGCGGTTGCGCGCAACAGCGGCGCGCTCGGCGTCGGCGTAGGGATAGGCCAGCGCCTCCTCCGGGCTCGGCAGCGCCGAATATTGGCCGCGGTCGCGGCGCAGGCGATTCAAATCGATCGAGGACGCCAGCCGTTCGGCCTCTGCATCGGTCTCGGCTGTAACAATCGCGACCGCAAGGATCGCGTGCGGCGTGGTACGCCAGCCAGACGGCTTGAAATGGGCGCGATAATTGATCATCGCATCGACGGCGTCATGCATGGCGAAGTGATGCGCGAAGCCAAAGCCCATCCCGACCTGGGCCGCGAGTTCCGAACTGTAATCGCTCGAGCCGAGCAGCCAGATCGGCGGCAGCGGCGTGTCGTCCGGCATCGCCACCACATTGTTGTAGGGATGGCCGGCCGGAAAATCCCGCGTCTCCCACAAGGTCAGCTCATGCAGCCGCTCCAGGAAATCATCGCCTTCGCGGCGGTCGAGGCGGCTGCGCAGCGCATAGGCCGTCGCACCATCGGTGCCGGGGGCGCGGCCGAGCCCGAGATCGATGCGGCCGGGAAACAGTGCCTCCAGCATCTTGAAGCGTTCGGCCACGACCAGCGGCGCATGGTTGGGCAGCATCACGCCGCCGGAGCCGACGCGGAGGTTTTTGGTCGCGGCCGCAATCTGTCCGATCATCACATCGGGCGCCGGACTGGCAACCGATGCCAGATTGTGATGCTCGGCAAGCCAGTAGCGGACGTAGCCGAGCCCATCGACATGGCGCGCCAGGTCGATGCTGTTGCGCAGCGCGGCAGCGGGCCTGGTTTCGGTGGTGACGACGGAGAGGTCGAGGACGGAAAGCGGGATCATGGCGCTAAGCTAGTGCTGGGAACCGCACGGGCAATGCCTGATATTGTGCAGGGCAGCCGCGCCGCCGGTGATGATTCGCGCCCCGCGGTGGGACATGTGACTTAATTTTATCATCTGTATCGGATTGGCCCACCATGAATTAGAACTCAAGTTGTTGAAATAATTATATATAAACGACATAGCCTCCTCCCAATCTGTGAAAAATATTGATCTAGAAGCACGTTTTTCGGAGAAATTGGGCCACTTCCCACAGCCGATGGGCTGTTGGGCTTGCCCAGTTTGCCCTATTTTAGCGCTTCCGAAACTTGATCTGGCGCTCGGTGAGCCGAGTGATGCGGAGTTGATGCAGATATGACCGAGGTACCGCCGCTCCCCGCCGACGGGACCGCGCCGCCGCGGCGGCCCAAAATCTCCTTTGAGTTCTTCCCGCCCAAAACCGAGGAGATGGAAAAGAACCTCTGGGAAACCATCAACCGTTTGGCGCCGCTGTCGCCGAACTTTGTCTCCGTCACCTATGGCGCGGGCGGCTCGACCCGCGAGCGCACGCATTCCACCATCACCCGCATCCTGCGCGAGACCGGCCTGCTGCCGGCCGCGCACCTGACCTGCGTGGGCGCGGCGCGCGGCGAGATCGACGAGATCGTCGATCGCTATCACGCCGTCGGCGTCCGCCACATCGTCGCGCTCCGCGGCGATCCCGCGACGGGCATCGGAACGCCCTATATCGCGCACCCCCATGGCTACCAGACCTCGCCGGAACTCATCGCCGGCATCAAGAAGCGCCATCCCGACATCGAGATTTCGGTGTCGGCCTATCCGGAGAAGCACCCCGAGGCACGAGACATCGATGCCGATATCGACACGCTGAAGGCCAAGATCGACGCGGGCGCCACCCGCGCCATCACCCAGGTATTCTTCGATAACGACTTCTATCTGCGCTACCTCGACCGTGTCCGCGCGCGCGGCATCACCATCCCGATCGTGCCCGGCATCATGCCGATGCATAATTTCAAGCAGGCGCGCAACTTCGTCACCCGCGCCGGCACCACCGTGCCGAACTGGCTTGCGGAGAAATTCGAAGGGCTCGACGACGATGTCGAAACCCGGAAGCTGGTCGCCGCCACCGTGGCGGCCGGCCAGGTGCAAAAGCTCGCCAAGCACGGCGTCGACACCTTCCATTTCTACACCATGAACCGCGCCGATCTCGTGTTCGCGATCAGCCACCTGCTCGGCATCCGTCCGAACGGCGCCAAGAAAGCAGCTTGAGAAAGCTGCTCCAAAGAAAGCTGCCTGATGTCCGTACCCGTCTCGCCCAAACGAACCGCGCTGCTGGCCGCCGCCCGCGAGCGCATCCTCGTGCTCGACGGCGCGATGGGCACCATGATCCAGGGGCTGCAGTTCGACGAAGCCGCCTTCCGCGGCGAACGCTTCAAGAATTTCCACCGCGACGTCCGCGGCAACAACGACCTCTTGATCCTCACCCAGCCCAAGGCGATCGAGGATATCCACGCCGAATATCTTCGCGCTGGCGCCGATATCGTCGCGACCAACACGTTTTCCTCCACCTCCATCGCGCAGGCCGACTACGACATGTCGGACCTCGCCTATGAGCTGAACCTCGAGGGCGCGAAACTCGCGCGCGCCGCCGCGGAACGCGTCAGCAAAGAGGACGGCAAGCCGCGCTTCGTCACCGGCGCGCTCGGCCCGACCAACCGCACCGCCTCGATCTCGCCCGACGTCGCCAATCCCGGCTACCGCGCCGTCACCTTCGACGATCTGCGCCGGGCCTATGGCGATCAGGCGCGAGGCCTGCTCGACGGCGGCGTCGACCTGCTGCTGGTCGAGACCATTTTCGACACGCTGAACGCCAAGGCCGCTCTTTATGCGATCAGCGAGCTGCTCGAAGAACGCAGCATCGATATCCCTGTCATGGTGTCCGGCACCATCACCGACAAATCCGGCCGCCTGCTTTCCGGTCAGTTGCCGGAAGCGTTCTGGAACTCGGTGAGGCATGCCAAGCCCGTCACCATCGGCTTCAACTGCGCGCTCGGCGCCGAAGATCTGCGCGCCCATATCGCCGATATCGGCCGCGTCGCCGACACGCTTGTTTGTGCCTATCCGAATGCCGGCCTGCCGAACGAATTCGGGCAATATGACGAGAGCCCGGAATACATGGCCCGCCTGATCGGCGAATTCGCCCGCGACGGCCTCGTCAACATCGTCGGCGGCTGCTGCGGCACCACGCCCGACCATATCGCGGCGATCGCCGCCGCCGTTGCGCCACACAAGCCGCGCGCGGTGCCCGAGATCGAGCCGCGGCTGCGGCTCTCCGGTCTGGAGCCCTTTGCGCTGACGCCCGCTATTCCCTTCGTCAATGTCGGCGAACGCACCAACGTCACCGGCTCGGCGCGCTTTCGCAAGCTGATCACGGCCGGCGATTACACCGCGGCGTTGCAGGTGGCGCGCGACCAGGTCGAGAACGGCGCCCAGATCATCGACGTCAACATGGACGAGGGGCTGCTTGATTCCGAAGCCGCCATGAGGACCTTCCTCAACCTCGTTGCCGCCGAGCCCGACATCGCCCGCGTGCCGGTGATGGTCGATTCCTCGAAATTTGCCGTGATCGAGGCTGGCCTGAAATGCGTACAGGGCAAGCCGGTGGTGAACTCGATCTCGATGAAGGAAGGCGAGGAGAAGTTCATCCACGAAGCCAAAATCGCGCGGCGCCATGGCGCGGCGGTCGTGGTGATGGCCTTCGACGAGAAGGGCCAGGCCGACACGTTCGCGCGCAAGACCGAGATCTGCAAGCGCGCCTACGATATCCTGGTCAACCAGGTCGACTTCCCGCCGGAGGACATCATCTTCGATCCCAATATTTTCGCGATCGCGACCGGCATCGAGGAGCACAACAATTACGGCGTCGATTTCATCGAGGCCACGCGCTGGATTCGACAGAACCTGCCCGGCGCGCATATTTCCGGCGGCGTCTCCAACCTCTCCTTCTCGTTCCGCGGTAATGAGCCGGTGCGCGAGGCGATGCATTCGGTGTTCCTCTATCACGCCATCAAGGCCGGCATGGATATGGGCATCGTCAATGCCGGCCAGATGATCGTCTATGACGACATCGACCCCGAGCTGCGCCAGGTGTGCGAGGATGTCGTCCTCAACCGCGACCCCGGCGCCTCCGAGCGGCTGCTGGCGCTCGCCGAAAAGTTCCGCGGCAAGCAGACACAGACCAAGGAAGCCGACCTTGCCTGGCGCGAATGGCCGGTCGAGAAGCGCCTGTCCCATGCGCTGGTGCACGGCATCACCGAATTCATCGAAGAGGACACCGAAGCCGCGCGGCAAAATGCGGACCGTCCGCTCGGCGTGATCGAAGGTCCCTTGATGGCCGGCATGAACGTGGTCGGCGACCTCTTCGGCGACGGCAAGATGTTCCTGCCGCAGGTGGTCAAGTCCGCCCGCGTGATGAAGCAGGCGGTCGCCTATCTCATGCCGTTCATGGAGGAGGAGAAGGCCCGCAACCTCGCCAACGGCACCGCTTCCGACAGCCGCAGCGCCGCCGGCAAGATCGTGCTTGCGACCGTGAAGGGCGACGTCCACGACATCGGCAAGAACATCGTCGGCATCGTGCTCCAGTGCAACAATTTCGAGGTGATCGACCTCGGCGTGATGGTGCCGGCCGCCAAGATCGTCGAGACCGTGAAGACGGAGAAAGCCGATATCGTCGGGCTCTCCGGCCTGATCACGCCCTCGCTCGACGAGATGGCGTTCTTCGCGTCCGAGCTCGAGCGCGAGGGGTTGAAGGTGCCGCTCCTGATCGGCGGCGCCACCACGAGCCGTGTGCATACGGCCGTGAAGATCGACCCGAACTACCGCGCCGGCCCGGTGGTGCATGTCAATGACGCGAGCCGCGCGGTCGGCGTCGCTTCCTCCCTGCTCTCGCCCGACAAGCGCGAGGCCTATGCCGCCGAAGTGCGCGCCGAATACGCCAAGATCTCTGCCGCGCACTTCCGCGCGCAGGCGGACAAGAAGCGGCTGAAGCTTGCGGCCGCCCGCGCCAATGCCGTGAAGATCGACTTCGCCAAAACGCCGCCGAAGAAGCCGACCTTCCTCGGCGTCAAGCGTTTCGAGGATTACGACCTCGTCAGGCTGGTCGATACCATCGACTGGACGCCGTTCTTCCAGACCTGGGAATTGGCCGGCCGTTTCCCCGCCATCCTCGATGACCCCAAGGTCGGCGAAGCCGCGCGCTCGCTCTATGACGATGCGCGCAAGATGCTGGAGCGCATCGTCAAGGAGAAATGGTTCACGGCCAGCGCCGTGATCGGCTTCTGGCCGGCCGGCGCCGAGGGCGACGACATCGTGCTCTATGCCGACGATACGCGAAAAAAGAAGATCGCGACGCTGCACACGCTGCGCCAGCAGCTGGAGAAGCGCGAAGGCCGTTTCAACGCCGCGCTGTCGGACTTCATCGCGCCCGTGAGCTCCGGCGTACCCGACTATATCGGCAGCTTCGTGGTCACCGCCGGGATCGGCGAGGACATCATTGCCGATCGCTTCAAGCACAAGAATGACGATTACTCCTCGATCCTGTGCAAGGCGCTGGCCGATCGCCTCGCCGAAGCCTTTGCCGAGCACATGCACGCGCGCGTGCGGCGCGAGTTCTGGGGCTATGCGCCGGATGAGCAGCTCACCAACGAGGAG
>Ga0153954_1000733_pt1 | contig 22811 bp, 20 predicted proteins | sample TSFL038MetaG_FD_102277 | JGI IMG/M metagenome (GOLD analysis project Ga0153954, IMG submission 102277) | Attine ant fungus gardens microbial communities from Florida, USA - TSFL038 MetaG | ecosystem: Host-associated > Fungi > Mycelium > Unclassified | place: USA: Florida, Wekiwa Springs State... | reverse complement strand
CCAGCGCCTCGCCGAACGCCTTGCTGACGCCATAGCGCGAATCCGGCCGCACCGCGTCGCCGGTGCCGATGCGGCGCTGGCGGGGGTAGAAACCGATAGCGTGATTCGACGAGGCGAACACCACGCGCTCGACGCCGCGCCGGCGCGCGGCCTCGAACAGGTTGTAGCAGCCGATGATGTTGGCCTGCAGGATCTCCTCCCACGGCCCCTCGGTCGCAAAGCCGCCGAGATGGACGATGCCCTGGGCGCCATCGACCGCATGCTCGATCTCGCTCATGACGGCGAGGTCGGGCTTGACTAAGGTCTCGTGCGCGGCGAGGTCTGCCGGCGCGACGCGGTCGCTCCAGCGAATGTCCAGATAGGCGGCCGGGAGCAGCTTGCGCAGCTTCGTGCCAATCCCGCCTGCCGCGCCGGTGACGACGACCGTTTTCATAGTCCACCACACTCATTGCAATTGGCATTGCGCTCTCTGCCGAGCAGCGCCTCACCGCCAGCACGGCCTGCCTGCCGATGCCGATCGGCGGCGCCCTCACTCTGTTCGTGGTCGAGCGCTTTCTCAAGCATAAGATGCTTTCTCAGCGCATGATCAGGCGGAGAGATGCCTGCGCCGCACCCGGCTCCACGAACTCTCCGGGTCAATGGGCGCTATCGTGGTGCTCCAAGTGGCTAGGCTCCCAATCTGGCGCGATCGCCGGACCAGTGACCACGGGCAGCGTATCGAACTGATGGAAGGGAGGCGGCGAAGACAACGTCCATTCGAGCGTCGTCGCCCCTGCCCCCCACGGATTTTCCGCGGCGCGCTCCCGACGCGCGAAGGCGAGGATCATGTTGGCGAAAAACACCAGCATGCCGGCCGCAAAGATGTAGGCGCCGATCGATGAAATGAAGTTCCAGTCGCTGAAGGCATCCGGATAGTCCGCGACACGGCGGGGCATGCCCGCAAGCCCCAGGAAATGCTGCGGGAAGAAGATGATGTTGGCCCCGACGAAGGATATCCAGAAATGAACTTTTCCGAGGATGTCGGAGTACATGTACCCGCTCATCTTCGGAAACCAATAGTACCAGCCGGCGAAAATACCGAAGACGGCGGCGAGCGACAGCACGTAGTGGAAGTGCGCGACGACGTAGTAGGTGTCCTGGAGCACGCGGTCGGCACCCGGATTGGCGACCACCACGCCGGTCAGGCCGCCGATCGTGAACATGAATATGAAACCGATCGCCCACAGGATCGGAGTGCGAAAATCGACCGAGCCTCCCCACATGGTGGCGATCCACGAGAAGACTTTGACGCCGGTCGGCACCGCGATCACCATGCTGGCCACTGCAAAATAGGCCTGTGCGGTCTCCGACATCCCGACAGTGTACATGTGGTGCGCCCACACGACGAAACCGATCCCGCCGATCGCGATCATCGCATAGATCATGCCGAGATAGCCGAACACCGGCTTGCGGCTGAACGTGGCCACGACCTGGCTGATGATGCCGAAGGCCGGGAGGATCATGATGTAGACCTCGGGGTGACCGAAGAACCAGAACAGATGCTGATGAAGCAGCGGATCTCCCCCGCCCTGCGGATCGAAGAACGTCGTGCCGAAGTTGCGGTCGGTCAGCAGCATGGTCAGCGTTCCCGCGAGCACCGGCATGGCCAGCAGGATCAGGAACGCCGTGACCAGGATCGACCACACGAACAGCGGCATGCGGTGCAAGGTCATGCCGGGCGCGCGCATGTTGAAGATGGTGGTGATGAAGTTGATGGCCCCGAGGATCGAGGACGCGCCGGCGAGATGCAGCGACAGGATCACGAAATCGACCGCGGCCCCCGGGTGCCCGCTGGTCGACAGCGGCGCATAGAGCGTCCATCCCGTGCCGGCGCCGCTCGTCCCCGCCTCGCCGGGCATCACCAGCGACATCAGCATCAGTGTGAACGAGCTTGGCAGCAGCCAGAACGAGCTGTTGTTCATGCGCGGGAACGCCATGTCGGGCGCGCCGATCAGCAACGGCACGAACCAGTTGCCGAAGCCGCCGATCAGCGCGGGCATCACCGCGAAGAAGATCATGATCAATCCGTGCGCGGTGACGAAGACGTTGTACACGTGGGGATTGGGAAAGATCTGCAGTCCGGGTTGCTGCAGTTCCATGCGCATGGCCACGGAAAACGCTCCGCCGACGACGCCCGCCATGAGGGCGAACACAAGGTACATCGAGCCGATGTCCTTGTGGTTGGTTGAGAACAGAAAGCGGCGCCATCCGCTCGGATAGTCACCGTGACGATCGACGTGGCCATCGAACGATGGCGTACCAATTGAAGTCATCGGCCCGCTCCTGTGCGCGGCTCGCAAGACCAGCGGCGCATCGTACAAATGCCGCCCGGCTCCGCCGTCGCACAGAGCACCCGCGCGACAGCAACGGATCACCGCGATTGCGGTTCCCACAAATGCATCGTCGCGACTGTCGCAGGCGCAGCGTCTGGAACGCTGTGTTGCAAAGCAGACTTTGTGGAAAGCAGACTTTGTGGATAGAGCATTTTCAGGAAAAGTGGAGACCGATTTTCCGTCCAAAAATGCGACCAACTTGAGAAGCTGGAGCGCATTCAGTTCCCTTAAGAGCTGAATGCGCTCCAGCCTTCCGCGCCGCGCCGGCGGGCGCGTCGTTCACAGCGTGCGTGGCCTGCTCGCCAGCGTGTGCGCAGCATGGATTGCGGACAGACGCGACGGCCCGCATGCCGGCGGAATCGCCAGCCCGATCCTGCATCGCACTCCCGAACGCTCGAAAGCGCGCTCGACGCTGCCGTGATACGGATCGAGCGCGCGGCGAAACAGCTTGCTGCCGAAGCCCTGGCGCGATGGCGCCCGGACCGGCGGCCCGCCGCTTTCGAGCCAGTCGATCGTCATGCTGCCGCCGTGCATTCTCCAGGTGATCGTGAGCCGCCCGCTCGGCACCGAAAGCGCACCGTACTTGGCCGCGTTGGTCGCGAGCTCGTGGAAGACCAGCGCCAGCATCACCGCGGGCTTCGGAGGCACGTGCACGGCGTCGCCGCCGAACGATACCCGCGATACGTCGTAGGGCCCAAGCTCGGCCTTGAGCAGTTCCTCGACGGCAGCGCCGCCGCCGTCCGAGCTCGCGATCAGCTTGTCGGTCGCCGCCACCGCGTGCAGCCGTCCCGACACCGTTTGCCAGATCTCCGGGTGCTCGCGCAGCTCATGGCCGATGATGGCGTGCAAGGTGGCTGCCTTGTTGGGGATCCGGTGCTGCAGCTCGTCGACCACCAGACGGCGGTAATGCTGCTCCTCGCGGAACCGGCGCACCAGGCGGCGATAGTGGTCCGCGATCGCCACGATGACGGCCGAGGCGATCAGATAGAGGACCACGTCGGACGCTTCCCGGCGCGAGAACAGATGAAAGAGGAACCGTTCCGGAACGAATATCCAGAGCAGCGCGATCAGCCCCAGCAGCGTTGCCAGCGCGCCCGCCGACCAGCCGGCGACAATGGTGGCGACCAGAACGGCGGCGTAATAGGGAGCAAAGACCGCGAAGTCCGGATCGAACCCGGCGAGTTCCTGCAACAGGATCGCCGCTCCGACGCAGGCGACCGCGAACAGCATGGCCGCCGGCGAGCCCGGCTTCAAGCCGTGACGCCACAACGAACGCAATTTCGCTACGATTCTGCCGCGGCTCAATCGAGCTCCCCGCGTCAGCGACATGAAATGGAACTCATACGATCGCGAGGAACTCTTTGCGCCAACGGCGGCGAAAAGACGTCGGAACGCAGACGAGCGCGCCATTCACACGGTCTAGTGATGGCCGCGATACTTTTCGTGAACATGGAATTTCGTGAACTTGGAATTCCGGGGGCGGCCGTCGCCCGATGTCGACAAAAAGGCACGCCAGCGCTGGAACTCGCGGCGTCGCGCGCGAGTTCCTACAAAAAAATGGGGTGCAAAAAATAGTGCGGTCGCGGCGGACATTTTTGACAGCCGCGCCCCGGAGGAAACAGCATGGTAACGACCGATATTCCGGCCGCCCCGCTGGGCGCGTCCGAACACAACATCCAGCTTCGCCGCGCAGTCGTCGCCTCGACCATCGGCACCGCCATCGAGTGGTACGACTTCTTCCTCTACAGCACCGTGACCGGGCTGGTCTTCGCCAAGCTGTTCTTCCCGCATTCGGACCCGTGGGTCGGCACGCTCGAGGCCTTCGCCATCTATGCCGTCGGCTTCGTCGCCCGCCCGGTGGGCGCGGCAATCTTCGGCCATTACGGCGACCGCATCGGCCGCAAATCCACGCTCATCGCAACCCTGCTGCTGATGGGCCTCGCCACCTTCGCGGTGGCGCTGGTGCCGACCTACGCGAGCATCGGCATCTGGGGCGCGGTGCTCCTCACGGTGTTGCGCTTCATCCAGGGCATCGGGGTCGGCGGCGAATGGGGCGGCTCGGTGCTGATGTCCATGGAATGGGCCCGCACCAACGATTCCCGCGGCTTCATCGCCTCCTGGCCGCAGTTCGGCGTGCCCTGCGGGCTCTTCCTGGCCAACCTCGCCGTGCTCGCCTTCAGCCAGATGTCGGGCGATCAGTTCCTCACCTGGGGCTGGCGGCTGCCGTTCCTGCTCAGCATCGTGCTGGTCGGGGTCGGGCTCTATATCCGGCTCGGCATCTTCGAGACGCCGGTCTTCAGCAAGCTCGTTGCCGAGCGCCGGATCGAGCGGACGCCGATCCTTGAAGTGATCAAGCGCCACCCCAAGGAGATCATCCTGTCCGCGCTGGCGCGCATGGCAGAGCAGGCCCCCTTCTACATCTTCACCGCTTTCATCTTCGCTTATGGCACCGCCTCGCTGCACGTCTCCCGGGACTTCCTGCTGACCTCGGTACTCGCGGCATCGGTCGTGTCGTTCGTGTCGATCCCGGTCTTCGGCCATATCTCCGATCGCATCGGGCGCAAGAACATGTACCTGATCGGCGCGATCGTGACCGGTATCTTCGGTTTTGTCTATTTCGGCCTCCTGAACACCGACAACGCCGCGATCATCTTTCTGGCCATCGTTCTGTCACTGGTTCCGCACGACATGATGTACGGCCCGCAGGCGGCACTGATTGCGGAGAGCTTCACCGGCCGGCTGCGCTATAGCGGCTGTTCGCTGGGCTACCAGCTCGCATCGGTGATCGCCGGCGGCCCCGCCCCGCTGATCGCGACCTGGCTCTACGGCCGCTACCAGACGCCCTATGCCATCGCCGGCTACATCGCCTTCTGCGCGGTGGTGACGGTGATCGCCACCGCCCTGATGACCGATTACACGGGCAAGGACATCAGCGGCGAATACGAGTAGCGTTGCTGCCCGCAGGCGGCGCGTCCGCGGAGGAACTGGACCGTCGCCGTGGCGACCCGCTGTCCAAGGTGGCGGGCGGTAGCGAGATCCGCCTCGGGCGGCGCGCTGTCCGGGCCCTGGTCGGTGTTCGACTGCGCGGCGGCGCCGAGCCAGAAACCGAGCCGGTTGAGATCCTCATCCGATCCCGTGCTGGAATTGTTGGCGGGGGGCAGATCGAGGCTGATCCAATGCATCCCATGCTGGGCAGCGAACAGCACGATCTGGATCAGCGTCGAGAGTTTGTCGCCTGAGCGGGCGCCGGAATTGGTGAATCCGGCTGCAAGCTTGTCCTTCCACGCATAGCCCTTGGCCATGACGGCGCGGGAGGTCGCGTCCTGGAAGGCTTTGAACGGCGCCGACGCGCTGCCCATGTAGGTCGGCGCACCGAAAATGATCGCATCCGCGCCGGCGAGATCGTCCCAATGCGTCGGCGCCTCCTCCACCGTCAGCAGCAGCGCTTCCGCGCCCTCCACCTGCTCTACCCCGGCCTTCACTGCCGCAGCCTGCCGGCCGGTGTGCCCATAGCCGCTGTGATAGACGACCGCGATACGCGCGTGCGGCATCCGCCCCTCCCCGATCAATGAATGGCGCGCCCGCCGAGATGGCGCAGCTTGTCCGGATTGCGCATCACGTAAATCGCTGCGATCCGGCCGTGCTCCACCTGCAGCGCCGTGGTCTGCAGCGTCACGCCCTGCTCGACCGTCACGAACCCGGGCAGGCCGTTGATGAAGCCGTAGCGCACGATCCGCGACATCGTGCCGGCGAAGATGCGCGCCAGCGCGGTGTGCAGCTTCATCACGTTGTCGAGCCCGACGATCGGCCGCGTCGTGGTTGCTTCCTTGCCGCCGCCATCCGCGTAAACGGCGACGTCGTCCGCCAGCAGCGATCGCAACTCCTGCATGTCGCCGCTGCGGGTGGCGCGGAAGAATGCGCCGGCGATCGCGAGGCCGCGCTCCTTGGACAGATGAAAGCGCGGGCGCTCCGCGCGCACATGGGTCCGCGCGCGGCTGGCAAGCTGTCGGCAGGCCGCGGGCTCGCGACCGATGCTTTCGGCAACCTCCTCGAAATCGACGCCGAAGACATCGTGGAGCAGGAACGCGGCGCGCTCCAGCGGCGAGAGCCGCTCCAGCGCCAGCATCAGCGGCAGCGTGATGTCGTCGATCTCCTCCTCCGCCGCCGCGACGACAGGCTCGGGCAGCCAGGGCCCGACATAGGTCTCGCGGCGGTGACGCGCCGATTTCAGATGGTCGAGGCACAGGCGCGTCACGATGCGGCGCAGGAACGCTTCCGGAGCGCGCACCGACGCCCGGTCGGCGTCGAGCCAGCGCAGGAACGCATCCTGGACGACGTCCTCCGCGTCCGTGACCGATCCCAGCATCCGGTAGGCGATGCGGATCAATCCCGGACGCAAGGGATCGAAGGTGGCGTCGCGATCGGATATTGCGGCCATCTCATCTCCTTCCAGTTCTTCCTGCATGGCAGCGTCGAAGGACAAGACGAGATAGTTCGGCGGCCTGTGACATCCGGCCGAAATTTTTGCGCCGTTAGGCGACGGCCGCCTCCCCGCGGCGCACGGTCTGGCGCACCTCGAAGCCCTCGAACTGCGGATGGTCGAGATAGAGCGGCTTGTTCTGACCGGCATCGCGATGGGCCATGCGGAACGCCTCCGATTTGGTCCAGTCCTCGAATGCCGATTTGCTCTGCCACACGGTATGGGAGGAATAGAGCGTGTAGTCCTCGTGCTCGGGCCCCTTGAGCAGATGGAACTCGACGAAGCCCGGCACCTTGCCGAGCTGCGTGTCGCGGCTCAGCCAGACCTGCTCGAAAGCCTCCTCCGAGCCTTTCTTCACCCGGAACCGGTTCATGGCGATGTACATCTTTTGCTTCTCCTCGATCGGTTGAAAAGTCAGGTCCCGCGCTTGAGGTTCCGGGCGGTCCTCATCCGCGGGCCCTGGGTCGCGCCAGGGGCGGCCTCGGCGCTGACCGCCTGCCGGCGCGCCGCCACCGTCAGCTTGCGATCAAGGAACCGCGCACAGATTCAGGACGCTTGCTGCCCCAAAAACTGACCTTTGTAAGCTCTGTCGGGCATTCCAAGTGTCGTCTCAAATGCAAGTTGACAAATCCTCATCCCGGAACGAAGACAAATTGGCAAAGGTCCGTGGTTGATTATTTCCAACTGGATCGGTGCCTTGAAGCCCGTGTGAATGATCGGAGCGGTCACGTGAATGCCAAGTCCGACGCGAGCCAAAGAACTCTTGCCTTCGACTCGTGCCGCTATACGACAATGCTCCTTCAAATCCACTGACTCATTCGTCCAACCAAGAATCAGGACACCGCGCTCCAGATCAAACCCGTTCGCGGGATCAATGTCGTGACGCTCGGTAAGGCTGTTAATCAGCTTGGTTGCATTGAAGCCCGGCCGCCCCGGATCAATAGCCTGCTTCATTCCCTCCGATGGCGTCTTGAAGATCCTCAAAATGCTGCTGAGGGTCAGATCTACCGTTGTAGATGAATAGTGATCGATAGGAGGTCGAGGGATAATGTCGAACTGACCAGCCTCGATTGAGTTGCGAATTTCTCTGTCGGTGAGAATCACGTCACGCTCGTTTGCGCTCTTCCTCTGCCTGCAGTTCTTGCTCCGCAACCCACACCCGCCAGGAGCCCGACTCGGTTTCTCGCGGAAGCTCCACCAGAAATAGGGATGCGTCGCGGGCAACTGGCCAACCAACCACCACAGTGTCATCGGGATAAATAATGGTGTGATCGACGACCATTGTAACCGGGCCGTCTTTCGTCCGGACCGAGACGACGGTTTCGTCGGGATGAAGCCCTTGACCCTGTCTTTCAACTTTCAAGCGCATCATCGCCATTCTCCCGTTTTTGCTGCACAGCGCAAGTTTCCGAATCGCTAGTTTCTCAAGTCCGTTCCAAATTAACGGGCTCTACCATTAGAACATACAGGGAACAAAGTTGCAAATTAATACTTGGGGGAAATCAGCCTCCGTTGACAATCCCGGACTGACGGATTATTAAAATCGTCATCCATCATAACCACGCCATAGTCGCGTGCGAGCTTTGGCCCATGAACGCTCCGACCGTCGCACCTGCCAGAGCCAAGCCCGAGGACACCCGCGCCCGCATCGTTGAGACCGCGGAGGCGCTGTTCCGGCGGCTGGGCTACGCCAAGACGGCGGTCGCCGACATCGCGGCCGAGCTGAAGATGTCGCCCGCCAACGTCTATCGCTTCTTCCCCTCGAAGAACGCCATCGTGGAGGCGATCGCCCACAAGTGCCTCAATGAGCTCGAGGGCAAGGCGTGGGCGGTGGCGCGGTCGCGGGGCACCGCCGGCGACCGCATCGAGCGGATTTATCTGGAGATTCTGCGGTACCACAAGGAAAACCTGCTGGTCGATCAGCGCGTCAGCGACCTGGTCGAGGCCGCGATCGAGCAAAGCTGGGACGCCATCCGCTCCCACAAGGAGAACCTGCGGATGGTGTTCGAGGCGGTGCTGCGGGACGGCATCAAGGCCGGCGAGATCGAGGATCTCGATGCCCCGTCGACCGCGCGGCTGATCATGCGCGCGATGGTGCACTTCTGCCATCCCGTGCTGCTGGCGCAGTGCCTGCAGGACAACGAGGACGTCGAGGCGGATGCCCGCGCCACCGCCCGCTTCCTGATGCGCGCAATCACCCCCCGAGCCGACACGCGTAAGAGCTGAGCCATGACATCGCACAGTCTTCCTGCGTCTTCTCGTGCCCAAAATGTGACGAAAGTTGAAAATCATCAGACATCACGATCGCGTGTTCGCGGGAGCGGCGCCCGCTCGCGCGGGTTCCTCGCCCTCGCCGCCGCCTTGGCGCTGGCCGGCTGCGAGGCCAATACGGCCCCCGCCGTCAAGGCCGAGCGTCCGGTCATGGTGCAGCGGGTCAGCTTCGAGAATGCGAACAAGACCCGCGAGTTCGTCGGCGTGGTCCGGGCCCGCTACGAGACCGATCTCGGCTTTCGCGTCGCCGGCAAGATCGTCACCCGCGTGGTCAATGTCGGCGACCGCGTGAAGGTTGGCGATGTGGTGGCGCGCCTCGATCCCGAAGACCTCAGGCTGCAGGTGGAGAGCGCCGAGGCCGAGCTTGCCGCTGCCACCTCGAACCTCGCGCAGGCCGCCGCCGACTTCGAGCGCTACGCCAAGCTCAAGAGCCAGGGCTGGGCATCGACCGCCGATTTCGAGCGCAAGAAGGCGGCGAGCGACGAGGCGCAGGGTCGCCTCGACCGCGCCCGGCGCTCGCTCGATCTCGCGCGCAACCAGCTCGATTATGCCGATCTCAAGGCCGACGCCGCCGGCGTGATCACCGCAACCCTGGCCGAGCCCGGCCAAGTGGTCGCCGTCGGCCAGGCCGTGGCGCGGCTCGCCCATCGCGGCGAGAAGGAGGCGGTGGTCGCGCTGCCGGAGACCGTGCTCGCCGATGCGCGCAACGCCAAGGCGACCGTGACCTTGTGGGCCGAGCGCAACCGGACCTTCGCCGCCCATCTGCGCGAGCTCTCGCCGCAGGCCGATCCGGCCACGCGCACCTATGCCGCGCGCTTCACCCTCGACAATCCCGACGACGCCGTCGCCTTCGGCATGACGGCCACGGTCACGCTCACGCAGGCCGCCGAGACGCCCCTCGCCAAGCTGCCGCTCTCCGCGATCATCAATCGCGGCACCGGGCCTTCGGTCTATGCGGTCGATCAGACGGACACGCTGGTGCTGCGGCCGGTGACGGTCGCGTCATTCACCGAGGGTGACGCCCTCGTCACGTCCGGCGTCGGCGACGGCGACCGGGTGGTCACGCTCGGAGTGCAGACGCTCGAGGCCGGCCGCAAGGTCCGTACTGTCGAGATGCAATAGCCCGATCACAGGGGTGATCTCATGCAGCGCTTCAACCTGTCGGAATGGGCGATCACGCACCGGGCACTCGTCCTGTTCATGATCATCCTGCTGGGCGCCGCCGGCCTCTATTCATACGTCAATCTCGGGCGCGCCGAGGACCCCTCGTTCACCATCAAGACCATGGTGGTCAACGTGTCCTGGCCGGGCGCGACCGCGAGCGACATCCAGCTGCAGGTCGCCGACAAGATCGAGAAGAAGCTGCAGGAGCTGCCCTATCTCGACCGCATCGAGACCTATTCGCAGCCGGGTACCTCGTTCATCCGCGTGACCCTGGTCGACAAGACCTCGGCGTCGCGGGTGAAGGAGCTCTGGTACCAAGTCCGCAAGAAGGTCGGCGATATCCGCGGCGAGCTGCCGCCCGGCATCATCGGCCCCAACTTCAACGACGAGTACGGCGACGTCTATTCGGCGCTCTACATGCTCACCGCCGACGGGCTGACCCTTGCCCAGATCAAGGATCGCGCCGAGGACATCCGCCAGCGGCTGCTGCGGGTTCCCGACGTCAACAAGGTCGACCTGATCGGCGAGCGGCCGCAGAAGATCTTCATCGAGTTCAGCCACGCCAAGTTGGCGATGCTCGGCGTGACGCCGCAGCAGATCTTCGACAACGTCACCAAGCAGAACGCCATCACGTCGGGCGGCTCGATCGACACCTCGGCCGACCGCATCAATCTGCGCGTCACCGGGGCATTCTCCGGCACCGACGCCATCGCCGCGGTGCCGGTCGAGGCCAACGGCCAGGTGTTCCGCCTGGGCGACATCGCCACCGTCAAGCGCGGCTACGAGGACCCGCCCAGCTTCATCGTGCGCGAGGACGGCAAGCCGGCGCTCGGCCTGGGCGTGTCCATGCAGGAAGGCGCCAACATCATCACGCTCGGGGAGAACCTCAAGCAGACGATGGACGGCATCATCGCCGAGCTGCCGGTCGGCATCGACGTGACGCAGATCGCCGACCAGCCCCACGTGGTCAAGGAATCAGTCTCGGAATTCGTGGAGACGTTCGCCGAGGCGCTGGTGATCGTGCTGGTGGTGAGCTTCCTCTCGCTCGGCTGGCGCACCGGCATCGTGGTGGCGCTGTCGGTGCCGCTGGTGCTCGCGATCGTGCTGCTGGTGATGTACGCGACCGGTCTCGATCTCCACCGCATCACGCTCGGCGCGCTCATCATCGCGCTCGGCCTCCTGGTCGACGACGCCATCATCGCCATCGAAATGATGGTGGTGAAGATGGAGCAAGGCTGGGACCGGGCGCGCGCCGCGACCTTTGCCTGGACCTCGACCGCGTTTCCCATGCTGACCGGCACCCTGGTCACGGCGGCGGGCTTCCTGCCGGTCGGTTTCGCCAAGTCGAGCGCCGGCGAATATGCCGGCGGCATCTTCTGGATCGTCGGGCTCGCGCTGATCGCGTCATGGTTCGTCGCGGTGCTGTTCACGCCCTATCTCGGCCTCAAGCTGCTGCCGGACCTGGCCAAGCGCGGCGTGCACGAGAACCCGGACGCGATCTACGACACCCGCATCTATCGCGCGCTGCGCGGCCTGATCGCGTTCAGCCTGCGCTGGCGCAAGAGCGTAGTCGCCGTGACCGTGCTGCTGTTCGTCGCGGCAGTCGGAGGCTTCGGCTTGGTGCAGCAGCAGTTCTTCCCGACCTCGACGCGCACCGAGCTCTTCTTCGAGATGCGGCTGCCCGAAGGCACCGCCATCGGCGTGACCGACGCGACCGCCAAGAAGGCCGAGCGCCTGCTCGTCGGCGATCCCGACATCGTCACCTATACGAGCTATGTGGGACAGGGTGCGCCGCGCTTCTGGCTCGGCCTCAACCCGGTGCTCCCCAATCCGAATTTTGCGCAGATCGTCATCGTCACCAAGGACCTCGCCGCTCGCGAACGGGTCAAGGCACGGCTCGAGAAGGCGATCGCGGACGGCGCCGTGGCGGCGGCCCGCGCCCGCGTCGACCGCTTCACCTTCGGTCCGCCGGTCGGCTTCCCCGTGCAGTTCCGCATCATCGGGCCCGACCCGATGAAGGTGCGCGCGATTGCGGAAGAGGTTCGCCAGGTGATGGCCGCCAACCCCAAGGTCATCGACCCTCATCTCGACTGGAGCGAGCAGGTCAAGTCGATCCGGCTCGAGGTCGACCAGGATCGCGCCCGCGCGCTCGGCCTCACCCCGCAGGACGTGGCGCAGACGCTTCAGACGCTGCTGTCTGGCTACACCGTCACGCAGTACCGCGAAGGCATCGAGCACATCGACGTGGTGGCGCGCGCGATCCCGGCCGAGCGGCTCGAGCTCAACCATCTGCCGGCGCTCACCATCGCGACCCGCAACGGCGTCGCGGTGCCGCTCTCGCAGATCGCGCGCCTGCACTACGAGTACGAGGAACCGATCCTGTGGCGGCGCAATCGTGACATGGTGCTCACCGCCCGCGCTGACATCGTCGACCACGTGCAGGCGCCGGACGTGAGCAACGAGATCGAGCCCAAGCTCAAGGACATCAAGGACGCCCTGCCCTACGGCTACCGCATCGAGGTTGGCGGCTCGATCGAGGAGAGCGTCAAGGCCAACGGGGCCCTTGTGGCGGTGTTCCCGGTGATGGCGATCGCGATGCTGGGCTTCCTGATGATCCAGCTGCAGAGCTTCTCGCGGCTCGCCCTCGTGTTCGTCACCGCGCCGCTCGGGCTGATCGGCGCCACCGGCGCACTGCTCGTCTCCAACCGCCCGTTCGGCTTCGTGGCGCTGCTCGGGCTGATCGCGCTCGCCGGTATGATCATGCGCAACACCGTCATCCTGGTCGACCAGATCGACCGCGACATCGCCGCGGGCCACGGCCGCTATCGCGCCATCATCGACTCGACCATCCGCCGCGCCCGGCCGGTCGTGCTGACCGCGCTCGCCGCCATCCTCGGCATGATCCCGCTCGCCGAGAGCATCTTCTGGGGGCCGATGGCGATCACCATCATGGGCGGCCTCCTGGTCGCGACCGCCCTGACGCTGCTGGTGGTGCCGGTCCTCTATTCGCTGTGGTTCCGCGTCCGTAGTGATGAAACCGAGGACGCGCATGCGCCGTTGCATACCCAAGCGGCCTACCTGACCGCCGAGGGCTTCGAGCCGATCCGCATCGCCGCGGAATGATCACGGTTTGCCTGGGGGGCTCACCGATCGAACGATGAGGGAAGAATGTACTGGTATCACCGCGAACCGACGCTCAAGGACATGCTGTCCGACCAGGTCGTTCTGGCCGTCATGGAGGCCGACGGCGTCGATCCGCAAGAGGTCGAGGATCTGCTGAAGCGCGTGAAACTGAGCCCGCGGTGCAGGGTGGGCCGTGCTGGGGGCGCGGAGCAAGTCTTCTCTACGACGCGGAAAGGACCGTAGCTGCCCACGCGTCGAACGCACTCTCAGACCGGCCAGTCCGCGAGCCGATAGGCCGAGTCCCAGAACATCCATTCGAGCTGGGAGGCGCGCCGGAAGGCGGCGTGCATGCGCGCGCGCAGGCTGGGCGAGGCGAGCGCGGCGGCCGCATCCGTGGCCGTGATCATGGCGCGTACGGCGGTGTGGAAGTCCTCGCCCGCATAGGTGTCGATCCAGGCCCGGTACGGATTGTCGGGTCGGGCGCGGGCATGGATGTCGCGCCCGACTTCCGCGTAGATCCAGAAGCAAGGCAGCAGCGCGCCCAGCAGCACCTCGTAAGGCTCGCCGTAGGCGGTCGCGACGAGATAGGAGACATAGTGGTGGCACGCTGGCGAGAGCGGCGTGCCGGCGAACATTGCCGGCGTGATCGCATATTGCCGGAAGAACGAGCCGTGCAACGCACGTTCGACCACGATGGCGCCCTCGGCTGCCTTGGCGAACTGCACGATCAAGTCAGGATCGGGCGCCTTCGCCGCCGCCAACGCCAGCGCTCGCCCGAAGCCGACCAGATAGTGCGCGTCCTGGATAATGTAGTGCTTGAAGCGCGCCTCGCTCAGCGTTCCCGCGGCGAGCTCCGCGTTGAACGGCATGGTGCGGATCGTCTCATAGAGGGCTATGCCCTGCTGCCAGGCTTCGCGCGAGAACGGCATCATGGGCTACGCGACCGTCGCGCCCGGGCTGGCCATCATCTTGAGGGCACCGATGAACGCTTGCAGCCCCTTCATCTCGAATCCGCGGCGCACGAAGATTCCGACAATGAGGTGGCCAAGCTCCGGAAGGGTCGCCTCCTCGGCCGTGAGCGTCGGCGGCATCAGGCGCAGCGACAACGGCATATAGCCCAGCCCAGCGGCGGCTGCGGCAAAGCGCGCCCCGAAATCGGCCGCCGAGAAAGCGATACGATACCGGCGCTTGGCCCGTCTGAGCGCCTCGGTGGCGAGCCGATCGACCTGCAGCACGCTGGGCGAGCTGATCAGCGGCACCGGGTCGGTATCGTCCAGGACCACGTTGGCGGCGCGCACCCAACCGATCTTCTCGCTCCAGGAGCACAGCGCATCCGGGACGTCCTTCAGATCGCAATAGGAAATCGCGACGTCGAGATAGCCGAGCCGCATCATGCGCAGCACGTTGGGCGAATTGTCGCAGTAGATCTGCATCTGCACGCCGGGCGCGTTCGTGCGGATCTCCTTGACCATGCCGGGCAAGAGGTTACGGGCAAACAGGTTCGGCACGCCCAGGCGCACAACCGGCGTCCGGATCTCCGTGCCGCATTGCAGCACGATCTGATCGTTGATGGACAGAAGCCGCTGTGCCGATTTCAGGACCTCGGCGCCGCCCGGCGTGAGATTTATGCCCGATAAGCCGCGATCGATGATCTCGCGGCCGATGATGATCTCAAGCTTCTTGATCTGCTGGCTGACGTCGGGCTCGGTCAATTGCAGCATCTGCGCAGCCTTGGTGAGGCTGCCCAGCTCGCAGACCGTCACAAGGGTGCGTAGCAGCTCGGTGGGAACGTTCGTCTTGATGCTCTCCGCAATCATCGCTCATTATGCTCCGGTCCGCGCGCGGATTCCGCCCATCACCGGCGCAACAAACTGATATCGCACGGCTCGCCCATTTCACGGGCCGGGCCATCGGCGAGGCTGATCTCGGCAGCCGGCCGCCGGGAACGATGTCCCACGTGCATCCAAATTGTGCAACACGCTTTCTTAAGGGTTTTCAAACCCTGGGTTGATTGCCACTATTCCCGATTGAGCCGCCGCGCCCTTTGCGCTCGTACCTGGCTTCTTAAGTTGGTCGCATTTTCGGACGGAAAACCGGTCTCCACTTTTCCTGAAAATGCTCTAGCGCTGCAGCCGTGCATTCAACGTGGTCTCGATCGCGTCGACGATCGCGTGGTATCCGGTGCAACGGCAGTAGTTGCCGGACATGAAGTGGCGGATGTCCTCGCGGGTCGCGGGCGCGCGCTGCGCCAGCAGCTCGGCGGCCGTCATCAACATGCCGGGGGTACAGTAGCCGCACTGCATGGCATTGCGCTCGACGAAGGTCCGCTGGAGATCCGCGATCTCCTCGGACGCGGTCAACCCTTCGATCGTGACCACTTCTGCTCCGTCCGCCTGCACTGCCAGCATCAGGCAGCCGCGGACCACGACGCCGTCCACGCGCACCGAGCAGGCGCCGCAGATGCCGTGCTCGCAGCCGATATGCGATCCGGTGAGGCCGAGCTCCATGCGCAGGAAATCGACCAGATGCTGGCGCACCGGCACCGCGCGCGTGACGCGCTCGCCATTGACGGTCAGCGTGACCGAACGTGTCTCCTCGGCGCTCATTGCAACAGCACCCGTTGGTTCGCCCGTTCCCGCACCTTGTCGAGAGCACGACGGGTCAGCACACGCTGCAGCTGGAGCTTGATCGCGGGACTGCCGGACGCGTTCGCGATCGGGTCGAGATCCTCCGCGAGCGCGGCGCATGCCGCGTCGTGGCTCGCCTGCGACCAGGGTTTGCCGGCAACCGCCGCTGTCGCGCGCGCCGCCAGCGTCGGCCTGGTCTCGCTGCCGAAATAAACCAGACGCGCGTCCTCCAGCATCTGCGCGTCGGCGCGCGCGCAGCAGGCGAGACCGGCGATGGCAAAGTCGCCGTGCCGACGGCTGACTTCCATGAACACGGAGACATGCTCCGGCTTCTGCACCGGCACCAGCACCTCGAGCAGCAGCTCGTCGGGCTCGCGCGCGGTCTCGTAGAGCCCGAGGAAGAAATCGTCGGCAACGATCGTGCGGCGGCCGCGCGCGCTTGCAACCACCAGGCTCGCACCAAGGGCCAGGATGCAGGCCGGCATTTCCGCCGAGGGGTCGGCGAGCGCGATGCTGCCGCCGAAGGTGCCGCGGTTGCGCACTGCCACGTGTGCGACGTGCGGCATGGCTTCGGCGATCAGCGGCAGGTGACGTGCGACGATCGGCGAGCCCATGACCTCGACGTGCCGGGTGAGCGCGCCGATGCGGACCACGTCGCCTTGCAGCGCGATGCCCTTGAGCGCCGCTATGCGGTTGATGTCGATCACCAGGCGGGGCTGCGAGAGCCGCATGTTGAGGACCGGCATCAGGCTCTGCCCACCGGCCAGGATGCGGGCGTCGTCGCCGTGCTCCGCCAGCAGGCCGAGCACCTCGTCGAGGCTTTCCGCCCGGACGTATCTGAACCGCGGAGCCTTCACGCCCCTCTCCTCGCCATCTCAAAGCCCCGCCCAACAATATACGAACGGGAGCAAATGGTCTTCGCCACCTGCAGGTGGCGGCGCCCACCTTGCGTCATCTTGCGCCTCGGTGCCGATGCGTCAACTGGCGCCGGCTACCGGACTCCGATTGTGGTTGGCACACATTCTGCTTTAATCGATGATCAGCACGACCGGCCTTTTCGCGCAGACCATCGCCGACGAGACCACAGCGACAACAAGATCATTGCGAACCGGGGGGAACAGCGATGCCTGGCTTCCGACTGCAAGGCAGGCGACCTGGGCGCCGTGCGCCGCGGTTCGCGCACATCGGCGCGGTTGCCATCGCCCTACTCGCTTGCCTGGCCGCAACGGCCCGGGCTGACGAAGCCGACGGCTATCCGGCACGCGCAGTCCGCATCGTCGTCGGCTTCGGCGCCGGCGGTGGCACCGATGCAGTGGCGCGCATCGTCGCGCAGGCGCTGCAGGAGAAGCTGGGCGGCTCGTTCCTGGTCGAGAACAAGCCGGGCGCGAGCGGGCGCCTCGCGCCCGACGCGGTCGCAAAAGCGCCGCCCGACGGCTACACGCTCCTGGGCGCGGCGCCCGGCGCGATGACGATCGGCACCGCGATCTGGGACCACCTGCCGTACAACATCCTGAAGGATTTCGTCCCGATCTCGCAGATCTCGGATTACCCGATGGTGGTGGTGGTCAGCAAAAACCATCCCGCGCACAGCATCGCTGAGTTGCTCGCCTGGCTGAAAGCCCATCCGGACCAGGCCAACTATCCCACCCCATCGCCGGTGTTCACGCTGCCGATCGAATATTTCAAGCTCAAGACCGGCGCGCCCGCGACCCCGATCTTCTATCGCAGCAGCAACGAGTCGGCGACCAGCCTGATGAGCGGACAGACCGCATTCGCCTTCATCGAGGCGCCGGCGGCCATGCCCCAGATCGCCTCGGGCAACCTGCGCGCCTTGGCGGTCACGGTGCCGACCCGCATTGCCGAACTGCCCGATGTGCCGACGCTGGCCGAGGCCGGCGTGCCGGACGTGGTCGCGACCTCGTGGTTCGGCCTCCTTGCTCCGACGGGCACGCCCGCCGCGATCGTGAAGAAGCTCGAGACGGCAGCGTGCCAGATCGCCGCCTCCGACGATTTCAAGGCCCGCATGAAGACGATGTCGAGCCGGGCCATCGGCAGCACCGCCGGCGCGTTCGCCGCCACCATGCGGGCAGAGCTCAACCTCTGGACCACGGTGGTCAAGTCCGTGAACATCAAGTTCGAGCAGTGAACGTGGACGTCGCCCCAGGAAAAATGCCGGGAGGACGAGAAAAGCCACAGACATACAACAGGCTCAAGGAGGTGCCTTGGACATTTTCTACGAAAGGCGATATATTCTTTCCCGAACTTTGGAAAGATTTTGGGCCATTCGATGGCTACAGATCGCGCAGCGCTCATGACGGCGAATGAGGCAGCATTCGTCACCGGCGTCCCATTGCGGCAGGTCCATCGCATCATCGACGCCGGCCTCCTGAAAGGGGCAGTAAGACGGCGGCACAATGCCAGACTGCTTGCGCGCGGAGCCCTCGTCGGTCTCAAGCTCGCCCACGAGACGGCGGATGTCCTCACACGCGAGAGCCGGCGCGCCGTGGTAGCGATCCTCATCCGTCGGCCCCGGCAGCCCATCGTTCGCGCCGCCGCAGTCGTCGTGGACGCCCGACAGGCCGTCAAGGTCGTCCAGTCCGGGCTCGATCAGTTGGCGAAGGCGCGCCGGATGGTCTCGTCCACCACCGAAGTCCTCGGCGGAACGCCAGTGATCAAGGGGACGCGGATTCCGGTGCACGATATCGCCGAAATGTTGGCAAACGGCGACGATCCGGCCGCTGTCGTCAAGGCGTATCCGCAGCTCGATCGGGATCGGGTTCGGCTCGCTGCGGTCTACGCACTGGCCTATCCACGGCGAGGCCGTCCGCGTATGGCGGGATGGCACCGACGCCAGCCGAAGGTCTCGGAGACGATCACGCTTGATCTCGTCAAACGCCCTTGAAGTTCCTGATCGACGAATGTTTGAGTCCGGCGCTCGTCCGGATTGCGCGTGAGCGCGGACACGGGGCATCCACCCATATCACTTGGCTCGGGTCGCGCTCACGCAAGGACTGGTCGATCGTGCGCCGTGCCGTCGATTCCGGCTACGTGCTCGTTACCAACAATACGACAGATTTCACGTCGCTGGTCGGCCGCGAGGGCGTGCATTGCGGGTTGGTCTGCTTGGACGTGGCGCCGGGCTTGATGAGCCTCGAGGTCCAACGCCAGTTGTTCACCTTGGCTCTCGATCGTCTCGGCGATACCGAGCCGATCAACGAGGTGCTCCAAATCACGCTTCAAAGCGACCGATCCGTCCGTATCGAACGCTACGATCTTGCATCCGGGAAATAGAAATCTCGGCTTTGACGAACGCCTTGATTCATCGCCCCTCGAAGCGCGGCTTGCGCTTCTCGTTGAAGGCCTGCACGCCTTCTCGCCGGTCGGCGGTTCCCACCATGCGGTAATAGGCCTCGGTCTCGAAGGCGATGCCCTCGGCGACGCTCATCTCGCCGCCGAGGTCGATCGCGCGCTTGGCCTGGCGGATCGAGATCGGAGCATTCGCGGCGATGGCTTGCGCGGTCGCAAGGGCCTCGCCGACCAGCGCCGCCGGCTCGCACAGCTGGTTGACCATCCCCCAAGCCTGCGCGTCCTCGGCGGAGAATGCCCGGCCGCTATAGATCAGCTCCTTGGCGCGCCGCGATCCCACCGCCCGCGGCAGGTTCTGCGTGCCGCCGGCTCCGGGCATGATGCCGAGCGTCACCTCGGTCAGGGCGAAGCGCGCCGTGCGCGATGCATAGATGAAGTCGCAGCCGAGCGCGATCTCGCAGCCGCCGCCATAGGCAGCGCCGTTGACGGCAGCGATCACCGGCACCGGGCACTGGACGATCGCATGGATCATGCGCTCGAACACGTAGTGCTGGGCGGTCCACTGCTCGTCGGTCATGCCCTGGCGCTCCTTGAGATCGGCGCCGGCGCAGAAGGCGCGCTCGCCGCTGCCGGTCAGCACCACGGCGCGGGCCGACTGCGGATCGGCGATGATCCCCGAGAACAGCGCCAGCAGATCGCGGCTGAGCGCGGTATTCATGGCATTCGCCGCCTGGGGGCGGTTGATGGTGGCGAGCAGCACCTTGTCGGCGCGGCTTTCGACCAGCAGTCACTCGAATTGGGTCTGCATGCTTCATCCGTGGTTGAGGGGTCGTGCTCCCGGCATTGCCGGTAGCGGAAGCCTGTGGGGGCCGCAACCCGCTTGCCGGCGCCGCCCGCGGCCGCCGTCGCGCCGATTTGTGACTTGCGCGCCAATTTGACTCGGGCCCGGCAGCCGTCGATAATTGACCAACTGGTCAATAGCATCGTTCGCGCAAGCAGCCGGAGCAGCATGGGATGGTCTCGACCGCCGACGTGAAGCCGGTGCGCGTGGCGGTCGATATCGGGGGCACCTTCACCGATATCGTGCTGATGGCGCAGGACGGCGTGCTGCACGAGAGCAAGGTATCCACCACCCCGGCCGATCCGAGCGTGGCGGTCATCGACGGCGTGGCCGCCCTGCTCAAGGACCTTTCGATACCGCCGGCGGCGGTCGCCGAGGTCCTGCATGGGACCACGGTCGCGTCCAACACGATCCTGCAGCGGTCCGGCGCGGCCACCGGGCTGATCACCACCCTCGGTTTCCGCGACGTGCTCGAGATCGGCCGCATCCGCATGCCCGAGATGTTCGACCTCACCTGGTCGAAGCCGCGCCCGCTGGTCGCGCGCCGCCACCGGCTCGAGGTGCGCGAGCGCATCGCTGCCGACGGCGCGGTGGTCGAAGAGCTCCACGAGCAGGACGTGATCGACGCCGCCGGGCAGCTCGCCGCGGCCGGGATCGAGGCGATCGCCGTCTGCTTCATCAACAGCTACCGCAATGCCGCCCATGAGGCGCGCGCGGAGGCGCTCATCCGCGCGGCCTTCCCTGATCTCCTCGTCTGCGCCTCGCACGCGGTGCTCCCGGAGATGAAGGAATACGAGCGCACCTCGACCACGGTCGTAAACGCCTATCTGCTCGGGCAGATGCGCCGCTACCTCAATCGTCTGGAGGGCGGCCTGCGCAAGGCCGGCATCTCCGCGCCGGTGCTGGTGATGACCTCGAACGGCGGCATGGTCGCCGCATCGACCGCGAGCGAGAAGCCGGTGCTGGTGGTGGCCTCCGGCCCGGCCGGCGGCGTGGTCGGCGGCTCGCGCCTCGCCCATGCGCGCGGCGAGAAGGACACCATCGTGTTCGACATGGGCGGCACCACCGCCAAGGCCGTCATCATCGAGGACGGCCAGCCGAGCATGACCTCGGAATACGAATTCCGCGACGGCATGAGCACGTCGAGCCGCTTCATCAAGGCCGGCGGCTACATGCTCAAGGTGCCGGCCATCGATATCGCAGAGGTCGGCGCCGGCGGCGGCTCGCTCGCCGGCATCGATCACGGCGGGCTCCTGCGCGTCGGCCCGGAATCGGCCGGCGCCGATCCCGGCCCCGCCTGCTATGGGCTCGGCAACGACCGGCCGACCGTCACCGACGCGAACGTCGTGCTGGGCTATATCAGCCCGACCGCGCTCGCCGGCGGCCAGCTGCCGATCGACAAGGACAAGGCAGCGCGCGCCATCTCCACCCACATCGCCGGGCCGCTCGGCATCACGCTCGCCGATGCGGCGCATGGCATCCGGGCGGTCGCCAATGCCGCGATGGGCCGCGCGGTGCGCGCGGTGACGGTCGAGCGCGGACGCGATCCGCGCGACCTCGCGCTGGTGGCGATGGGCGGCAATGGCGGCATCCACGCCATCGACCTGGCGCGCCAGTTGGGGATCGGCCGGGTGATCGTGCCGCCGCTCTCGGGCGTGTTCTCGGCCGTCGGCATGCTCGCCGCCGACATCGAGCACACCCATCTGCGCACCATCCTGCTGCCGCTCGACCATGTCGCGGCGTCCGATCTCGCGGCCTGGATGGATGCGCTGAGCGAAGACATCCGCGCGCGGCTCGCCCGCGACGGCTATTCCGGGGAGCGCGTGGAGCTGATCTGGCAGGCCGACTTGCGCCACGAGGGCCAGGCCACCGAGCTGACGGTGCCCTTCCGGTCGGGCCCCGCCGCGCACCAGGCGATGCGGGAGCGCTTCCTCGCCGAGTACCTCAAGACCTACGGCTATCGCGACGACACCGCGATCGAGCTGGTCAAGATCCGTCTGATCGGCCGCGGCCTGCGTGCGCAGCGCCTCGATTTCGCGGCGATGCGCGTGACCGAACGCGCGCCGACGAACGGCAGCGGCAGCCGCGCGGTATCGTTCGGCCGCGATCAAGCGTTCACCGACACGCCTATCGTCAGCCGTGCATCGATCGACGGCACTGCACGACCCGGCCCCCTGATCATCGACGAGTTCGACGCCACCATCGTGGTGCCGCCGGACGCCGAGGTCTGGCGCGATGCGGTCGGCAACATCGTGATGGATATCGGGGGCACGCCATGAAGGTCGATCCCATTACGTTCGCGGTGATCAAGAGCGGCCTCGATTCCATCGTCGACGACATGGCCTACACGGTCGTGCGCATTGCGCGCTCGGAGATCGTCAAGGACGTGATGGATTTCTCCGCGGCGCTGTGCGACGCGCAGGGCCAGATGGTGGCGCAGGCCAAGACCATCGCGCTCCACCTCGGCGCCATCCCGGAAGCGATCGCCGCGGTGCTCACCGAGTTCGGCGACGACCTCAACGAGGGCGACGCCGTGATCATGAACGACCCCTATCACGGCGGCATGCACCTTCCCGACATCTTCATGTTCGTGCCGATCTTCGCCGGCGGCAAGCGGCGCGCGTTCT
>Ga0153954_1000732_pt1 | contig 22813 bp, 20 predicted proteins | sample TSFL038MetaG_FD_102277 | JGI IMG/M metagenome (GOLD analysis project Ga0153954, IMG submission 102277) | Attine ant fungus gardens microbial communities from Florida, USA - TSFL038 MetaG | ecosystem: Host-associated > Fungi > Mycelium > Unclassified | place: USA: Florida, Wekiwa Springs State... | reverse complement strand
GCACTGGCATGGCGGCCTTGGCCTCGCCGGTATCGTGGCCTGCGCGATGTTCGCGCTGGTGTGCGGATCGAGCGTCGCAACCGTTGCCGCGATCGGCGCGATCGTGCTTCCCGAAATGGTGCGGCACGGCTATCCGATGCGGTTCGGCGCCGGCATTATCACGGTGGCGGGCTCGCTCGGCATCCTGATGCTGCCGTCGATCCCGAAGATCGTCTATGCGGTCGCGACCAACACCTCGATCGGCGCGCTGTTCGTCGCCGGCCTGCTGCCGGGCACGCTGCTCACCCTCATGCTGTGCGTGGTCACCTGGTATCTTGCGCGCAACCGCGACTATCCGCGGATGAAGAAGGCGAGCTGGGCCGAAACCTGGAACGCGTTCCGCGACAGCATCTGGGGCCTGATGCTGGTCGTCATCATTATCGGCGGCATCTATAGTGGCCTGTTCACCGCGACCGAGGCGGCTGCGATGGCCGCGGTCTATTCCTTCATCATCGCGGTGTTCGTCTACAAGGCGATCGGGCTCAAGGATGTGCCGCGCGTGCTGTTGCGGGCGGCAAATACCAGCGCGATGCTGCTCTACATCGTCACCAACGCGGTGCTGTTCTCATTCGTGCTCAGCAACGAGAACATCCCGGCCGCGCTGGCCGACTGGATCACGGCGCAGAATCTCGGCTGGATCGGCTTCCTGGCGGTCGTCAACATCCTCCTGCTGCTCGCCGGAAATTTCATGGAGCCCAACTCGATCATCCTGATCATGGCGCCGATCCTGGCGCCGGCGGCCAAGAAGCTTGGCATCGATCTCGTCCATTTCGGCATCGTGATCGACGTCAACATGGAGGTCGGCCTCTGCCATCCCCCAGTCGGCCTGAACCTCTATGTCGCGTCGATGATAGCGCGAATGCGCATCACCGATCTGTCGGTGGCGGTCCTGCCGTGGCTGCTCACGATGCTTGGTTTCCTCGTCGTGGTGACGTATTGGCCGGAGCTCACGCTGTTCCTGCCGAGACTGCTCGGCATGCACTAGTCTAGCGTTTAACTGAAGATAGGCTCCGGCCCATGATCCAGAGCGGGAGGGGCGAACCAAAACTCATTTCGTTTTAGCCCGCTGCAAGCCCCAGGCTTGCATAGATGCGCCGCGCGTAGGCGCCGAATTCATCCGTCGTCTTGATCGGCAGTGCGCGCGGAAACGGCAGCTCGATCGGAAAATATTCGGCCATGCGGGCGGGCCCCGCGGTCAGCACGGCGCAATGGGAAGCGAGGAACACCGCCTCCTGGATCGAGTGCGTGACGAACAGGATGGTCTTGCCGCTCTCGCGCCAGATCCTGAGCATCTCCAGGTTCATCTGCTCGCGGGTCAGCGCGTCCAGCGCGCCGAACGGCTCATCCATCAGGATCAGCTTGGGATCATGGATGAAGGCGCGTGCGATTGCGGTGCGCTGCTGCATGCCGCCGGAAAGCTGCTGCGGATATTTGTCCTCATGGCCGGAGAGGCCGACGAGGTTGAGCAGGTCGCGCGCCCGTGCGCGCGCCGGCTTCATCGGCAGGCCAACGATCTCGGCAGGCAGCAGGACGTTGTCGAGAATGGTGCGCCATTTCAGGAGCAGCGCCTGCTGGAACACCATGCCGATGTCGCGGGCCGGGTCGAACGGCGTCTTGTCGCTGCCGATCTTCACGCTGCCGCCATCGGCGCCGTGCAGGCCGGCCAGGATCTTCAAGACCGTGGTCTTGCCGCAGCCGGAGGGGCCGACCAGCGACACCAGCTCGCCCTCCTGCACGTCCATGGTCACATCGGAAACCGCGAGGAACTCCTGCCCTCCCGACCGATAGGCCTTGCGGACATTGCGCAGGCTGATGAAGGGCGCGGCTTCGCTCATGCCAGCCATTTCTGCAAATTGGCGGCGACAAAGTCGTCGTCCGAGAGATCGGCGTGCTCGTTGTAAACGCGGTCGATCTCCTCGATCTGCCCCGGGCTCAGGCCTTCATGCGGGTCGAGGCACCAGATGCCGGCCATCAGGCCTTGCCGACGCAGCACCTCGTGGCAGCCGGCGATGCAGCCGTGGAAATTGTTGGCGACGTCGAAGAAGGCGCTGTTGCAATCGGTCACCCGCGCATCGAGCGCCAGCAGGTCGGCCGGCACGCTCGGCTTGTTGCGCGCGGCCTTGCAGGCCTCGAACTGCAGCATCGCGCTCCGCGTCCATACCGACCAGTGGCCGAGCAGGCCGCCGCGAATATGCGTCCGCGTGGTGACGCCCTTGTCGCGGAGATCGAAAGGCAGCGTGAGGTCGAGCAGGATGTGATCGTCATTGCCGGTATAGAGCGTGATGCGGTCGAGCGCGCCGGCGGCCGCGACGCCGCGCAGCACGTCGAGCGTGCGGTAGCGGTTGAACGGCGCGATCTTGATCGCGATCACATTGTCGATCTCGGCAAAGCGCCGCCAGAAATTCGCGCTCAGGACGACGCCGCCGACCGCCGGCTGCAGATAGAAGCCGACCAGCGGAATCTCATTTGCCACCGCGCGGCAATGCGCGACGATCTCGTCCTCGCTTGCCGATTTCATCGCGGCGAGGCTGAGCAGGCCGGCGTGATAGCCGATGCCGCGCGCGATCTTCGCTTCTGACGTCGCCTGCTGCGTCGGGCCCGCGAGGCCGGCGACCAGCGCGAGCGGTCGTTTGGTCCAGCTCGATGCGGTTTCCGCCGCCAGCTCCAGCACCGGCCGGTAGAGACCGACGTCGCGGATGGCGAATTGCGTGGTGTGGACGCCGACGGCGAGCCCACCCGCGCCGGCATCGATGTAATAGCGCGTCAGCGCTCGCTGATGAGCTTTGTCGAGTTGGCGATTGGCATCGAGTGCGAGCGGATGCGCGGGGATTACCGTGCCGTCGGCGATCAGGCGCCGTATCTCGGATTTGATCTCGCTGTGGTGCATGGCGTGTCCTATCCAAATTCCGGGCCGGCGACGGCGAAGGGCAATTCTTCCACCTGGCGGGTAGCGCGGCCGAAGCGCATGCGCTGGAACGGCCGCTCGATGGTCCAGCCGCTGCCGGTGAGACCATCGATAAAGGTGGTTTGCGTGGCGACGGCGTCGATCAGGATCGGCGTCCGTTCTCGCGCGACGACATCCCGCACCATCGCCAGCGCATGCGCCGGCGTATCGGCGAAGAGGGGACCGACATGCCGCGCGGTGCGGCCATCGCGGATCAGCGCCATGGCGTCGCCGTTGGAGATGAGCTGTGAGCCGGCGCGTTCGCTCAATTCCTGCAGGAGCCCGCGGCGGTCAAAGCCCATCGCGCTGATATCGCAGGTGAGGAACTCGTCGAGCTTGCCGGCGGGAAGCGCCGCGCCTCCGCCGCCAGCCGGCGTATTCGTAAGCCGCAAGCGCCGCAGCTGCATGGTCGGCGTGAAGCCGAGCGGACCATAGACCGATGCGCCAGCCGGCGTAGCATCGAGCCAGGTGGTGAGGCCGAGCTTGGTTGCGGTGGTGAGGCAGGTATCGACCAGCCGCGTCGCCAGCCCCCGCCGCTGAAAACTTTCGGTGACCAGCACCATGCTGATCCAGGCATCGCTGTCCGTATAGGGCAGGAGCGCCGCGGTCGCGACCAGATTGCCTTTGCGGTCGCGGCTGCCGAACACGATCCCCTTGGTCAGAAAGAACCGCCAATCGGCTTCGTTCTGGTTCCAGTGCGCTTCCGTCGACAGCAGTAGCCCGCGCGCGGCCTCGCCCGCATCGAGTTGGGTGATTTCGAGGTACTCAGTATCTTCCATCGCGCACCTCGTATTTGGTCGGCTTGCCGAGGCTCGGCATCGACCGCTTGACCCAGTCCGCGGTCCATTTGACGAGTTGTTCGGTGTCGACGACCGGCAGGCCGAACAGCTTCACGGCAAGCGATGTATCGGTGAGCCACGCCGTCGGCACTTCCTTGCCGACAATCACCGGCTCCTTGCCGAGAAGCTTGCCGAATCCAGCGGCGAGGTCGCGCACGGCGAGGATCTTGTGACCGCTGACATTGATCGGCGAGGTCGGCGTGTCGCAATGCGCAAGACATCGCAGCGCCTGCGAGGCGGCGTCGCCCTGCCAGATGAAATTGACATGGCCAAGGCTCACATCGATCGGCTTGCCGCTCGACACCTTTGTCGCGATATCGTGCAGCACGCCATAGCGCATGTCGATGGCGTAGTTCAGGCGGAACAACCGGCCCGGTGTTCTGAACTGATTGGAAAAATACTCGAACATGCGCTCGCGGCCGACGCAGGATTGGGCATATTCGCCGGGCGGATTGGGCGGCATGCTCTCGTCGGCGCCTTTGCCGTCAACGGGGACGAAGGGATAGACGCAGCCGGTCGAGAACGCGACGATGCGCGAGGCCGGGAAAGCCTGCGCGACCAGCGCGGGCACATGCGCGTTCATCGCCCAGGTCAGCGCCAGATTGCCTTCGGCGCCGAACTTGCGGCCGGCCATGAAGATGATGTTCGGCGCTTTCGGCAGCGCTTCGATGGCGGCCGCGTCGAGCAGGTCGCAATTGATGGTCTCGATCCCGCGCCCCTCGAGCCATTCCTTCACGCCTGCTTCGGAAAAGCGCGCAACGCCGATGACCTTGCGGCCGGGCACGGCGGCCTTGGCGAGGCCCGCCAGCGTCGGCCCCATCTTGCCGCCGACGCCCAGGATCATGATGTCGCCGTCGACCCTGTTGAGGTCGTCGATCAAGCCCTGGCTCGGCCGGCACAGCAACTCATCGAGTGCTGCGATGTCGGGGATCGTTTCCGGCAGGGTGTCGCGCGTAAGCAGCATGGTCTTTCCTCAAGTTTCTTATTGCAGCCGGATGTCGCGGACCACGAACAGCCGTTCGAGGCCGAGCACCAGGCCGTAAAGCGCGACGCCGAGCAGCGTCAGCAGGATGACCGCCATCACCATGGCGGGAGTATCGAGCGCGGACTGCACCTGGATCATCAGATAACCGAGTCCGCGGTCGGAGGCGATAAACTCGCCGACGATGGCACCGGCGACCGCGAGGATGGCGCCGACCTTCATGCCGGAGAACACATAGGGCAGCGAGCCCGGCAGCTGGATCTTGCGAAACAGCGTCCAGCGCGAGCCGCGCAGCGATTTGACGAGGTCGAGCAGGTCGGGCTCGACCTCGGAGAGGCCGCGCGCGGTCGTGAGCAGGATTGGAAAGAAGCAGATCGAGAAGGCGATCAGGATGTTGGCGAAGATGCCGTAGGAGAACCAGACGATCACGAGCGGCCCCATCGCCACTTTCGGGATCATGTTCAGCGTCACGAACAGAGGCAGCAGGATCAGGGCCACCGGCCGCGACCAGGTGAAGATCAGCGCCAGCGCCACGCCGACGATGGCGCCGAGCGCAAAGCCGCCGAGGATCTCGATTGCGGTGACGAGAAGATTGTAGGCCCAGGCATATTTGGCGTAGCCGAGCGTGGCGAGCGCCGCCAGCGGCGAGGGCAGGATGAATTTCGGCACATGGAAAGCGTCGACCAGGACTTGCCAGAGCACGAGCACGGCAAGGTGCACGATCAGGATGATCGCGATGGACCTTGTCGATCGTCCGCCATCTGTCGCCACCGTCCGCTCCGTCCTCGCCTTACCGACCAAGTCTATTGCGTGCCGCCATCCGTTTCAACTGTCTGGTTGATTAAGATCGGGAAGTCCAAGCTCGTCATTATGAGGAGCGAAGCAATCCATAGTGCGCCACGTTGAACCATGGATTGCTTGGTCGCTTCGCTCCTCGCAATGACGGGCCCCTGATGACGAGCCCCTAAGGACGAAGTGCCTGCATGACGAGGTCGACCACATGCCTGCGGCGGGCGCGTTTGGCCGTCGGAGTGCTCAGATCCGTGCCGAAAATCGCCGATAGCGTCGGCGTGTTGGAGAAGAAGAAATAGCTGAGGCCCGCGATCGAGATATAGAGATGGACGGGGTTGACGCCGCGCCGGAACGCGCCCTCGCGCACGCCCTGCTTCAGGATCTTGCCGACCATGCTGACCAGGGGGGAATGCATGGCTTCGATCTTGCGCGAGCTGCGGAGATGGCGGGCGCCGCCGCGGTTCTCGTCGTTCAGGAGAACGATAAAGTCGGGATGCGCGGCGAGATGATCGAAGGAGCCTTCGATCAACTTGCGGATGGCCCGTTCCGGCGCAAGTCCCTCCAGGTTGAGCGTGCGCTCCTGAGCCCTGATCTCCTCATAGACCCACTCCAGCACCGCGAGATAAAGCGCATCCTTGTCGCCGAAGTAGTGATAGACCAGCTGCTTGTTGACGCCGGCCCGCGCGGCGATCTCGTCGACCCGCGCGCCGGCGAGGCCGCTGTCGGCGAATTCGCGCCGTGCGGCGCTCAATAGCTTCTGCCGCGTCGCCTCGGGATTGCGCCGCTGCGGCCCTTTGCCGTTTGCTCGTCTTTCAGGCATTTCCAACCAAACAGTTGACAAGTGGTGTGGTCCACGGTTGCATTGGTAACGTTCCGGGTGGGGATCGACAAGTGCGGGTTGCAAACAGGGAGCGTCACCATGAAACACGCTAAGATTGTGGCATCGGCGTTGGCGCTAACATTGCTATCCACTCCCGTCGCTGCCGCCGAGTCGGTCAACCTGACACTGAACTGGACCCCGACCGCCGATCATTCGCCGTTCTATTACGCCAAGGCGCAGGGTTGGTACGAGAGGGCCGGCATCGATCTCACCATCGAGAGCGGGAAGGGTTCCGGCGTTTCCGCGCTGAAGGTCGGCTCGGGCGGCTCGCCCCTCGGCATCGCCGATCTCGCCACCATGCTGGTCGCGAAAAGCAAGGGCGCCGATGTCGTGGCGATCATGAGCATCTATGCCAATACCGGGCAAACCTTCTACTGGCTGAAGAGCTACGGCGTGAACGGGCCGAAGGATTTCCCGGGCCACAAGATCGGCAATCCGCCGGGCGATGCCTCTCGCGTGATGTGGCCGGCCTTCGCGAAAGCGGCGGGCATTCCGCCGGATTCCGTAAACTTCGTCAATGTCGGGCCGACTGCCAAGATCGCGGCGTTGAAGAGCCACACCACCGACATCATCAGCGACTTCTACAACGAGCATGACCTGAAGGTGATCGAGTTCGGGGACGACCTCGGCTATGTCAACTGGAAGGATATCGGGCTCAATCCTTACGGCAACTCGCTGATCGTCAACGGCGCGTTCATGGAGAAGAACCCGAAGCTGGTCGCGGACTTCGTCAAGGTCACGCAGAAGGCCTATGCCGCCTGCGTCGCCGACGTCGCGCCCTGCCTGAAGGCGCTGCTCGACAATGTCTCCGGCCTCGACAAGGAGAACCAGGAGCGGCAGTGGGAGCGGATCAAATATCTGATGACCGATGAGTTCACCACGACCAAGGCGCTCGGTTGGATCGACGGCGAGCGCATGAAGAAGGATTATGAGCTGGTGCAGACCTATCTCGGCATGGAGAAACCGTTCGACGTGCAGACCGCGTTCTCCACCAAGATGCTGGATACGTCGATCAAGATGGATGCGAGCAAGGTGAAGAAGTGATCGCCAAAAGGCGGTCATCAGGTCATGCACGGGCTGGTCGCCTTCGGAGCGTTTGACGCAGCCGGCGCACTCTCATAAGCCCTTTCCCTGACTGCGACCTCGGGAGTTATTGGAGACGGTCGGACAGGGAGGGACCAGATATGACGGTTAAAGCCGGCAACGAAGCCGCCAAAGACGCCTCGCCCTCGGTGATTGCGCAGCAGCAGGCCGTGCGCCACGCGCTGCCCTTTGCCGACACGGCCGATTTCGACGATGCCGCGCGCGGCTTCCTCGGCACCATCGAGCACGCCGGGATCATGTCGGCCTCGGGCCGCGCGGTCTGGAGCCTCGAACCCTATGGCTTCCTCTCCGAGGCCGAGGCGCCGCCGACGGTGAACCCCAGCCTGTGGCGGCAGTCGCGGCTCAATATGCAGCACGGCCTGTTCGAGGTCGTGCCCGGCGTCTATCAGGTGCGCGGGCTCGACATCGCCAACATGACGCTGATCGAGGGCGACACCGGCGTCATCGTGCTGGACACGCTGACCTCGATCGAGGGCGCACGCGCGGCGATGCAGCTTTACTTCCAGCATCGCGGCCAAAAGCCGGTCACCGCGGTGATCTTCAGCCACACCCACACCGATCACTGGGGTGGCGCGCGCGGGGTGCTCGACGACGAGACGGTCGCCAGCGACACGGTGCCGATCATCGCGCCCCATCTGTTCATGGAGCACGCGGTTTCCGAAAACATCATTGCGGGGCCCGCGATGTTGCGCCGCGCGCAATACCAGTTCGGGCCGTTCCTTGCGAAGGGACCACGCGGGCAGGTCGATTGCGGGCTCGGCAAGTCGATGGCGGCGGGTTCGGTGGCGCTGCTGCGGCCGACTGATCTGATCATGGCGACCGGTGACAAGCGTGTGATCGATGGCGTCGAGTTCGAATTCCAGATGGCGCCGAACAGCGAAGCGCCGGCGGAGATGCACTTCTATGTCCCGCGCTACAGGCTTCTGAACCTGGCCGAGAACTGCACGCATAATTTCCACAACCTTCTGCCGTTCCGTGGCGCCGATGTGCGCGATGCGCTCGCCTGGTCAAAATATCTGAATGAAGCGCTGAAGATGTGGGGCGGCAAGGCGGAGGCCATGTGCGGCCAGCATCACTGGCCGGTCTGGGGCAGGGAGCGGATCGACACCATGATCCGACAGCAGCGCGATCTCTACAAGTTTGCGCATGATCAGACGCTGCGGCTGATGAACCATGGCCTGACCGCAGCCGAGATCGCGGAAACCATTCGCCTGCCGCAGGCCCTCGAAGGCGCCTGGCACGCGCGCGGCTACTACGGTCACATCCGCCATAACGTGAAGGCGATCTACCAGAAATATCTCGGCTGGTATGACGCCAATCCCGTCAATCTCGATCCGCTGCCGCCGGTCGACGCGGCCAAGAAATATGTCGAGTATATGGGCGGCGCGGAGGCTATTCTGGCGCGCACGAAAAAAGATTTCGAGAAAGGCGAGTTCCGCTTTGTCGCGCAGGCGCTGAGCCATCTCGTTTTCGCCGAGCCTGACAATGAGAGGGCGCGCGCGATGCTGGCCGACACCTTCGAGCAGCTCGGTTATGCCGCGGAAAGCTCGACCTGGCGCAACGCCTACCTGTTCGGCGCGCAGGAGCTGCGGCAAGGCATGCCCAAGGCGCCGCCGCGCGCGCCGATGCCGCGCGAAACCCTGGCCGCGCTGCGCACCGAACAGCTCTGGGACGTGCTCGGCGTGCGGCTCAACGGGCCCAAGGCCGAAGGCAAGCGCATCGTGCTGAACTGGAGCTTCACCGATACCGGTGAGACGTTCGTGCTCAACCTCGAGAACTCGGCGCTGACCTACACCGAAGGGGTGCAATCGGCGGACGCGGATGCGAGCTTCAATTTGGCCCGCGCAACGCTCGACGAGGTGGTCGCCAAGCAGACGAGCTTCCCTGAAGCCGTCACGGCAGGGAAGGTGAAGGTCAGCGGCAATCCGACGAAGCTTGCAGAGTTGATGAGCCTGATGGACGAGTTTCCGCGGATGTTCGAGATCGTCGAGCCGAAGCGGACGGTGGTGAGTTGAGTATGTCATTCCGGGGCGAGGCGAAGCATCGAACCCGGAATCTCGAGATTCCGGGTCTGGTCCTTCGGACCATCCCGGAATGACGCATCAGCTTGTTTCGCATTGCTCGCAAGTCGCCCGCGTCAAATCCCCAAATAGGCCGCCTGGACCTGCTTGTTATTGGCGAGCTCGTCGCTCTTGCCGTGCATGATGACGTTGCCGCTTTCCAGCACATAGGCGCGCTGGACCAGCGACAAGGCGCGGCTGACGTTCTGCTCGACGAGGAGGATCGCGGTCCCCATCTTGTGGATTTCGCCGATCTTCTCGAAGGTGACGTCGGTCATGACAGGTGCGAGGCCCAGCGACGGCTCGTCCAGCATCAACAGCCGTGGCTTGAGCATCAGTCCGCGGCCGACCGCGAGCATCTGCTGCTCGCCGCCGCTCATGGTGCCGGCGAGCTGCTTGCGGCGGTCGGCAAGGCGCGGAAAGATGCCGTAGACCAGCTCCATGGTCCGCGCGCGCTCGGCCTTCGCCTTCGGCACGAAGGCGCCGATCTCCAGATTCTCCTGCACCGTCATCTCGGGGAAGACCTGCCGCCCCTCTGGGACATGGGCGATGCCGAGCTCGGGGATCCGGTAGGGCGGCAGCGATTTCAGGTCGACGCCGGCGAAGCTGACCCTGCCGGCCGACAGTTTGACCTGGCCCGAGATCGCGCGCAGCGTCGTGCTTTTGCCGGCGCCGTTGGCGCCCAATAGTCCGACCGCTTCGCCTTCGCCGATCTCGATCGAGACGTCGGTGATTGCGGGCACCGAGCCATAGCTCGCGCTGACGCCGGAAAGCTTAAGCATGCGCGCCTCCCGGCGGCGGCGTGTGCACATAGGAGCCGAGATAGGCGCGGATGACTTCCGGATTTTCCACGATTTCCTTGGGCGCGCCTTCTGCGATCTTCTGGCCGTGATCGAGCACCACAATGTGGCGGGCGACCGCCATGATCGCGCGCATCACATGCTCGACAATGACGATGGTCAGCCCGCGCGCCGACAGCTTTCCGACCAGCGCGACGGCCTGGTCGATCTCGGACGGGTTCAGTCCAGCCATCACTTCGTCAAGCAGCAGGATCTTCGGCTGCGTCGCCAGCGCGCGCGCCATCTCCAGGCGGCGCTGGTCAATAGTGGTGAGGTCCTTTGCGGGCGTCTGCGTGTGCGCCGAAAGTCCGACGAAATCGATCGCTTCCTGCGCCTTTTCGCGCGCGGCGGCGACATGGCGGTCGCGCAGGAAGGCGCCGGTCATGACGTTCGCGAGCACCGTCATCGCGCCGAAAGGCTTTGCGACCTGGAAGGTCCGCGCCAGGCCGAGCGCGCAGACATCGTGCGGCTTCAGGCCGACGATCTCCTGCCCGAACGCCTGTACCGAACCGGAGTCGGCCTTGTGAAAGCCGGTGATCAGGTGAAAGCTCGTGGTCTTGCCGGCACCATTCGGTCCGATCAGCGCCACGGTCTCGTTCCGCTTTACCGTGAAGCTGACATCCTGCACGGCGCGCAAGCCGCCGAAGCGCTTGCTCAGGCCCTTGATGACGAGCGCGTCGGTCATGGCGCCGTCCTCGCGCGCGCGGGCTTTTGGTCGCCGCGGCGTTGCCACGCCTCGTTGATCCAGCCCATGAGGCCCGTCGGCCGCCACAGGATCACGGCCACGAGGATCAGCGCGTACACGGTGAGCTGGATGCCCCCTGTGGTCGAGCCAAGCCAGCTCTGCAGCAGCGCCGAGGTGGTCTCCAGGAGCACCGTGCCGATCACGGGCCCCCACAGCGTGCCGATGCCGCCGACGATCGACACCAGGGCGGCCTCGATCGAGATGTTGAAGCTGAAGGCGGTCTGGGGATCGATGAAATAGATGTATTGAACGTAGAACGTACCGGCGAGAGCGGTCAGGAAGGCCGAGATCATGTACATCTCGCGCTTGATCCGCGGCGCGTTGACGCCGATCGCCTCGGCCGCGTCTTCATCCTCGCCGATCGCAACGAGGTAATAGCCCATCCAGGATTGCTCGATCTTGTGGGTGATGAAAAGCCCGAGCGCGAGCAGGCCTAGCACGACATAATAATAGGACGCCTTGGTCTCGAATTGCAGCATCAGCGGCGAGCTGCCGAGATTCGGAATCGTCGTGCCTTCCGCGCCCCAGGCGAAGTCGCGGAACTTCAGGAAGATCAGCATCAGGGCCTGGGCGGTCGCGATGGTCGCGATGGTGAAATAGGGCCCGCGCAGGCGGAAGCACAGCCAGCCGATCGGCAGGCTCGCGATCGCCGCCACCACGCCGCCGGCGGCCATGCCGATCCAGGGCGAGATGCCGTAATTGACCTGCATGATCGTGGAGGTGTAAGCGCCGAGGCCGAAATAGGCGACGTGGCCGAGCGAGAGCTGCTTGGCGTAGCCGCCCATCAAATTCCAGGCGACGCCGATAAAGGAGAACAGCAGGATGCGGATGAAGATGTCGACCGCAAACGAGCTCTTCACCACTTGCGGCAGCGCCAGCAGCACGATGGCGAGCACGAGCAGTGCTCCGATCTTGAGAGGCGAGCCCTGCATCAGCGCACCCTCCCGCCGCCCAGGCCGTTCGGCTTGAACGCCAGCGTGAGCAGCAGCATCGCGAACACCACGATCAATCCGGAGTCGGCGCCGACGAACTGGATGCCGAGCGACTCGGCAATCCCCATCATCAGGCTCGCCACCAGTGCGCCCACGACATTGCCGAGCGTGCCGAGCACGACCGCGACGAACGCCATCAGCACGAAGACCTGGCCGACAAAGGGATAGGCCGAATAGAACGGCATCAGGAGCGAGCCGGCGGCACCGGCGAGCGCCAGCGCGGCACCGAAGGCCACGGCGAACACGCGGTTGGGGTTGATGCCCATCAGGACCGCGACATCGGGCTTCTGGGAGGCCGCGCGCATCGCCTTGCCGAGATCGGTGGTGCGCAGGAACACCCAGAGCGCGCCGCTCAAGGCCATCGCGACGACGAAGGCGATCAGCTTTGCCTCGGGGATGTAAAGACCGCCGATATGAAACGCCTCATCCGAGTAGGAGGTGTGGACCGTGCGGTAGTTCGCCGAAAACAACAGGAGCGAGAGATTGAGCAGCAGCAGCGACAGCGCAAAGGTCAGGAAGATCTGCGGCATGTCGTTCGGGCCGAGCACGCGGCGGATCAGGAAGTGCTGGATCAGCGCGCCGATCACAAACAGCACCGGCATCGACACGAACAGCGAGAGCAGGGGATCGATGCCGAGATAGTTGAACAGGAAGAACGTGATGTACATTCCGATCATCACGAATTCGCCCTGGGCGAAGTTGACGATCTTGACCACGCCGAAGATCAGCGTCACGCCGATCGAGACCAGCGCGTAAATGCCGCCGATGAGCAGGCCGTTGATCACGGCCTGGGCCACTGTCTCCAGCATAGGGATCGTCCGCCGTTCAGGTCTTCAGCAGCGGCGCGCGCGCGTCTTCCTTCGGGAAGATGCTGGCGAGGTCGCCGTTCTGCCACTGTACACCGACCGGGCGGCCATAGACGTTCTTGCCGTCCGGACCGAACTTGACCTTGCCGCCCGGCGCCATCGCCGCATATCCGGAGGAGACGTCGAGCGTCGACAAGGCCTCGCGCACCTTCTGCGGATCGGCGGAAGCGGCACGCTCCAGCGCATCGGCAAGCATGAAGGTCTGCGCCACCAGGCCGCCGGCGTACTCGAAGGCGAATTCGCCGGTGCGCTTCTTGAATTCGACATTCACCTTCTGCGCATCTTCACTCACATCGTGGTTCCAGTGCGCGACGCCCTGCAGGCCCTCGGCCGCCTTGCCGACATTCTTGTAGAAGTCCGGCATCACGAAGCCACCGGAGCCGCCGTTGATCGCGATGTTGAGCCCGACTTGCTTGACCGTGCGTACGATGAGGATGAGGTCGTTCAGATACGAGATTGAGAACAGGGTATTGGCGCCGGAAGCCTTGACCTTGTTGATCAGGGGGCTCGCATCGGTGAAGCCGGCCGAGTAGGGCTCGAACATCACGATCTCCACGCCTTCGCTCGGGGCAAGCTCCTTCAACCCGTTCGAGGTCGAGGTGCCGAATGCCGTGTTTTCGAAGATCACGGCGACCTTCGGCTGATCGCTGACCAATTTCGCCATCTGCAACTGCGTTCTGGCGAATTGCGAGGCGCGCGCAAATGGCGTGAACGTGTAGGTCCGGCCCTTGTTGAGCTGGTCGGAGCTCGAACCGGTGATGATCGGCACCTTGGCGCGCTCGCAGACTTCGCTTGCGATCAGAGTCAGCGCGCTGGCGTAGCAGCCGTGAATTGCGGATAGTTTGTTGCCGGTGATCAGCCGGTCGGTCTCGGTGCGCGTCACCGTGGTGTCGCTTTGTACGTCGGAGATGATGAGATTGAGCTTGGCGCCGCCGAGCGATTTGATGCCGCCGGCCTCGTTGATCATTTCGACCGCGAGCTTCGCCGCGGCGACGCAGCCGACGCCGATCTGCGCCATGCTGCCGGTGGTCGGATAGAGGGCGCCGATATTGACGGGGTCGGCGGCCCAGCCGCGCAGCGGCACCGCGCCGAATGCCCCGGCGGCAAGCGCGGTCTTCAGGAATTTACGGCGGCTCGGCCGCTTTGCGAGAATTTTGCTGGCAACGACGGATTGCTGGGCATCGCTATTCATGCCGTCCTCCCCTGAATTGCGATCCGGCCGTGCCGTCCGCTTGTTATTGGTGAGGCGGATCGTAGCTCGCCCGAAAATTGTTTACAATATAGTATTCAGCTCTATGATCGCAATCGCAGGTTTCATCGTCCGGCGCCGGGGTTGTACCGGGCGGATGCAATGGGGCATTGATGGCCACAAAGCTGCTCAAACCAGTCAAAGCCAAGCCGGCGAAGTCGCGAGAGGGAGCGCCGGCGCGCGAGCCCGCCGCGGCTGCGCTGATCGCGCGGCGCATCGAGGAGGACATCGTCCTTGGCCGCCGCCATCCGCGCGAGCGGCTTATCGAGCAGGATCTATCCGATCTCTTCCACACCCATCGCGGCGATGTGCGGCTTGCGCTGTTCGAGCTCGAGAAGAAAGGGCTGGTCGAGCGCATTCCCAACCGCGGCGCGACGGTGCGCGGGCTGACGCCATTGGAAGTGACGGAGATCTATGCCGTTCGCGAGGAGCTGGAAGTGATGGCGGTGCGCGTCATTCCGTTTCCGGTGGCGGCAGCAGACATCAACAGACTGGAAGAACTGCAGCGCGCGCATGCGGCTGCGATTCGGAAGGGCGAAATGCTGACGGTGTTCTACAGCAATCTGAGTTTCCACCAGGCGCTGTTCGGCCTGTGCGGCAACGCCTGCCTGATCGAAACCATCGATCTGTTGGCACAAAAGGTCTACGGCATCCGCTCTTATGCGAATGCGTTTCCGGAATCGCTCGATCGCGCGCGCCGCGATCATCTCGAGATGATCGGGGCGTTGCGTTCCTCGTGCCGCGACGAGTTGATCGATCTGACGCGACGTCATCTCAAGCCGTCGCCCGAGGCCTATATCAGAGCCTACGAGCAACGCTTTGGCAAAGTCGAGCCGGCAAGCTCTTCTATCCCCGTTGGGGAGAGGTGAGCTGAGCTGAGCGCCGTTACTGATGCGATCGCGCGTTATTCCGCGCTGCTGACGAGCCTGATCTTCGGCTCCGCCTTTTCCATCATGCCGCGATAGGCGGCGAGATAGTCGAGCGCCATCCGTCGTGCGGTGAAGCGCTTCTCGAATTGTTTGCGGATCGCGCCGCGGTTCAGTCGCGACAGGCGATCGACGGCGATCACCGCGCTCATCTCGTCCTCGACAATGAAGCCGGTAAGGCCATCGTCGATAATTTCCGGGACCGAGCCGCGATTATAGGCGACGACCGGCGTACCGCAGGCCATCGCCTCGATCATGACGAGGCCGAACGGCTCCGGCCAGTCGATCGGGACCATCAGGCCGATCGCGCCGCTCAGAAATTCCGATTTTTCGTGGTCGCCGATCTCGCCGATAAAATCGACCAGCGGGTTGCCGGCGATCATTGGCGAAATCAGCTGATCGTAATAGTCCTGGTCGGCGCGGTCGACCTTGGCGGCGATCTTCAGCGGAATGCCGCAGCGCATGGCGATCTTGATGGCGCGATCGACGCCCTTTTCCGGCGCAATGCGGCCGAGCACGGCGAGATATTCCTGTTTCGCCGGCCGCGGCGTCAGCAGATCCTGCGGTATGCCGTGATGGATGGTGCGGACCCAATTGGCATTCGGCACCGGCCGCCGCTGGGCGTTGGAGATCGAGATCACCGGGAGCTTGGAGAAGGTCGAGAACACCGGCTGATGCTCGGGCAGATCAAGCCTGCCATGCAGCGTGGTCAGGAATGGCGTCGGCTGCCGGTAGAACAGCGAGAACGGATAGTAGTCGAGATGGAAGTGCAGGAAGTCGAACTCGTCGTCGTCACATTTCTGACGCACGCGCTCCAGCATCACCATGTGCAAGGCGTTGGGGTCGCGCACCGCGCCGTCAAGGCGGAGGGCCTTTGGCCAGGTCGCATCAAGTTTAGCCGAAGTGTGGGAATCACCGCTGGCAAACAGCGTGACGTCGTGTCCCAACGTTACGAGCTCTTCGGTCAGCCAGTGCACCACCCGTTCGGTGCCGCCATAAAACTTGGGTGGAACAGCTTCCGTCAACGGAGCTACCTGCGCGATGCGCATCACCTTCTCCTTCTTTTGAGTAGTCATGAAGAGTTACAGCCCCTGGATCGGCGGCACCGGCATGCCGGACATGCAACGCTGCCGCATCTGCGAAGTTCCGCCCGGTACTGATTACATCTTGGAAACGTCTGTGGCACTGTCGTGATGATGCCATCACTTGTTGTCACGCTTGGTTTCAACGGCTGTGCAGGGACAGAGTGTTGCAGAATTGCTGCGCGCGGAATGCTGCATGGCAGGGAACCCGGTGGAAGGCTCCGTCGTTCACTAGGATGGAACTTCGCCTCGAACTCTCCAACAGGTTTGCACGCCCATGGACCAACTCTCAGGATACGCGCACCGTCCCTTTCCCTTCGTGTTGCGCTATCTGCGCCAACGGCCGATCTCGCATCTCGTCATCTTGTTCGCCGTCCTGGCGGCCGTTGCCTGTTCTGTGAGCACGCAATATGGCGTGAAATTCCTGGTCGATAGCCTCACCGCCGGGCCTGACCACGCGAACAACGTATGGCTGGCATTCGTCTTCCTCATGTCGCTCATTGCCGCCGACAATTTCCTGTGGCGGATCGCGAGCTGGATCGCGAGCTTCACCTTTGTCGGGGTCACGGGCGATCTCAGGCGGGACATGTTTCGCCATCTCACCGGCCATGCGCCGAATTATTTCTCCGACCGTTTGCCGGGCATGCTGACCAGCCGGATCACGGCGACATCGAACGCGATCTTCACGGTCGAGAATATGTTCATCTGGAATGTGCTGCCGCCGTGCTTCGCGACGATTGCGGCGATCAGCCTGATCGGGACCGTCAGCTTGCCGATGGCGGCTACGCTGATTGTGATCGCGGGGACCATGGTGGTGGCGATGTTTCATCTCGCGGCCGCCGGCAAGCCGCTGCATGATGATTTTGCCGACAAGGCCGCCGCCGTCGATGGCGAGATGGTCGACGTCATCAACAACATGCCGCTGGTGCGCGCTTTCTGCGGGCTGAGCCACGAACATGACCGCTTTGACGCCACGGTAAAGCGCGAATTGGTCGCTCGCGGCCGCAGCCTGCGTTATCTGGAGAAGCTGCGGCTGACGCATGCGGCCGTGACGGTCATCATGATCATCGGGCTGCTCGCATGGGGCATCCATCTCTGGCAGCAGGGTGGGGCCACCACCGGCGACGTCGTGCTGATCTGCACGCTGGGTATTTCCATCCTGAGTGCGACGCGGGATCTTGCAGTCGCTCTGGTCGATGTAACCCAGCATGTTGCGCGGCTCACGGAAGCGATCGCGACTCTGCTTCAACCGCACGAGCTGCGCGACCATCCCGAGGCCGAGCCGCTGGTTCGCACCGGCGCCGCCATCGCGTTCAACAACATCACCTTCCAATATCCCGGCGGCCTGAAAGTGTTCGACCACTTCAGCCTGCGGCTGCAGCCCGGCCAGCGCGTCGGTCTGGTGGGCCAGTCCGGCGGCGGCAAGTCGACGCTGTTTGTACTGATGCAGCGGTTCTACGATGTGGAGCAGGGCAGCATTACCATCGACGGCCAGGACATCTCGCGGGTTACGCAGGAGAGCCTGCGCCATGCGATTTCGGTGGTGCCGCAGGACATTTCATTGTTTCATCGAACCATTCGGGAAAACATCCGCTACGGCCGGCCCAACGCGACCGACGACGAGGTGCTTCGCGCGGCGATCGCGGCCCGCTGCGACTTCGTCGAAAATCTGCCCGATGGGCTCGACACCATGGTCGGTGACCGTGGCGTGAAGCTCTCGGGCGGACAGCGCCAGCGTATCGCGATCGCGCGCGCCTTCCTGAAGGACGCGCCGATCGTGCTGCTCGATGAAGCGACAGCGGCGCTCGACAGCGAGTCCGAGGAGGCGATCCGCGAGGCGCTGGCGCGCCTGATGCGCGGCCGTACGGTGATCGCGATCGCGCATCGTCTCGCCACCTTACGTAATTTTGATCGCGTTGTTGTGTTGAAAGCCGGCAAGATCATCGAGGATGGCCCGCCGGATCGCCTGATGCAGGGGCAGGGGCCATATCGCGAATTGGTGACGCAGGAGATGAGCCGGCTCGCGAAGTTCGCCGCGTAACGGGCGAGGGTAGCGTTGTATCCGGTTGCGTTCCTGCACGCGTAGGCACCCAGGCGAGGTTAGCATGGCCGAAGCCGTCACCCAGATTGTCGCAATGTCCCGGACCGTCGAACTCTCCGTGGAGCAGCCTTTCTATATCCCGATGACGGGGCCCGCGACGCGGCCCCGCCGCTCGCTCAAGCATGACGACACTTTCATCGTTCTCGACAGCCATGGCGACATCGGCGCGTCAGCCGGCGGCCCGGACGGGCTGTTCCACGCCGACACCCGCTATCTCGCCAAGCTGCAGCTGGTGTTCGAGGACGTGCAGCCGCTCCTGCTCGGCTCCAATCTGCGCGACGATAATTCGTCGCTCACGGTCGACCTCACCAACCCGGACGTCTATCGCCAGGGGCGTCTGGTGCTGCAAAAGGACATGATGCACATCGTGCGCACCATCTTCCTGTGGCGCGGCACGGCCTATCAGCGCATCGGCCTGCAAAATCACGGCGACCGTCGCGCCTCGTTCGACGTCACCCTTTTTTTCGACAACGACTTTGCCGATCTTTTCGAAGTGCGCGGCGAGAAGCGCCAGCGCCGTGGCGTCGGTTCGGCCAGGTTGCTCGGGCCGACCGACGCCGCCCTGGAGTACCGCGGCCTCGACAATGCGACGCGGCTGACGTCGCTGCATTTCGATCCGCGCCCGACGCGGCTGTCGGTCAACGCCGCGACATGGCATTGCGAGCTCGAGCCGCAACAGACCAGCTCGCTGTTCGTCTCGGTCTCCTGCAACAAGCCAGCCGAGCCCAAGCTGAAGCGGTTCTTCCCGGGCCTGCTCGCGCACCGCCGCGAGATGCGCTGCTCGACCATGGGCGCCGCCAGCATCGAAACGTCGAACGATATTCTCAACGAGGTGCTGTGCCGCTCGATGGCCGACCTCAACATGCTGATGACCGAGACGCCGCAGGGACGTTATCCCTATGCCGGCATTCCCTGGTACTCCACCACATTCGGCCGTGATGGCCTGATCACGGCGATGCAGATGCTCTGGATCGACCCGCGGGTCGCGCGCGGCGTGCTGCGGCGGCTCGCTTATTATCAGGCGACCGCGGTCGATCCGCTCTCCGACGCGGAGCCCGGCAAGATCCTGCATGAGATGCGGGGCGGCGAGATGGCCGCGCTGCGCGAGGTTCCGTTCGCGAAATATTATGGCAGTGTCGATGCGACGCCGCTGTTCGTGCTGCTCGCCGGACTCTATGGCGAACGCACCGGCGACTACAAGACTCTGGAAGAGCTGTGGCCCGCGCTGGAGGCGGCGTTGCGCTGGATCGACAGTTGCGGCGATCCCGACGGCGACGGTTTTGTCGAGTATCAGCGCGCCACCGAGCAGGGCCTACGCAACCAGGGCTGGAAGGATTCATACGACGCGATCTTTCACGCCGACGGCCGGCTCGCCGAAGGCAACATCGCGCTCGCGGAAGTGCAGGGCTACGTGTTCGCCGGCAAACGGCTCGCTGCGCGCTGCGCGCTGCGGCTCGGCCGGCACGAGATCGCGCAGAAGTTGGAAAAGGAAGCGTATCGGCTTGCGCAACGGTTCGAGGAGGCATTCTGGTGCGAGGAGCTCGGCACCTATGCGCTGGCGCTCGACGGGGAGAAGCAACCCTGCAAGGTGCGCTCGTCGAACGCCGGGCATCTGTTGTTCAGCGGCATGATCCGCGACGACCGCGCGCACCGGGTCGCGGTCGATCTGCTGCGGCCGTGCTTCTTCACCGGCTGGGGCATCCGCACCATCGCGGAGGGAGAAGCGCGCTACAACCCGATGTCCTATCACAACGGTTCGATCTGGCCGCATGACAATGCGCTGATCGCGCTTGGACTGGCGCGGTACGGCCTGAAGGATTCGGTCGAGCAGGTGTTCAAGGGCTTGTTCGATGCCGCGACCTATATGGATCTGCGCCGGCTGCCTGAGCTGTTCTGCGGCTTCCGGCGCGAGAAACATCGCGGGCCGACGCTCTATCCGGTCGCCTGCGCGCCGCAGGCCTGGGCGAGCGCGACGCCGTTCACGCTGCTGGAGGCCGCACTCGGGCTCGAATTCGACGCCGGACGCTCGGAGATCCGGCTGCGCAATCCACGGCTGCCAGCGTTCCTCAACGAGGTGGTCCTGCGCGAGCTGCAGCTGGGTGAATCGACGGTCGACCTGCGTATCAGGCGCCATGGCGAGGACGTCTCGATGGAAGTACTGCGCCGGCGCGGGCAGATCCAGGTTTCGATCGTGCTCGCGCGCTGACGCGCGTCAACGACACGGGAGGATACATGCGCGCAAGACGCTGGTTCATCTTCTTGGGATTCTCACTTGCCGTATTTGCGGCGGTGGCTTCGCGCGCTGAAAACGAACCGAAACAAACGCCTGCGCCTGCCGCGTCGCCTCCAGCGGCAACGAAGTCGCCTCCAGCCCCAACGAAAGAGCCACCCGCGGCAACCAAAGAGGAGGCGCCGCCGCCTGCGTCTGTCACTATTATCGAGCCGCGCGAAGCCCATGGCGTGCTCGGCCGCGATGTCCGAAGCCCCGCCGACGAGGACATGGGACGCATCGTCGACATCATCGTCGATCACACCGGCACGGTGCGCGCGGCCGTGATCGATTTCGGTGGTTTCCTCGGCGTCGGCAGCCGCAAGATTGTGGTCGACTGGAACGCGCTGCATTTCGGGCGGGTCAACAACAAGAGCGACAGCATCACGCTGGAGCTCAGCAAGGCGCAGGTGGCTGCCGCGCCGGAATACAAGGAGGACACTCCGATCGTCGTGCTGGGAGCGGCCGGTAGCCTGCATCCTCTGGAAGACGAGCATTAGAAATGGCCCGGACCCGAAGGGCGGCGCTGGCCCAAAGTGAGCGGTGGTTTTCCGAACCAATCATGCGCAATCGAGAGTTCAGAGCGCGATGGCGATTTGTCCTGATCCCATCGCACCCGAGATGAAGGAGGAGGGGCATCCTGGTCGCGCGTCCATTCCATTTCAACGAGCGAAAGGATGGTGATCGCAAGGGGGGCGCGATCGGCAAGGATAAGGTTGTGCCGCGTCCATCCGGCTCTTCGGGCAACAGACCGAGTCCTTCGCAGCAGAGTCTTCGCGGTCTCGACTGGTTCATCTTCTTCCTCGCCGACGTGCAGACCGGCTTCGGCCCGTTTATCGCAGTCTATCTCACCACGGAAAAATGGACCCAGGCGCAGATCGGGCTCGTGCTGTCGATCGGCAGCGTGATCGGGCTGATCGGGCAGATGCCGGGCGGCGCCATCGTCGACGCCGCGCGTTCCGAGCGGCTGGTGGCCGGGCTGGCAATCGCGACCATCGGCTGCGTGGCGCTGGCTTACGCGGCCTGGCCGATCTTTCCGGTCGTGGCAACCGCGGCCGCATTGCATGCCGCGGCAAGCTGCGTGCTGGGACCGGCGATTGCGGCGATCAGCCTCGGCTTGGTCGGGCCGCTTGCGATCGGCGAGCGGCTCGGGCGCAACGCGCGCTTTGCCTCGCTCGGAAATGGTGTCGCCGCCGCTGTGATGGGGACCGCCGGCTACTTTATTTCGAGCCGCTCGGTGTTCCTCGTCACCTTCTGCCTGGCGATTCCGACGCTGCTTGCACTGTCGCGCATCCGCGAGAATGAGGTCGATGTGGCGCGTGCTCATGGCGCCATTCTGCGCGAGACGCCCGATCCGCAGGCGACCAGCGTGGTGCGGCTGGTGCGGAAGCGGCCACTCCTGATCTTCGCCGGCTGCGTGCTCTTGCTGCAGCTTGCCAATGCCGCGATGCTGCCGCTGATGGCGGGCGTGGTCACGACCCGTTCGAGCCAGTGGGCGCCCGTCCTGATCGCGTTCTGCATCGTGGTTCCGCAGGCGATCGTCGCGCTGATGTCGCCGACCGTCGGCACCAAGGCGCAGGCCTGGGGACGCCGGCCGCTGCTCCTGATCGCCTTTGCCGCGCTCACCATCCGCGGTCTCTTGTTCGCGACGGTGCATGATCCCTATCTGCTCGTCGCCGTGCAGATATTCGACGGCATCACCGCGGCGGTGTTTGCCGTCATGGTGCCCTTGATCGTGGCCGATCTCGCTTTCGGCAGCGGCCATTTCAACCTGGCGCAGGGCATTGTCGGCACCGCGACCGGGATCGGCGCGTCGCTCTCGACCGTGCTTGCCGGCTATATCAGCGACAAGCTCGGCAGCAGCGTCGCCTTCCTGGGGCTGGCGGGCGTCGCGGCGTTCGGTCTGGTGATGATCGCGCTGATCATGCCGGAGACGCGGCATGATCCCGACGATCGGGCGTTCGCCTGAAACTGTCGCGATCAGGCCGAGATCGTCTTGCGATAGAGCGCGCCGTAGCAGGCCGCCGAGAGATCCCAGCTGAAGGAACGCGCCATCGCGCGGCGGCGCATGGCATCGAGCCGGTCCGTGGAGACGAAGGTCGAG
>Ga0153954_1000731_pt1 | contig 22888 bp, 22 predicted proteins | sample TSFL038MetaG_FD_102277 | JGI IMG/M metagenome (GOLD analysis project Ga0153954, IMG submission 102277) | Attine ant fungus gardens microbial communities from Florida, USA - TSFL038 MetaG | ecosystem: Host-associated > Fungi > Mycelium > Unclassified | place: USA: Florida, Wekiwa Springs State... | reverse complement strand
TAACCGTGAGCTGTCTTTGAACCTCACGGCTAGCGCTTCCACGTTGGTCCGTATCGCTCTACAACGACCTCAGCTGTAGAGAATGGGACATGCAGGTCGATCCAACCCGGAAATATCTCGATTTCCACGACACCGGCCGCGCCATGGTCGCGATGGATGTCAACTATTCGGACGGAGCCTCGACGGGGTGGCATTCCCATCCGCGCGGCCAACTCCTCTATGCGATCGAGGGTGTGATGATCGTGCGTTCGGCGGAGGCATCATGGATCGTGCCACCATGCCGTGCGTTATGGCTGGTGGCGGGATTGGAACACGACGTGAAGATGTCGGGCGAAGTCAAGATCCGCACCGTCTTCATCGACGCGACGACGGTTCGCCACTTGCCGGCCAGGAACTGCGTCATCGAAGTGTCGCCGCTCTTGCGTGAACTCATCGTTGCAGCTGTTCATGTTCCGCTCGACTACGATGGGGACAGTCGCGACGATCGCCTCATGCGGCTGCTCGCAGACGAAGTGCGCGTGTCAGACGTGTTGCCGCTGCATCTGCCTTTGCCTGGCGAGGCGCGCATCAAGCTGATCTGCGAGGCAATCACCGAGCATCCCGCTGATGTCTCGACCGCGGAGCAATGGGCCGAGCGCCTGAATGTGACGGCAAAAACAATCCATCGGCTATTCGTCAAGGAGACCGGCATGACGTTTGCGCAATGGCGCGAGCAGGCGCGCCTTCTCTACGCACTGCGTCGGTTGGCGAACGGTGAACGTGTCATCGATGTCGCCTTCGATTGCGGCTACGCCAGTCAAAGCGCGTTCACCGCAATGTTCCGGCGGCATTTTGGCAAGCCGCCGTCCGAATTCTACCGCTAGGCAAAGGTCCGGCGTCGATACCGCTGATGCGGGCCAACTGGCTCCGCAATGGCAGGATCCGGCATTTTCACGAAAGTTCGCCTCAACTGTCCTCGCGAGCCATGCTAAGCTCTGCGACGTGTCCGTGCTTGCGCAGAACACCATCGATTTGGCGCAATGTCGTACACACATCGTAAGTGTTTGGTACGGATCAATAGCAATCGGCGTGCCCGGTGTGGTCGTGCAAAAGTCCGCATTATTGTTCGCCGCAGCTCCGACGCGCGAATTTTTGGAATCGAGACACTGGTCATTGTTTGGGACTGTAAGGAGAACCAAAGATGAGTGATCTTGTTGTGATCGGATTTCCCACGGAAGCGAAGGCAGAAGAAGTTCGTCAGAAGTTGCTCGCCATGCAGAAGGAGTACCTTCTCGAGCTCGGTGATGCGGTGGTCGCGGTGAAGGACGCCGACGGTCGGATCAAGCTGAACCAGCTCATCAACACCACGGCTGCGGGCGCGGTGTCGGGCGCATTTTGGGGAACGCTGATTGGTCTGATTTTCCTGATGCCGCTGGCCGGCGCCGCATTGGGCGCAGCTGGAGGCAGCCTCGGCGGATATCTGACCGACGTCGGTCTCGACGACAAATGGATGAAGGAGACGGCTGCCGCCATTCAGCCCGGCACCGCGGCGCTGTTCGTATTGGTGCGCAAGGTGACTGGAGACAAAGTGCTCGAAGGCCTGAAGGGCGAAGGCGGCACGGTGCTGAAAACCTCTCTTGACCACACAAAGGAGCAGGCACTGCAAGCTGCCTTGGCAGGCGTTCAAGCGGCGGTCCCTGCCGCAGCTTCACCTGCCGCCTGATCGTCTCAGAACGGTGAGCCGCCTTACGCGGCTCACCGTTGAGTGCCCGCAACGATGCGTCTTGAGGCGAAACCGGCTCGCTGATCCCCGAAATCGCTGCATCGCTTGCATCCGCCGCTTAAGCGCGATGGATTCAAGTCGAATTGCCATCGCGCTTTAAGCCCTTTGTTCGCGCATGATCTCCTCACAAGCGCGTTCCGCGTTTGTTGCGAAGAAAATAACCGCTGCACACTTTTCCGGACCATCCGCCGATCTGGCGGCCGTATTCCAAAAGCTTGATCTAAATCAACGCATCACGTTATCGCGCGCGCGCTGTTGATGCGGGAGCCGGTGTGGATCAATGGACGATTTGTCGCGAATGGGCATTGATGCCGCCAGGCTGCCGCTCTGGCTCCGCATCGTTGTGGTCGTATCGCTCCTCGTGCTTGCCGCAGGCGCGAGCCTGTTCGCCTATCGCTGGTATGTTCGTCCGGTAACGCTATCGATCGCCGTCGGCTCCCTGGATGGCGATGCTCCCAAGATCGTTTCAGCGCTTGCGAGCCGGCTCGCCGCCAACAACGCGCCGGTCCGGCTGAAAGTTGTCGAGACCACGGGGCCGATCGAGTCCGCGGCTGCGTTTTCGTCAGGCAGGACCGACCTTGCCATTGTTCGCGGTGATGTCGGCGACCTGTCGCAGGCCCAGGCCATCGTGGTCCTGGCTGAAGCCGTCGCGCTGCTGGTGGCGTCACCGGGGTCGCCGATCACGGACATGGCCGGCCTGAAGCGCACGACGGTTGGTGTGGTTGGCGGCGACACCAATCAGAAGATCGTCAGGGTGTTGACCAGGGCCTATGACCTTGATCGCGCCAATGTCGTATTCAAAAACCTTGCACTCGGAGACGTTCGCCACGCGCTCGAGACCAAGGAGGTCCGCAGCGTCCTTTTCGTCATGCCGCTCAGCGACAAATATCTGGGACTGGTACGAGGCCTGTTCCCGCAGAACGCGAAAACCGCTCCGGTCCTGATCCCCATCGAGAACGCGGGAGCAATCGCCGAGGCAGAGCGCGCTTATGAGAGCTTTGATATCCCCAAGGGAACGCTGCGCGGATCTCCTCCGGTTCCCGACGATGATGTGACCACCTTGCGGGTCTCCTTCTATCTGGTCGGCAAGAAGAGCCTTGATAACGATATGATCGCCGGCCTTACGCAAGCACTGTTGAACGCGCGCAGGGATCTGGTGGGAGGATTCCCGATCCTGGCGCAGGTCAAGGCACCTGACACCGATGCCGGGGCGTTTCTTCCTGTTCATCCAGGTGCGGCAGAGTTCTACAACGGCACCGAGCAGAGCTTCCTGGACAAGTGGAGCAACGCGATTTTCCTGACGCCCATGGCGCTGGGCGCGCTTGCCACGGTGCTGGCGACCGCCTGGCACTTTCTCCGGTCCGGCGAGTTCAAGCCGAGGGAACCTGCGCTCGACTCGCTCTATGCGTTGGGGCGAAAGATAAGACATGCCGAGAAAGAATCGGATTTGCTGGAGATCGAAAGCCAGATCGACGAAGTGCTGCGTGCGCAACGCGCCGGCGCGGAGCGGGAAGATGCGAATGCCCTTGATGCAGCTACCTTGAATGTCGCGGCCCATCGTCTTGAGAACCTCATCCACGATCGCAGGGCCATGTTGGCTTCGCTGAACTCCGAGGCGAGGTTGAAAACCGGGCTGTGAAGATTACGGCCTGCTTGGCAGCGGCTTCATTGAGAATACAATTTGAGGTGGTAGTGTTCGTCTGACGCGGGTTTGATGATTCGGCGGGGCATGCCGTGGGCAAGAACATCGTCATCTGTTGCGATGGAACCGGCAACGAGGTCGAGGGCAACCTCTCCAACGTCCTGAAGCTGTTCCGCATCGCCGAGAAAAGCCCGGCGCAGCGGGTCTATTACCATCCCGGCATCGGCACCATCGGCAGCCGCGACAACTGGACCAGGCTGAAGCAGGACACCTGGTCGGTGTTTGGTCTCGTGACCGGCTATGGGCTCGACGCTGACACGCTCGCAGCCTACCAGTTCATCTGCGACCGATACGAGGATGGTGATTCCATCTTTCTGTTCGGCTTCAGCCGGGGCGCCTACACCATGCGGGTGCTGGCGGCCTTCATCCACATGGTCGGCCTGCTGCCGCCGGATCAGTCCGACGTCGCCTCCTATGCGCTGACCGCCTACAAGCGGTCTGGTGAGGTCGGCGAGTTCAAGATCGCCTGGGATTTTTCGCGCGTCATGGGCGGACGCCGTGTTCCCATCAAGTTCGTCGGCTGCTGGGATACGGTTGCGTCCGTCATCGTGCCGCGGCCCGACCGTCTCTACGTCCCGACGCTGCAGATGCTGCCCTATACGCGGACCAATCCCAGCGTGATGGCCTTCCGTCATGCGATGGCGATCGATGAGAAGCGGCGCATGTTCCGTCTCAACCGCTGGATCCCCGGACAGAATTTTGTCGCCGATCCCTTCGGGCCCGACTGGCAAGGCGTGCCGCAGGACATCAAGCAGGTCTGGTTTGCCGGCGTGCATTCCGACGTCGGCGGGGGCTATCCGGAGGACCAAAGCGCGGCATCGAAGTTCCCGCTGCAGTGGATGATTGACGAGGCCGTCGCGCATGGTCTGAAGATCAACGAAGCGATACGGACTCATCTGGTCGATGGCGCGCCACTTCCGGATGGCAGAAGCATGTATGTCGCGCCCAGTGCGACCGCGAAGCTTCATGATTCCATGACTGCGGCGTGGCGCATATTCGAATACATCCCGAAATCGGTGAAATGGAATGAATGGCCAAGGAAGAAGTTTCTTGGGCTCTACATCCCCGACTGCGAACCGCGCTCGCTGGTTCGTGACGACCCCAGGCCGCTGCTGCATCAGTCGGTCATCGACCGCAAGAATCAGGTCGCCGACTATCAGCCGATCAATTGGCCAGCCGATTTCGCCGTCGAACCGTATCGTCCTGCCCAGGAGCCTGCGCCGCCAGAGCCGGTGAAGGCGGCCTGACCGCGTCCGAAGCGGCTTTTTGTTCGTATACGGGAAGAGCACATGATTGCTGGATTACTCGCCCTGGTCCTTGCGGCGGCGTTCAGCGGCGCAGCCCTCTACATCAACGTAGCTGAGCAGCCGGCGCGGCTGAAGCTCGACGACGAAGCACTGCTGGCGCAATGGAAGCCCAGCTATGTCAGGGGCTTCGCCATGCAGGCGCCTCTCGCCGTCATTGCCGGCGTTTTGGGGCTGATCGCGAGCTGGCAGCTGCATGACTGGCGCTGGATTGTGGGCGCAGTGCTGATCCTCGCGAATTGGCCCTATACGCTGCTCGTCATGCTGCCGACCAACAAGCGACTGGGTGCGTGGCCCGCGGGCGGCGCCGGCCCGCAATCGCGTGCGCTGGTCAGGTCATGGGCGAGACTTCATGCCGTGCGCTCGGCGCTCGGTCTTGCCGCCACCGTTGTCTATTTTGGCCTTGCGCTCGGCTAGGATTGCGTCCCCGGTGCTCGCTCAAAACCTGTTGCTGGCCGAGCGCTGGACTTCACTGTGCCTTGTCGTGCTGGCCAAGCCCGACCGCCTTGTAGTCGTAGGTCGGATAGAACTCGGTACGATAGGCGCCCCAGGCGTTGTCCTCGATGATGCGATTGACCTCGCGCAGCCGCGACGCCGGAAGCCTGAGCGTGACGACCTGTCCCACTCCCATCATCACGTACCAGCTGACGACCTCGACGCCTGCCGGTGGAAAGGCCTTGTACCAGCCCTGCTTGGCGAGTTGGGCGTTGAGCTCGCCGAGCGGGCGCGATTGATCGTGCTTGAGGAACACGGTGAGCATGATCGCATTGTCGTCCGTGGGCGCGGCAGTGCTGGGGGCCACCGTCGTTTGCGCGCCACTACCGGAATTGAACATCGCCGCACCGGCGAGCACCGTGAGTACCGTCAGCAGAACTTTGCCTTGTCTCATTGCCACCATCTCCTGTGCTTTTTGGATCTTGCGGGACGCAAATCATCGAGGGCGTCGGATAACGGTAAATCAAGGCCGGTCACCGCCTCGTCAAATGTGAAATACCTCACATGCACCGGCCCCCGCCGGCGGTATGCATGCCGTCGACAGGATATGGGGTTCTAAAGGCGGATCGATGACGACGCGGCGAATGGCATATTGGTGGTTCAGGTTCGTGCTTTCAGGACGTTTCCTCGAAACGTTCCTGAATGCCCGGCCCACCAGACGTTCCTGACGGAGGCGAATGCGACCTATCTTCAGGCGGCCTTGATCAATCGCATGCAGAAGGCTGCGCCCATGGTTATCGCCTCGGTCAGCCGCGCGGCTGCCGACTGATGGCGGCGGCGGAGGCTGCGCGAGCCGAGAATATGCCCGACCTTTTCCGGGAAGCGGTTAATCTCGGCGTCAACCAGAGCTGCGATCGCATCCATCAGCCGGCGCAGCATGGGACTCCATTCGGACTGCTCGAACAGCTCGATATGGGTCTGAACCGCATGTTCGATGTCGTAGATCTGCACCAGGATTTCGCGCGCAATCAGCACCTGGTTGTTCTTCAGGGCGGAGCGGAGGGCCAGCCGCTTGTCGTCGATCAGATCGATCACCATGGAGACGGCGATCGCATAGCGTGTGCCGGCAATAGCAGCGGCATTCCTGCTCGGTGCGCCCCTGGTCGCCAAATGGATCAAATGCCAGGGCGTCGTGAGCCGGTTTGCAACCAGCTTCAGCGCGAAGGGAATCGCCTCGTCATTGGTCTCGAACGATTCCAGAAGCAGGGCGATTTTGGCGGCCTGCACATCATCGAGCTTCACCAGCTTTTGCGGCAGCGCCTCGCCGAACTTGGTCAGCGCGTCCCGGGCGCGCAGCACGCACATGATTTTGCTGAGGTCGTCAAAGGCCGATGGTGAAGCCGTATAGGTCGCCAGCTTGCTGCGGGCCTGGTTCGTGGCCTCGGGTGAACCAAGCGTGTTTGCGAGAGATTTGGCGACCTTGATCTGGAATGTCTTCGTAACCTGTCGGGCCTCGTGTTGCTTGTCGGCCGCGATCAGATCTTTCATCTGCGCGTTATAGTCCCGCACCATAGTCGGCAGCAGGTCGCGGCTGATCCATTCCCAGATCGGCGACACCGAGCCGCGCGAGATGCGTCCCGCATTGCCACGCTCCGGTGCACCATTGACCAGGAACGGGTCGAGCGGCGCAAAAAAATATCGCGCCGGGGCACTCAGGCGAGTCTGGGGCGAGCCGTCCTTGCGGAGCTCATCGCGCAGCTTTGCCTGGATATCCGCGGAGCGGGGCATATCGACACCGCAGACATCAAGCCGCTCGAGTTCTATCAGAAGACGGCTGCGCGTCAGCGGCGAAAGCCGTTGTAGAAACTCCCAGATCGTGTCGACCTGCATCATGGGTCGTCTTCTTCGTGATTCGTCTCGGCGAACATCGTCCGCCTACGGTGCGGATATCGGAGAATGGAACCACAAAAAGGGTTGGCACTCGCTTAAGAATTCAACTTCAGCTCGAAGCGGCGCTTTCAAGAGTCCGCTTTATTCTTCACGGCCACTCCGATTTGCGACCTGCGGATTCGAGATGCCAGGTGATGTGACGGCGTTCCGATGATGCAGAATTGCGAAAATTCGTCAGATCATACAACTTCTGCGGGCCGGATTTCACTTTTGCAGAATTTTCAACGGTCGGTTGCATTGATTCTGCTAAATTACCGTAGTCTTACGGGGCAAAAAATTTACCACAATTCCGCCCAGTTTCCCTAGATAGCCGATATGTCCGAGCACGAACATCACGTCGATTCGCGCTTTTCATATCTGGTGGAAGGCAGCACTTCTCTCGACGGATCCGAGGTTGTCCGGCAATCGGTTGCGCACGCGCGCGCCGTGGAGGAAGCCGGCGCGGCGATTGCGCGTCAACTCAACGGACCACTGACGGCGCTGTTGCTTTATGTCGGAGAGATCAAGCAGCACAGCCATCAGTTTTCGGGTAATCGTGATTATCTGCAACAGGTGGTAGAAAACGCGCTCCTGCAAACCGAACGGGTTTGCGCCGTGGTCCAGCAATTTGCCGGCACTCAAGCGCCTGTCATCGAAGGCGTCGGCAAGGGCGTGAGCGAAGGGCGGGTAGCACGCAAGGATAATGGTCGCGCGCCGACTGTCATGTTGTCGTCAGAAGCGGTCCAGAAGCCGTTGACGCGGCGCGAGCGCGAGGTCCTGCAATTGATCAGCGAGGGCTACTCGAACAAGCAAGGCGCATTGCGGATGCGAATCAGTCCGCGGACGTTCGAAAGCCACCGCGCCGAAGCGATGCGGAAGCTTGGCGCGCGCAATACTGCTGACCTGGTACGCGCGGCGCTTCTGCATCCACGCGACTAGCGCAAGATCCGGAAAAGTAGACACCGGCTTTCCGCAGAAATCGGCATTGAATCGAGGATCTCGTGCCCGGCCTTGAGTCCATCAAGGCCGGAAAGGCTCGAGCGGAAAGCCACTCCGTCTGCCGCTTGCCGCAAGGATTGGAGCGGCGTCGACTGGCCGATCAGCCCAGAGAGATCTCAGTAAAGGTCTTCGGCAAACGAATGTATCCGCGGAGACGGCCGCACGCCGCCGGCAAGAGTCTTGGGTGGCGTCGGGATGATGGTGATGGTCCAGCGCGGCGGAACGCTCGACTCTTGCTCCAGCACTGATCGGACGTGGCCGGTTATGATCGATCCGCCCGATTCCACCGTCGCAGTTCTGCCGTTGAACTGCGCGATCCGAAAACGCCGGGCTTCCTTCTGGTCCGTTGTTTCGAAAGTGAACATGAAGCTCTCCTCTGCTTCCGCTCACTATCGCCACTTATGATTAGCCGTCCGTGAAAATCGGCAACCGTAGTAGTACTGCCATGTGATTCTGCGCGTCGGGAATCACTGTGGCGGTGCTGGCCTCTTTCGTCTATTCGGCGGCCCCGAACACTGCTTCGATCTTGGTCTTGAGTGTAGCAGCATTGAACGGCTTGACGATATAGTTGCTGACGCCGGCCTTCTTCGCGGCGATGACGTTCTCGGTCTTCGATTCCGCGGTGATCATGATGAAAGGCGTCGTCGAAAGTTCGGGGCTGGCACGGACTTCCCTGAGCAGGTCGTAGCCGGTCATCGGCTCCATGTTCCAGTCGGAAATCACCAGACCATATTTACGAGTCTGCATCTTCGCGAGCGCGGCCGACCCGTCGTTGGCGTCGTCGACGTTCTCGAAGCCGATCTGCTTGAGCAGATTTCGGATGATACGGATCATGGTGCTGTAGTCATCGACGACCAGGATCGGCATCGACAGGTCAAAGGCCATGGTATTCCCCTGCGCGGTTTAGCAAAACGGCCGAACAGGCGCGGACAGGAGGCGGGTTCAAGAGCACCCGGCGCATTCCGTATCCGCGCTCGTCGACGTGGCGACAGCTATCAGCTGCTCTTGAACAGCACGTTAATTCGGCAAGTTGAATCAATTGCAATTGTTGCCGCGTTTGGGCGGCTGATCGCGCTGAAACCGGGACAATACAGTCGATCGCCGTCGAAATTCACGGCCTGCCGAGCAAGCGATCGTACTGTCCCTTGACCGAAGCGTAACATTCGCACGAGGTCTTGATCAGGCCGTCGAGATTGGTGATCCTGACGTGCCCGCGGCTGTAGTGGATGACGTTGGCCTGCTGCAACATATGGGCCACCAGCGATACGCTGTTTCGGCGCGCGCCAAGCATCTGCGCCATTGCTTCCTGGGTCAGCAGGAGTTCGCATCCACCGGAGAGATCGTGGATCTGCAACAAGGATCGCGCCAGCCGAGCCTCTACCGTGTGCGAGGCGTTGCATCCGGCGGTCTGCTGGATCTGTGCATAGATCGCCAGACCGTGCCTGACCAGTCGTGCGCGGAACGTCGCGCTTCGTTCGGCCGCGGCGCGCAGGTGATCGATATCGATCGTGGAAGCCACGCCGGGCACCAGCACCACGGCGCGGTTCAGCGCGATAGACTCGCCGAGCGCCGAGAACACGCCGAATACGCTGTCGCGCCCGATCATGGCGATTTGCACATGCTCACCCTTGGTAAGATCGACGACCAGGGAGATGACACCGCAGTGTGGGAAATACGCTCGATTCATCGCTTCGCCGACCCCAACCAGGATGTGCTCCTGAATCAGATCAACCGATCGCAGATGCGGGCGGATCAGTTCAAACTCATCCGCCGTCAGTGCCGCCAAAAATCCATTTGACGAACGGGGATCCGATTCCAAAGTCATTTCATGCCTAACCCGGCAAACAAGTCGCTGACCTCCGGCGCGCAACCCGACCAAATATTCCGCAGAATGAATTTCAGCTATCGGACTGGCAACAAAAATTAGTCATAAGATGCAGCTTGTCCACGCTGTTGGCGAACCGCGCGAGCGCTGGTTCGAGATCGCAACTAACAGCTGCAGATTTGCGTATGCTTCGACTGCGCACGGAACGCCGCGCTCCGACATTAATGTGTCGGCTCATCTGCCGCGCGATATTCCGCACGGGTCGAGGGCCGGCTGCTCAGACCACGAATTTCATTTGTTCCTTTGGAGCTGAGCGCGCCACACACAAACGCGCCACACACGAAAGTGTGTGTCACACGGCGGCCAGCCGCTCTTATACACATTAGAGGGCAGACAAACTGACCCGTTTGCGTCCGGACTATGTGTTCTGGACCGATTCGTGATCGAGGGACTCGCCAGGATCCATGTCGATCGGCTCGAAAAGGCCGCTGATGCGGGACACTCTCATATACCGTTCCGTCTCCTTCCGAGATCGCGCGCTGATCTGTGCGCGTGATCGCGCGCGGCCGCTACCGCGTCTCGTCCGAACTCGCCGCTTGATTCGGACCGCAACCGTAGACGTTTGCGCTAAAGATCTCTGCGATCGTCCCGCTGAACGGTTTCGCTACGCGTGCTACGCGCCGGATCATGTCAAATGCATTTGTCTTGCGCGGCGTGATTTGCGCGATGTGATTAATGAGAACTTGCTTCAAGCGGAGCCGCATCGATGCGACGGTCGCAAACCGATTATTGGACCGACGCGCGTAATTGCTAGACAAAGAATGATGAACAAGAAAACGGGAGGCACTCCTCGACCCCTAAGCAACATTGTCGAGCCCTAGTGTTGCGATTCACAGGTTTGCATTGTCAGCAGCCGTGGAAGTTCGCAAAGAGTGCGTGCTGCAGAGGGATGCGAGCCCTGGAATTCGGACGCCAGGTCACGATGAGCGGCAGGCGACAGGCATAAGCGACCTGTCGGTGTTCGGCTCGGTGGGTTGAGACGCAAACGTCAGGAAGCAGGGAGACCAGCGTGCGGCATAATTCAGGACCGACTCAACCGGCGGGCACCGATAGCAATCCGTCTCGCATTCTCGTCGTCGACGATCCGATGGTCTGTACGGCCATCGAGGTCTACCTCGAGCGGCACGATTTTCAGGTCACGATCGCCGACGGTGGCGAGGCCGGATTGCGCGCGATCGAAGCAGGCGGGTTCGACCTGATGATTGTCGATATCTTCATGCCGCATATGCGCGGCTTCGAATCGATCAGGATATTCCACGAGCGCGCACCGGCGATCCCGCTGATTGCCATGTCGGGCTATGCCTTCGCCAATCTTAATTCGCCGGCGCCTGATTTCCTGAGGATGGCACTCGAGCTCGGAGCCACACGCTGTCTCCGCAAGCCCTTCACACCGGCGGCGCTGCTCATGGTGATCAGCGAATGCCTCGCCGAGGTGCGGTCGCGCCCGCTCGTCGAGAGGATGTGACGGTCGCTATCCTGCGTACCGGATTACGCAACCCATAATTGCAAATGATTGTATTTCGCGGAACTGTATTTTGACGCAGATTGCTTGCGCTGTGTCTCCGTATTTGCACGGACCGAAAAATTAACTGGAACGTGAAATAGCGGGAATATCCGTTGGAGGGGGAACCTCGCTGAACTCTCGCGCGACATCGTCTGCACGACAGGCGCAAGACGCGCTTCGAGAACATGCGAGGCCGACTTCGGCACGACAAGGCGGCTCATCGCCGGCTTGCCGCGTAGCAGGAGGCTGCAATGAAGACGTGCCTGGTTGTCGACGATTCCAGCGTTGTGCGAAAGGTCGCGCGACGCATCCTCGAAGCAATGGATTTCCGGATCGTCGAGGCTGAGGACGGCGCCAAGGCGCTGGACGAATGCAGGCAGGGACTGCCCGAGGCAATCCTGCTCGACTGGAATATGCCCGTGATGGATGGCTACGAGTTTCTCGGCGAGCTGCGCCGCATGCCCGGCGGCGGCACGCCCAAGGTCGTGTTCTGCACCACGGAGAATGGCGTCGAACATATTTCGCGCGCACTCGCGGCCGGCGCCGATGAGTACATCATGAAGCCGTTCGACAAGCACATCGTCGCCTCGAAGTTTCGGGAAGTCGGCCTCCTTCCCTCGACAACGTTGACGTTAGCCTGACCCGTTCATCAGCCCTAGAGCCCTAGAAGAGGCCACGGTGACCCCGTCCGATTACGAGTATTTGCGCAAGCTGCTGAAGGACCTTTCAGGTCTCGATCTGTCCGCCGACAAGCAGTACCTGATCGACAGCCGTCTGCAGCCGCTGGCGCGCAAATCGGGCTTGTCCAATATCGGCGAACTCGTTGCGAAGATGAAATCGGGGTCCGGCGCTTTCATCGCCGAGGTGGTCGAGGCCATGACCACCAATGAGACGTTCTTCTTCCGCGACAAGGTGCCGTTCGATCATTTTCGCGGCTCGATTATCCCCGAAATCCTGCAGGCGCGTGCGGCGCGCAAGAGCATCAGGATTTGGTGCGCCGCCGGCTCGACCGGCCAGGAGCCGTATTCGCTGGCGATGTGCCTGAAGGAGATGAGTGCCGCCCTCGTCGGCTGGCGCGTTGAGATCCTCGCCACCGACCTGTCGCAGGACGTGCTCGAGAAATCGCGGTCTGGAATCTACAGCCAGTTCGAGGTGCAGCGCGGCCTGCCGATCCAGATGCTGGTGAAATATTTCAAGCAGACCGGCGAGCTCTGGCAGGTCAATGGCGATATTCGCGCGATGGTCCAGCACCGCCAGCTCAATCTGCTGCACGACTTTTCCCAGCTCGGCAGCTTCGACGTCATCTTCTGTCGCAACGTGCTGATCTACTTCGATCAGGATACCAAGATCGACATCTTCGGCCGGCTCGCCAGGGCGATGGAGCCGGATGGATTTCTGGTGCTCGGTGCGGCGGAAACCGTGGTCGGACTCTCCGACGTTTTCAAGGCGTCGCCGGAACGGCGTGGCCTTTATCGGCCGAGCGGCGTGCATGCAGCACCTGCGCGGACATCAGTGCTTGGTGCGAACGCGCCCAAGGCAATCGCAATGGCAGGGCTTTAGCAATGGCGGAAGACAACAAGAATGCGGAGCGGGTGACGTTCAGCCGCGGCTACGATGTCTGCATTATGGCTATCGACGGCACATGGCGTCGCAGCTGCCAGCTCCACGCCATTTCCGACCATGACGCCTTGCTGACGGTGGAAGGTTCGATTCAGGGCCTCAACCTCAAGGAGTTCTTCCTGCTGCTCTCGTCAACCGGCCTTGCCTATCGCCGCTGCGAATTGGTCCGCGTCAATGGTGCGGAGATGGATATCCAGTTTCTCAAGGGCAAGCACAAGAAGCGGCCGGGAATGGCAGTCAGCGAAGAGCTGGGTGTTTGACCGCTCGCGACCGTTGGCGATAGCGGTTCCGCTTTCGCCTCGAGCTGAGCGGCTGGACCGGCGGAGACAGACGGAAAGAAATCAGCGCGAGGCGTGTGCCGGTCGCCTCACGCCTGCGCCAGGCGCAGATGGCGTCGTCCAATTTCAGCAAGCTCTCCTTCTTGTTGTTTTGGCGTCGCGGCATCAAGCACAAATTGCAGCGCGACCCCGAGCTTGGCATTGCATACGCTTAGCGCAGTGTTGGCGCTTAGATAGCGCGGCGTGACGTCGTCGAGGACGACAATGTCGTCGGCCATGTCCCCTTCGTGAGAGAAAGCTTCCTGCGCGATCATGGCTTCGATCGCCTCGATGCTGGCTTGGACATGCGTGATCAGTGTGTCGAGGTCGAAGGCGATCGACTTGATGATGTCATCACGGCCTTCAGAAGGAGCTGAAACGCGGCCATCTGATACATTCTGCATGGGTGCTTCTCCTTCCCTACAATGTAGAGATGACGACGCTACTTGTGAGTTAAGTCCTTGTCCCGTACAAATACGGGTCAATTGAGCGTGTGCCGGGCGAAGTCGTGTTCGGCGGGTGTGCGTCAATCTTCATTCTCTACGGACGATGGCACATGGTCGACAAACCAGTCTCTCGCGGCGAAATCTTCGTGGTCGATGACGATCCTGCGGTTCGCGAGACCCTTTCGATGGTTTTGTCCGCCGCCGGATATGAGGTGATCTGCTTCGCCGATGGTGCGGCCTTGTTGGCGGTGGCCCGAAGCAGGACGCCGGCCTGCATCCTGCTCGACGTGCACATCCCGGGAAAATCCGGTCTCGACATACTGAGAGAATTGCACGGCGAGGAATACCCAGCGCCGATCTTCATGATCTCCGGGCAGGGCGATATCGCCATGGCGGTCTCCGCGATCAAGAACGGCGCGTTGGACTTCATCGAAAAGCCGTTCCGCGGCAGCGAGATCGTGGCGCGGCTGAACGAGGCGATCGGCGCCTATGCGCGCCGCCATGATGACGACAGCAAGGCGTCGGCGGTCACGTCACTGCATTTCCCCGGCCGCGAGCCGCTGACGCGTCGCGAGCGCGAGGTACTTGAGCAATTTACCGCCGGCGCGTCCAACAAGGAGGCCGGGCGCACGCTCGGCATCAGTCCGCGGACGATCGAGGATCACCGCGCCAACATCATGAAGAAGCTTGGCGCCAGGAACGCCGCCGATCTGGTGCGGATCGTGATGACGGCGAACCGCGCCTCCTGATATCGGCTAGTGTCCCGGCTCCGATGTTTGCATCACCTTGTCGTGCGCGGTTTGCAAGCGTCGGAACCAAAGAGACACCAGTGCTCCGATTCCGAACTTCGCATCATTCGCCGCACGGATTTGACGTTCCTGCGAAGAGCCAGCCGCAATACCGATAGGAACGTCAAATCCGTGCGCACTCGTCGCGCGTTTCACGAATCGAGCGCTCTGCGGATCATGCGTGCCATGTCCCACTTGCGGTAGGGCTTGGCTAGCAGCATCACGCCGGAGTCGAGTCGGCCATGATGGATGATGGCATTTTCCGTATAGCCCGAGGTGTAGAGCACCTTTAGCTGCGGCCGCTCCTTCTGCAGCAGTTCGGCGAGATGGCGGCCGTTCATGGTGCCGGGCATGATGACGTCGGTGAACAGCAGATCGAATGCATGGCCGGCCTTGACGAGGTCGAGCGCATCCGCTGCATTCGCCGCGGCCAGCGTGACATAGCCGAGCGAACGCAGCTGGGTCAGGACATAGTTCCGCACCAGGCCGTCGTCCTCGACCACGAGAATGGTCTCGTGCCCGCCTTCGACGTTGGCGACGAAAGCCGCTTCGGGCGCCAGCGAGGCACCTGTCCCCGGCGGCAGATACATCTTGATCGTCGTGCCATGACCTTCTTCGCTGTAGATCTTGATGTGGCCGGCGGACTGCTTGATGAAGCCGTAGACCATGCTCAAGCCGAGCCCGGTGCCTTTGCCGGGGCCCTTCGAGGTGAAGAACGGGTTGAACACCTTGTCGATAATCACCTGGGCAATGCCGCTCCCGGTATCGCTGACGGCGATCAGCGCATAACGGCCGGGCCGCACGTCGTCATGAATCGCGGCGTAGCTTTCGTCGAGATAGACCGAGCCGGTTTCCAGGATCAGCTTGCCGCCATCAGGCATGGCATCGCGCGAGTTCAGTGCCAGATTGATCAGCGCCGTCGCGAGCTGGTTGGGATCGACCGTGGCAAGGCAGGTCTCGTGCTCGAATACCGATTCGATCTCGATCTGCTCGCCCAGCGTTGGTCGCAACAGCTTTGCGGTGTCGACGATCAGCGTGTTGACGTCGATCTCGCGCGGTTGCAGCGGCTGCTTGCGCGCGAAGGCGAGCAGATGCTGGGTGAGATCGGCGCCGCGCGCCGCGGCCTCGTCGATCATCTTGGTGATCGCGGCAAGCTGCGGGTCCTTGGCGACTGCGTCCGACAGGATTTCGATGGTCCCGGTGATGACGGTCAGGATATTGTTGAAGTCATGGGCAACCCCGCCGGTGAGCTGGCCGATCGCTTCCATCTTTTCGGATTGCCGGATGCGTTCCTCGGCGGCGATCTTGTCGGTCAGGTCGCGGAAGAAGCCGTTGAACAGGAAGCCGCCGCGCGTCTTCAGGGCGGTCAGGCTGAGTTCGGCCTTGAATTCCCTGCCGTCGCGCCGGCGCACCATGATCTCGCGGCGGCGCCCGAGAATTTCACCCTGACTTGAGCGCAGGAAGCGCTGCAGCGCGGCTTTCAGTTCATCATGATCATCGTCGATCACGATGAGGTCGATCAGGTCCTTGCCGAGCACCTCGGCGCGCATCCAGCCGAAAATGGCCTCGGCCTGGGAATTCCAGGCCAGGATAAGGCCGCTGTCATCGATCTGCGCAAAGGCGTCGAGCGATGTTTCGATGATGTTGCGGGCGAGCTGCTCGCTTTCGCGCAAGTTTTCCTGCGCCAGCCGGCTTTCGGTCATGTCGCGAGCGACGAAGAAATGCCGCTGCACTGGCTCGGACCAAGCACCCATCCAGGACAGCGTCACCGCGCGGCCGCTTTTGTGCACGTAGCGCGCGTCGGAATTCTGGACTCGCTGGCCCCGGCGTGTCGCACGGAACTCGCCGCGTGATTTCTCGAGGTCGTCGGGATGAATGAAGTCGATCGCGTTGCGGCCGATCATCTCCTCCGGCCGATATCCAAGAATCGAATCGGCGCTCGGACTGACCTGGACGATGACCCCCTTCGGATCCGTCACCATGATCAGGTCCTGCGAGGTCTCGAAGACACTGCGGCGTTCCTCGAGCTGTTGCTGCTCGCGTGCCGCGTGGTGGTCGCGCGCAGCTTCGGTCAGGCGATGCTGGTGGACCTCGCGTTCCAACTCGGCGGTCTTGGCCTTGAGTTCGCCGATCACGCGTGCGAAGGCGCGCGCCAGCACGCCGGTCTCGCCGCCGGCGTCGACGGGAATTGGCACAGAATCGTTGCGGCCGATCGCTTCGACCGCGGCCGTTAGTTGCTGGATCGGCCGGGTCAGCGACCGCGAGATGACCAGCGCAAGACCTGCGGCGACCAGCACCGCGACAATGCCGACGACCAGCGAAGTATTGCGGATGCTCCCGGCCGCCGACATGAACACCTGGTTCGGAACCGTTTCGATGATTGCGACCCATTCCTTGCCGGCCAGGACGACCGGTGCGATTGCGACACCGCCGGGCTGTCCATCATGATCGCGCATGACGCGGGACGATTGCTTCCGTCCGCCGACCGTCGATGCGAAATACGGGAAATCCTTGCGCCAATCGGCCGGCGTGCCGAGCAAAGTTCCGAATTCTTGCGTCCTGTCGGGATGGATAAGATAGTCGCCCCGTGCATTCACCAGATAGATCTGCTCGCCCGGCCGTACCGCGGCGCGGATGCGATTGAAGGCCGGGCCCATGTCGAGGTTGATCATGATCATGCCGAACCGCTTCCCGTCGGGCATGAACAGCGGCGCTGCAACACGCAACGTTGGCGAGCGCGAGGCCAACGGCGCGCTGTTGTCGCGGTTGAGATTTAGCGGCGAGACGTAAAGTTCGCCCGGCGAAAGCTCCATCGTCGGCTCGTAATAGCTCCGGCTGGCTTTGACCTGGAGCTCTGCATCCGGTGTGATCCGCACCGTGCCATTGCGGCCGAAGCGATCGACACGGACGACTTCATGCCCATCGGTACTGACAATGCGCATGATCGCATAGGCGGGCTTGGCCCCGACTTCACCGGCAAAGTTGCCCGCGATTCTCTCGCGCCAGGTGCCTTCGGAGAGTCCGTCCACCGGGTCGGTGCCACCAGCCATATGAGAGCGCATAAGGCCGCTGAGAGCGGCGGAGGAACCCAGCGCGGTGATATCGCCGCGCGCGGCCCCGACATACGATCCCAGTTCGGATGCTACCAACCGCGAATGGGTGTCGATGCGCTCGAGCACGCGCGGCAGCAGCGTATGCTCCAGGCTGCGATAGCTGAGCCATCCGACCAGGAACACGGCGACCGCGACCAGCATGATCATTGCTATCGCCAGTCTCGTGGTGAGCGTCATCTTTCCGTTCAGGCCGCCGGATTGTGCCGGTGAGTGAAGGACCGGCGGGATCATCTGGTCGTCATGCACGAGAGGCGGCATCGGGAATGCGATCTGGCGGTGATGCTGATTGGCTCGGAGCCTCAAGACGACGCGCGGCCGTCATGAATGAGGCCTGTGGCCGGAATGGCACCGGCGGACACGGGATTGTGTCCCGCTTGCCTGCAATGGCGTGAAAATCCGGTTCCGCGTTCAGGCCGGTTCCAATTGGCTGGCCGGAGACGACAACCGGGCCATTAGCGGCAACAACGACATCGCGCCCGGCCCGCTTCAATAACAGCCGGATTGTTCTCTGCACACCGGGATCGTCGTCGACGATCAAGCCAAGGCCCCAATTCCCCAGACCCGATGGAGAATCAGGTCGACGGCAAGTCAAAAAGATTTTGCCGAAATCATGATCTGCTGCAAGCGTTTCGAGCATCGGCGTAGATTGTTTCTGTCGGGCGTGTCCGCGCGTCTACACGTTGCCTCGCGCCGGTGCGATCATGCGTTCGGTGAGGCGCCGCGCCTTTAGTCGTATTGGGGCTTGCTCCGTCTCGATTGCCTGTGACATGAACCTGGAGCCGGTTCCAACAGGTAATCAAAATGACAGACGATAAAACGAGGAAACGTCCGGAAACGCTGCGCAGCGCCCGCTGGTTCGCACCTGACGATCTGCGCGCCTTCGGACATCGTTCGCGTGCGATGCAGATGGGGTATGCGCCGGAGGAATGGAAGGATCGCCCCGTGATTGCGATCCTCAACACCTGGTCCGACGCGCAACCCTGTCACATGCACTTCAGGTCGCGGGTCGATGACGTCAAGCGCGGCATCCTGATGGCGGGCGGCTTTCCGGTCGAATTGCCGGCGCTATCGCTGTCGGAATCGTTCCTGAAGCCGACCACCATGTTGTACCGCAACCTGCTTGCGATGGATGCCGAGGAGCTGCTGCGCGGTCATCCCATCGATGGCGTCGTGCTCATGGGCGGCTGCGACAAGACCACGCCGGCGCTGCTCTTGGGCGCGACCAGCATGAACCTGCCGGCGATCTATCTGCCCGCCGGCCCGATGTTACGCGGCAACTGGAAGGGCAAAACGCTGGGTTCCGGCTCGGATGCCTGGAAGTATTGGGACGAACGGCGGGCAGGCAAAATCTCCGACAAGGACTGGGTCGATGTCGAGGCCGGCATCGCCCGCAGCTATGGAACCTGCATGACCATGGGCACGGCCTCGACCATGACGGCCATTGCCGAATCCATCGGCATGACGTTGCCGGGCGCGTCCTCGATTCCCGCGGCCGACGCCAATCATATCCGCATGAGTTCCGAATGCGGCCGCCGCATCGTCGAGATGGTCTGGGAGGACCTGACGCCGAAGGCGATCCAGACCCGCAAGGCCTTCGAGAACGCGATCACGGTCGCGATGGCGATGGGCTGCTCGACCAATGCCATCATCCATCTGATCGCGCAGGCGCGCCGCGCCGGGCAGGACATCGGGCTTGACGATTTCGAGACGGCGAGCCGCAAGGTGCCGGTCATCGCCAATGTTCGTCCCTCCGGCGACAAATATCTGATGGAAGACTTCTTCTACGCCGGCGGCCTGCCCGGCCTGATGAGCCGTATCAGGAATCATTTGCATCTGGACTGCATCACGGTGACCGGCAGGACGCTGGGCGAGAATATCGCCCGTGCCGAGGTCCACAATGACGATGTGATCCGCACCGTCGAGAATCCGATCTACAAGGAGGGAGCGCTCGCCGTGCTCAAGGGCAACCTGGCGCCGGACGGCTGCGTCATCAAGCCCAGCGCCTGCGATCCGCGCTTCCTCAAGCACACCGGTCCTGCGCTGGTGTTCGACGACTATCCGTCGATGAAGAAGGCGATCGACGATCCCGATCTCGATGTTACCGCCGATCACGTGCTGATCTTGCGCAACGCGGGGCCGCAGGGCGGGCCGGGCATGCCGGAATGGGGCATGCTTCCGATCCCGACCAGGCTGGTGAAGCAAGGTGTGCGCGACATGGTGCGGCTGTCGGACGCGCGCATGAGCGGCACGTCTTACGGCGCATGCATCCTGCATGTGGCGCCGGAATCCTATATCGGCGGGCCGCTCGCGCTGGTGCGGAACGGCGACCTCATCACGCTCGATGTTGCGGCGCGCACGATCAATCTCGACGTTCCCGAGGCCGAGCTCGCCCGGCGCCGTGCCGCATGGAAGCAGCCGGAGCGGCGCTTCGAGCGTGGCTATGGCTGGATGTTCACGCGCCACATCAAGCAGGCCAACGACGGCTGTGATTTCAACTTCCTCGAAACCGGCTTTGGCGCGCCGGTGGATGAGCCGGCGATTTATTGACTTAATCCGTCGTTCCGGGGCGCCTCGAAGAGGCGAACCCGGAACCTCGAGATTCCGGGTCCACGCTTCGCGTGTCCCGGAATGACGATCAAGAAAGCGAGCACATGACCAAACTCAGTGACGCCACCCGCAACAAGCTGAAAACGATCTCCACCGCAACCGTTGCGACCGCGCTCTATAAACGCGGCTTCTGCATCCAGTGCATCCAGGACGTGCATCCGCTGAGCCCGGATCAGCCAACGCTGGTCGGAGAGGCCTTCACGCTGCGCTACATGCCGGCACGCGAAGATCTCAACAAGCTCGATGTGTTTCGCGACCGCAGCCATCCGCAGCGCAAGGCGATCGAGGATTGTCCGCCAGGCAGCGTATTGGTGATGGACAGCCGCAAGGATGCGCGCGCGGCCTCGGCCGGCGCGATCCTTGTGACGCGGTTGATGAAGCGCGGCTGTGCGGGTGTCGTCACTGATGGCGGCTTTCGCGATTCAGCCGAGATCGCAAGGCTCGGCTTTCCTGCCTATCACCATCGGCCGAGCGCGCCGACCAATCTCACCTTGCACCACGCGATCGAGATCAATTGTCCGATCGGCTGCGGCGACGCGCCCGTATTTCCGGGCGACGTCATCCTGGGTGACAGCGACGGTGTGATCGTGATCCCGGCGCATCTCGCAGACGAGATTGCCGACGAGACCTTCGAGATGACCGCATTCGAGGATTTTGTCGCTGAAGAGGTCGGTAACGGCCGCGGCATCTTCGGGCTTTATCCGGCAACCGACGAGCAGACGCTGAAGGATTTTGCTGCCTGGCGGAAGACAAGGGGACGGTAGCAGGTTCGTCTCACGCTTCCGAAACACCAGAGGACTCACTTCGCCGCCGGCTTCTCGCTTGCGCCCGCCTTGGCGGCCTGTTGCTTCCGCAAGATGGTGGTCTTGTGACCCGGGACGATCTGGTCAATCACCAGCAATTTGACCGGGTCGGTGCCGATATTCTCGGCCTTGTGCCACTGCGCGATCGACTCGACGACGAAGTCGCCGGGGCCGTACTCCACGCTCTTGCCGGTCTCGGTATTGGTGATGCGGAGCTTCCCCGACTCGACGTAGCCATAGCGTGGGTACGGATGCTTGTGCTCAGGCAATTTGGCGCCCGGTGCAATCTCGTATGTCGAGGTGATGACTTCGATATCGCCTCGTGGCAGCGCGATCGGCTGGCCGCTGGCCGTGGTCTCGGTGCTGTGCAGCGGCGTTACTTTGACGTCATCGGCTTGCGCGGATAGCGGAGTTGCAAGCGCCAGCAGCACGACCGCTGAGTAAAGACTCTTCATGGCACTTTCCCTCGGCGCGTCCGACAACCGCACGCAAGACGCGCGTTCATTCGGTGCCGTTCGCAAATCGCCCGTTGCCCAATCCTCATTTCGGGGTGCCCGCGGTCGGCCGCAACCTCGGCACACTGACAATCGAGTTACCGCACCAGCGCTACGCGCTCCCGCGAGCTCACAGCATTCCCGGCCGGAACAGTTTTCGATATTCCGCGGTCTCGGCGCCCGAAATCATGAACTCGCCGTCGCCGCGATAGTGGATCGTCTTGGGATATTTCGGCGCTGTCGCGACATGCGCCTTCACCACCTCGAATACGAACACATTATATTTCTTCACCCAGCCGGCGTCGGCGAGCTCGCACTCGAAATTGGCGTAGCATTCCTCGATCAATGGAGCGCGCACGTGCGTGCCGGGTTTCGGCGTCAGGCCGAATTCGGCGAACTTGTCGATGTTGCTCCCTGAAGTGTTGCCGATCTTCACGACGGTGGTTGCAAGATCCACAGTCGGGATGTTGATCACGCATTGCCGGCTGCCGCGCACCAGTTCAAAACTGTGGTTGCCGCTTGAGATCAGGCAGCCGACCAGGGCAGGGCTGAATTCCATGACCATGTGCCACCCCATGGTCATGATGTTGGTCTCGTCCTTGTAGGCCGAGCTCACCAATACGATCGGACCGGGCTCGAGAAAGCGACGGACGTTATGGCTGGGAAAATCTTTTTTGATATAGCGCGGCATCGCTGCCCTCCGTTCCCCGGACGCAGCGCAGCGTTCAACGATGCGCTGCCGATCCGGGGTCCAGCGTCATCGGTCCCGGATCTGCGGAGCACCGCTTGCGCGCTGCATCGCGTCCGGGACACGATATCGAACTATACCTCGCCACGCTCCGCCATTCCCGTCGCCCACAACGCAAACGCATAGGCGATCGCGACTTCGTCGAGCCGGTTGAAGCGCCCGGAGGCGCCGCCGTGGCCGGCGCCCATATTGGTGCGCAACAGCACCGGGCCGCCACCGGTCATGGTGGCGCGTAGCCGCGCAATCCATTTCGCCGGCTCCCAATAGGTGACGCGCGGATCGGTCAATCCGCCCATCGCCAGGATCGAAGGGTAATCCTTCGCTGCGACATTGTCGTAAGGCGAATAGGACAGGATGCTGCGAAAATCCTTTTCGCTCTCGATCGGGTTACCCCATTCCGGCCATTCCGGCGGCGTCAGCGGCAGGCTGTCG
>Ga0153954_1000730_pt1 | contig 22960 bp, 23 predicted proteins | sample TSFL038MetaG_FD_102277 | JGI IMG/M metagenome (GOLD analysis project Ga0153954, IMG submission 102277) | Attine ant fungus gardens microbial communities from Florida, USA - TSFL038 MetaG | ecosystem: Host-associated > Fungi > Mycelium > Unclassified | place: USA: Florida, Wekiwa Springs State... | reverse complement strand
CACGAACTGCGTGAGGTCCGGCAGCAAGGCGGGGAGGCCCTCCGCGTCGCCGGCGCCTGCCTTGCGGCCGACCTGGGAGGCGATCGAGCCGATCAGGCCGCGCTCGGTGCTGGGCGGGAAGGTGGCTCCCTGGGGCGAGGAGTCGCGGCCGGCGGCGAGGAAGGGGGCGAGCTGGGCGAGACGCTCCTGGTAGCGGCGCGAGACGGCGGCGCCGGCGACGAAGGGCTCGGTCAGGAGGAGGCGGGCAAGCTCCGGGGAGGCGGCGAAGAACTCGAGCGCGGCGGCGAGCGCGGCGCGCACCTTCAGCGGCCAGCCGTCCTCCCCCTCGTAGGCCGCGGTGAGCCGCTCGGCGAGGAGCTCCCCGGCAGCGTCGAAGGCGGCCAGGTAGCAGTCCTCCACCGACTCGAAGTACTTGTAGAAGGTGCGCGTGGTGACGCCGGCGGCTTCCGCGATACCGGTGATCGTGGCCGCGTTGTAGCCCTGGTCGGCGACGATCCGGATCAGCGCGACAAGCAGGCGCCGGCTCTGGTTCTGGGCGACGAACTCGGGCGGCAGGCCGTGGCGGCCATGCGGAAGCCGCGCCAACTCATCGGGCTGATCGGGCCTCTCTCCGGGCGGCTCGTTCGGCACAGCAGCCAACGATATTGGCTTGGGACCCGTGCGTCCGCCCGGAAGGGCGTCTTCTGGCGCCGTCAGCCGGCGGCGGGCCCGCGGAAGGGCAGCAGCGCGAACTCCACCAGGGCCGGCCGCAGCTGCACGATCCGCTTCGGCTTCCCGGAGAGGAGCGCCCCGTAGAGGAGCCCGTAGAGGCCCGCGAGGACGGTCTGCTCGAGGTCGGCCGGCAGCTCCGCCTCCCCGGCCGCCTCGCGGGCGCCCGCGAGGAGCGGCGCGAAGGCGTCGAGGCCCCGCTGGGGACGATCGCCCAGCTCCGGCCCGAGCGCCGGCGCCTCGACGACCATCGCGCGGGCGAGCGCCGGGCGCTCCGCGCAGACCCCCAGCAGCGCGCCGACGCCGGCCTCGATCCGCGCGGCCGGGTCCTCCACCGGCGCGCAGGCCTCCGTCACCGTCGTCACCACTTCCTCGAGCCCCGCGTCGAAGGCAGCGAGGAAGGCGTCCTGCCTGGAGGAGAAAAGCTCGTAGAACTTCAGCTTGGCGACGCCGGCGCGCTTGATGATCGCGGCGACGGAGACGTCGCGATAGCCGCGCTCGGCGACCAGCTCGACGACCGCGTCGAGGATGCGGCGGCGCTGATGGTGGAGCACGACCTCACGGCGAAGCTCATGGCCGCCGGGGGCGAGCTTGCCGAGCTGGGTGAGCGGTCCCTCCATCCCCGCTGAGGATAGACGCCGGGCCGAGCTGCTAATCATCCCTCCATCGGAACCAATCGCTTTCCTTCATCAATCCGTGTACTATCGCGCCAGCCCGGCAGGGATCGACCGGGGCCAGGGGAGACGCCACGAAGTGAAGAGAACCGAAAGATGCGTCAGCGAAAAGCAGCTGTGCAGTCCGCTCGCCGGGATCTTCGATCGTGGCGATGACTGCGATTGAGATGGCTTCCCGAGCGCGCGAGCAGTTGCTCGAGGCGGCGCTGATCGCGCTCGGCGAGGACGGCCGCGAGGGCCTGGACGCGGCCCGCCTGGCGGCCCGGGCCGGTGTCGCCGAAGCCGAGCTGACGGCCGCGTTCACCGACCTCGACGCCTGCCTCGACGCCGCCTACGCGCAGCTCACCGCCCGCCTCGCCGGCGTCGTGCGGACCGGCTGCGAGCGAGGGCGGGCGGGCGCCGACGGCGCCCCGGCCGCACGGTGGACCGCGGGCGTGCGTGGCGGCCTCGAGGCGCTGCTCGCCGCGCTCGCCACCGACCCGGCCCAAGCGGTCGCGCTGGTCAGGTCCTACCCCGCCTTGGGGGCGGCGCAACGCGGCCGCTACGAGGCCTTCCTCGCCGAGTTCACACCGCTCCTCGCGGAAGGCAGGCGTCTCGCCGCGACACACGGCGCGGAGCTGCCGGAGGAGATCGAGCTGCTGGCGGTGGGAGCAGCGGAGGCGATCACCTTCGAGGCGGTCGAGACGGGCCAGGCCGCGGCCCTGCCGGAGATGGCGCCGGCGATCCTCTTCTCGCTGCTCGTGCCGTTCATCGGGGCGACGGCGGCCGCGGCGGAGATGGAGAAGGCGGAGAGAGGCCGGTGAGCGACGCGCGATGCACGGATGCTCGACACCGATCGGCGCAGGCGTTGCCGGCGACGCGGTGTCGTGACAGGGTGGCGGGAAATGGGGACCTGGGGAGCTGAACCGCCCGAGCGGCGGACGACGGGCATTGCCGCGTTCACGCCGCCCAGCGAGCGCGAACGACTGGTCGCGGCGATGGCGGCCAGTTGCGCGGCGCGCGGCTACGCGGCGACGCGGATCGCCGACGTGACCGCCGCGGCCGCGGTCGAACGGATCAGCTTCGAGCAGCACTTCGCCGACAAGGCCGAGTGCGCACTCTCGGCCCTGAACGAGACGCTCGCCGAGGTGACACGGGTCGTCGCCGGTGCCACCGGACCCGAGCGCGCCGACTGGGAGAAGCTGCTCGGGGCGTTGCGGGCGCTGCTGGAACTGTTGGCGGCGCGGCCCTCGGCCGCCCAGCTCGCCTGCGCGGAGGCGCGCCAGTCGATGCCACCCGAGGCCTACGCCCTCTACGCGTCCGGGATCCGGGTGCTGGTCGCGCTGCTCGACCGGACGCGCGCCTACGCGAGCGTCGCCGCGCCGGCCAGCGCCACGCGCGGCGCGATCGGCGGCGCCGAGGCGCTGATCCGCCGCGAGCTGCTCGCCGGGCGGGCGGAGCGGCTGCCAGGACTTCTGCCCGACATCGTCTACGGATTGTTGGTGCCCTACCTCGACCAGCGAGAGGCGCTCCGATATGCGGAGCTGGCCAGGGAGACAGTGAACGAAGGTGGGTGAGATAGAGGTGGATCGGAATGAGTGCCGTGGTGCAACCCGAGCGCCGTCGCCTGTTGGTGGCGATGCTCGAGGAGTTGGTGGAAAAGGGATATCCGGGGGTTGAAGTCGAGGCGGCCGCACGGCGGGCCCGCCTTCAGGGAACAGAGTGGTCGGCGTGGTTCGCCGACAAGGACGCGTGCTTATTCGAGGCTTTCGAGCAACTGAGCCACGAGCTGCGCGAAGCGATCCTGGTGGGCTGCGCGGCGGGCGAGGATTGGCCGAGCCGGGTGACCGGCGGCCTGCGATCGCTGCTGGCGGCGCTGGCCGAGCGGGCCTCGCTGGCCGAGGCGCTCGCCCACGGCTTCCCGGCGATCGGACCGGCGGCGCAGGCGCGCTACCAGGCCTTCGTCGAGAGCCTGGCCCCCCTCCTCAGCCCCGGGCGCGAGGCGTCCATGGCCGAGGGTGACCTGCCCGCCGAGGTCGAGCTCCTTGCGGTCGGGTCCTGCGAGGCGCTCGTCTTCGAGGAGATCCGCGCGGGCCGCACCGCCAAGCTCCCCGAGCTCGTCCCCGCGATCCTCTTCTCGGTCCTCGTCCCCTTCATCGGCGCGGCCGAGGCAACCGCCGCGATGGAGGCCGAGCGCCGGCGCACGAGCACCCTCCCGGCGGGGACCGGCTGAGCGGCGCCGTGCCCTCCGTCGACGGGCAAGGGTCCAGGCCCCCGCGCCCGCCTGCTTCCGAGCTTTTCGGCCATATATGGCACCAAAGCTCGGAAGCAGGGTGCGTCCCGGGCGCCGGAGGCCGAGACCACGGGGGCGTGCGGTCGTCCTAACGTCCGGCAGGCGGAGGCGCGCGGTCGACCTTACGCCCGTTTACCGGGCCTTAGGACGACCGCGCCTCCATGCGTGTTGGGCAACACGGGCAGAAGGCCTGGATTCCCGGCATCTCCCCGGCGCGAAAACCATCGAATCGACCCGCCCGGCGGGTAGACGAGTGACTCACGACTGACACACACTTGCTTCTTTCTGCGCACCACGTGTGCGCATTTCCTTCCTAGGTTCGTCCAGTCGTGGCCGCGGCGAACGCCCCGGCTGCCGGATGCGGGCCTTGACCTCACGAATCAAGGGCTGGCGGGTTCGACTCCCGCTCGGGGCGTTAGGATGAGTGAACGTGAGGTCAAGGCCATTGGGAGTCCGGTGGCAGCCCGAGTTTCAGAGCGGTCCGCTTAATCGGCGGGCCGCTCTTTTTATGGCGAACTATCCGGGTGGCGGACGGAGGTGGTTGAGGATCCGCAGGGCGCCGGCGCGGAGGGTCGGGTCGGCCGTGGTGGGGTGCATCCAGATTTGGGCCTGGAGGGCGCGGCCGAACTGTCGGTAGGTGAACTGGAAGCTCGGGCCGGCGCACTCGAACGGGGCCCAGGTGGCGTCCGCCCAGGTGAAGCGGGCGGGGCGGCGAGGTAGGCGGGGGACGCGGAGCGGGTGGCCGTCGAGGGCGCGGGGCGGGTATTCGATGACCTGGAGGAGGGCGCCGCCGGGTGGCATCTCGGCGAGGATTGCGCGCGGCGGGCCACATTGGCCAGGGCGGTGGTGGAGGACGATCGGGTAGGTCGCCGCGGCGAAGGCCTGGACCGGGATGAGGACGCCGGTGAGGTGGCGGTGGACTTCGTGCCAGCCGGGTGGCAGCGGGGTCGCGGTCCATTGGGCTCGCGGGGCACCGTGGCGAGGGGCTTCGCCGTCGGCGCGGGCCGCGATCAGCAGGGCGACGACGGCCACCGCCAGGCCGATCGCGATCGCGCGGTCGCGGCGACGGGCGCTTCGCCCTCGGTCATGTGCGGTGGACGCGTCGTGTAAGCCCAATCTCCGGCTTCCGTGAGGCTGCCCCATCCCTATCCCCAACCCGGGCTGAGGAGGACGTGGGGAAAGACGGCGCGGGCGCGGCGGCCGGTGGCGAAGCGGACGCGGAGCTGGACCGGGACGTAGACGAGGACCTGGTCGCGATCGTGGCTGCGGCGGGGGAAGTCGGCGCCGGTGAAGATGCCGACCCAGTCGTGGTGGGGGACGCCGTTGTGCCGGCCGGGGGTGCGGAGGCGGATCGCCTCGGAGCCGGCGATGGCGACGACTCGGGTCGCAGCGTGGCCGAAGACGACGTCGATGCCGACTCGCTCGCAGCGGCCGTAGCCATAGCGGGAGCAGCGCATCCCCAGGTAGGGGCCGTAGGTGACGCCCAGCTTCTTGAGCGCGGCGCCGATCGGGGCGGCGCTGTGCAGGCCGCGGGCCGCTTCGACCAGCTCGGGCACCCAGTAGCGGTGGCCGCAGCGCGCGGCGAGCGGAGCGGCGAGGGCGTTCAGGGCCTGAGCGGCGTACGCCCCTCCGTCGGGGCGGCGGTAAACCGCGACCAGGTCGGCGATCGTCGGGCCGTCCAGGGCTTCGCGCAGGAGGCCCTTCACGCACGCCTCGAACGGCGGCCCACCGATCCCGGTGCCCATCGCGAAGTCGGCTCCGGCACCGTGGACGACCGCATCGCGGACCCGGTTGAGGTAGGCGACGCGGCGTTCGTGGGTCGCGAGCCGTTCGAGCGCGGCGCGCCGGTCCTGGACCGTGCCCGAGCCGCTTTCGGGTCGCGAGACAGCGGTCGTCGACCCGGCGCCGGAGCCCGCGTCAGGGCCAGAACTGCCGCAGCCGGCGAGAGCCGCCGCCATCACCACCGCAAGCATCCCGGCGAGGACCCAGAGCACGGCGGGGCAGGGGCGCGTGGCTCGCGAGCCGCTGCCAGTCGAGGGGATATCCGTGCGGCGCCGACGAGAGCCCATCGCTCCCTATACGGGCCGCGCCGCTCCGGAGGTCCACAACCGCCGCGACCGTGGTCGTCCTTTGGCCCGCCCCATCCGGCGTGGTCGTCCTTTGGCCCGTCGAGCGGGCCAAAGGACGACCACGCGAGGGTCCGGAGAGCCGGCGTTCGCACTTATCCGCGCTATGCGCGGATAAGTGCGAACGCCAAGGGATGGGGCGTTGTGGAAGGTGCGCGGCTCCCGGGAGAAGGTGACGGGAGGCGCGGGAAGCCTCGCTCCCGCGCGGCGCGGGCGCCTGGTGGGTTGAGGGCGCCCTGGCGTCCTCAACCCACCGCTCGTGCACCTGAGCCGCCCCTGGGCGGCTCAGGTGCACGAGCGCCGACCGCCACGCACAGGACCCTCACGCCTCCGTCCCGAAACCCACGCCCCGCGCACGGTTTCGTCCCTGAATCCGCGCCTCTCGGTCACTTCCCTCCCTGCGACCCGGCGGCTGATGGGCGGTCACGGCCTGCGGGGACCTCCCATCAGCCACCCGAGGCCAGCCCTGTCGACGGCCCGAAGAGACGCTCAGCGCGAGTGGGACCAGCCGGCGACCGAGGGGAAGCGGGCGCCGGGCGGCGCTCCCGGCGAGAACTGCTCCGCCACGTTGGCGACCGCGTGGAGCTTCTCCGCGCCGGAGCCGGGGTGGAGGAAGAGCCATTGGTCGGCGGTGGGCCAGGGAAGGAGGAGCCAGCGGGCGTCCGGGGACCAGCGCGGCGGGGCGAAGCGGCCGGGGCCGGAGAAGAGGACCTTCCGGTGGCGCCCGCGCGCGAGGAGGACGAGGCTGCTCGTCTGGCCGGCGCGGCCCGCGTGGAGGACGACGGCGACGCGGTGATCGCGCGGCGCCGCAGCGGCCGAGCGGATCGAGGTGCCCGAGGGTGCCGCCCAGGTCCAGGTCGGCCGACCGGCGGCGTCCAGCGCCTGGATGGCGTCGGCGCGGGTCACGAACAGCTCGCCGTCCGCCCACTGGAGCGAGATCACGGCGCGCTTCCCGCCCGCCCCCTTCCCGCCCGCTTCGAAGGCCGCGCGCCCCGAGTCGGCGCCCACGGCGCGCACCGTCCTCCGGTCGGTCGCGTAGGCGACGACGTGGCCGGGTCCCGGTTTCCACGCCGGGGCCACCCAGGCGACGCCGCGGGCGATCCCGCGATCGTCGGTGCCTGCGCCGCTCACCACCCGCAGCCGGTCGCCGGACAGGTAGGCGATCCGGTAGCCGTCCGGTCCGTTCCAGCGCGCCTTCCCCACCCTGCCAGGACGGGTGAGCGCCCAGCGCACGGTCCCGCCCGGGGTCACCGCCGCGACTTCGTGGCCCTTGGTGACGACCGCGAAGAGGCCGTGCGGGGACCAGCTCGCTTCGCTCCAGTCGCCGAGCGAGTGCTTCGCGCCGTCCGGGCGGACGACCCAGGAGCCCTGGGGGGAGTCGACCAGCAGCGAGCCGTCCCCGGGCAGGGAGGAGAGCACCGGCCGGGCGTGCGGCACGCCCGGTTCGATCCGGTCGGCGACCCAGTGGCGCACCGAGGCGCCCGCCGGGCTGACGACGAGCGCGACCAAGGCCAGGGCCAGCCCGACCTGGAGGGCGCGGCGGCGATGCCCGCGGCGGCGGGCCGGGACGCCGGCGGTCGACGCCGCGGCGACGACCCGCCAGGCGCGCTCTTCCGCCGCCCCCTCGTCGCCGGCCCGGGCCGCCCGCAGCGCCGCGCGGAGGAGCCGCTCGCGATCACTCATCGGTCAACCACTCCCTCACGCTTGTTACCCATAGGGGAACAAGCGTCGGGGAAGTCGGCACGGGGCGTCTCATCGGAGCACCCCCTCCAGGGCGGTGGCGAGGTGATCGAGCCCGCGGCGCAGGCGCGAGTTCACGGTCCCGCGCGGGAGTCCCAGCATCCGCGCGATCTCCCCCGGCGTGTACTCGAGCAGGTAGCGCAGCGCGATCACCGCGCGCTGCTCGGGGTCGAGCTCGGCGAGCGCCGCGGAGAGGTCCGGGTCGAGCCCGGAGTCCGCCTCCGCCGCGGCCGGCTCGCCGATCGCGTCCTCCCCCACCTCGCGCCGCAGCGCCCGGGCCCGCGCGTGGTCGATCGCCCGGTTGACGACGATCCGGTGCAGCCAGGGCCGGAACGGGCGGCGGCGGTCGAAGCGATCGAGCGCCCGCATCGCGGCCAGGAACGCCTCCTGGGCGATGTCCTCGGCGGCGTCGGCATCGCGGACGACGAGAAAGGCGGCGCGGTGGGCGCGGCGCCAGTGCCGGCGAAAGAGCGCCTCGACCGCCTCCTCGGAGCCGCGCTGCGCGGCCCGCACCAGCGCCCCGTCGCCCTGCGACGCCTCCACCTCGGCGCCGCCGTCGAGGCCAAGGCGAAGCGCCGTCCCGACCGCCGCGTCCTCTCCACCGCTCCACAGCACTCCCCCAGCCTGGGAGCCCCGGAGTGCGAAGTCAACTGCCGCCACACCCGTGTTACGTACGGGAGCGCCCCAGAGGTCCCGGGGGCGCGCGGAACCGCCCGTCAGGGCGGTCCGTCAGTCCTCGACGTGCTCGGCGGACGCCTCGGGGTGGACCACGAGGACGCTGCGGCGACTGTGTTGGGCGACCGCCGAGGCGACGCTGCCGAGGAGGACTTTCGGCAGGCCGGTACGGCCGCGGGAGCCGATCGCGATCACGCCCGCGTCGAGCTGGTCGGCGACGCCGACGATCTCCTGCCAGGGGCTGGCGGCGACCTCGACCCGGGGCTCGGCGTCGAAGCCAGCCTCGCGCGCCAGGCGCGCGCCCTCTTCGGCGACCACGGTGGCCTCGTTCTGCGCCGACTCCTGCATCGCCGAGACGGTGGCGGGGTCGAGCGTCCCCCCTCCGCCCAGGCCGGAGAAGACGAAGGTCTCGATCGGCTCGCGGACGATGAGGACGACCGCCCGGCGCCCGGCGCCGAGCACGCGGCCCGCCTCGACGATCGCGCCCTGGGCGTGGCTCGACCCGTCGTAGGCGATCAGGACCGGACGCTGATCTGGCTCCCCGCTCGGCGACATCGGGTAAAGGTACCGCCTTGGTCTCGATCCGGCAGCGGTAACGCTTTTCCGCCCGGCGACCAATAAGAGACATGGAGACCGGCTTGGAGCTTTCCGGCCCTTCGACCTCGCTCGGCCGCCACCTGGCGCTCGTCAGCGTGCGCGAGCGCGGCGTCGGTCCCACGCAGCTGCGCTGGGTCGGCAGCGACCCCGACATCTTCGAGGCCTTCTACCGCGAGCACGTCGAGGGCCTGCAGAACTTCATCGCGCGGCGCGTCGGCGAGCGCGAGCGGGCGGCGCGGTGGCGGGCCCGCGCCCTGCTCGACGCCGACGACGCGGCCCGGATCGACGCGCGGATCGACGCCGGCGCCCGGGCGCGCGAGCTCTACGCGGCGATGGACCGCCTTCCCGAGTCCGAGCGGGCGGTGCTGGAGCTGGTCGCCCTCGACGAGCTCACGGTCGCCGAGGCGGCGGCCGCGGCCGGCGTGCGGCCGGTCACCGCCCGCGTCCGCCTGCACCGCGCACGGCGCAAGCTGCGCGCCGAGCTCGAGGCGGCCGATCAACCGTCACCGCAAAAGGAGGGACGTCGATGAGCAAGCCGACCGGAGGCAAGGATTTCGAGGAGCGGCTCCTCGGCCGGCTGAAGGCCGTCGTCGCCCAGCGCGGCGCGGCCGCGGCCGACCCCGGCGCGCCGTCCCCCGCCTCGGCCCGACCGCGGCGGCGGCGCCCGCTGAGGCTGGCGCTCGCCGGCGCCGCGGCGCTCGCCGTGGCCGCCGTCGTCCTCGTCGTCTCCTCCGGCGGCAACAGCACCTCCCGCGCCTTCGCGGTGGAACCGCAGCAGGGCGGTGGCGTGACGATCAAGATCTACAGCCTCGAAGACACCGCGGGCCTGGAAAGGGCGCTGAAGCACGCCGGGATCCCGGCCCAGGTGAGCTGGCTGCCGGCGGGGACGACCTGCCGCGAGCGCCGCCTCACGTCGGCGACCGTGAAGACGTCGATGGGCGCGTCGATGAGCGAATTCGACATGGGCGGCCGGGGGCAGGCAATGACGATCGGGGCGATGACTCCCCAGCAGTACCGCGATCGCGTGCGCGCCGTCAAACGCGCGGTCAAGCGCGGCGCTCTCTCCACCGAAGAAGCCGGTCGGTCGATCCCGAGCATCAGCTTCGACCCCGGCTCGTTCAGCGGCGACCAGACCGTGGTCATCTCCGGCTCGCCGATCCCCTATGGGGGCGACCCCGAAGGGGGCTACGAAGCGCAGCTGCGGGTGGTCGAAGGGCCGGTCGAACCGTGCGAACCGGTCACCTCGCCGGCCCCCAGCATCGGCGCCATCAAGGTTCCCGAAGGCACCGAATCCACCCCGACCGAACCGCTGCCGGCGGCCGGGCAGCTCCTCTACACGAAGACGAAGGTGGTGCAGTTGGAGGGCTGGGAGCCGGACGGGCGCGGGGCGGGCGCGCAGGCGAAGGCGCCGCGCTTCACGACGAACCTCCTGGGTCCCGCGGCGAACGCACTGCCCGCCTTCGTGCCGACGACGAAGGAGGTCTGGACCGCCGCCGACGGCAAGACGCGCGTGCGCGAAACCCTCGGCCGGATCGAATTCCTCGCCGCCGCCGACCAGCGGCGCTGGGAAGCGGCCGGGTCGCCGCCCCCGTCCGCCTACGACCCCGCCGGGCACCACGTGGGGCGCGACGCCTCCGGCGCCCCGACGAAGGAATACGCGTCGCGCTCCTGGCGCGGCGGGAACGTCTTCGTCAACGTCCCCAAGCTCGCGGCGCTGCCGACCGAAGCCGAGGCGCTGCGCCTGGCAATCGAAGGCCGCTCCGACGCGGGCGCGGCGTCCGCCGCCCGCTCGCGCCGGGGAAGGATGACCGCGGACCGGCTCCTGGAAATCCTCGGCGAACCGATCTCGAGCCCGGCCCTGCGCGCCGCCGCCTTCGACGCGCTCGCCGAAATCCCGGGCATCGAGCTCGAGCACGGCGTCACCGACGTCGCCGGGCGGCGCGGCGACGCGATCACCTGGAACCGCGGCCGCGGCTTCGGCGAGGAGGTCATCTTCGACCACGGCACGTCGCGGGTCCTCGCCCAGGCCGAAATGATCTTCGGCCCGCCCTCGACGGGCGAATACGGCGTCCCGGCGGGGACCGCCTTCGAGGAGACCGCCAACCTGGGGTCGAAGATCGTCGGTCGGTAGCGGTGAGCGTGATCGAGCCGACCTGGCCCACCGCCTCGCCGCGGCCGCTGCTGGTCCTGCTGCATTTCGCCACCGGCTCCAACGAAAGCTTCTTCAACAACCGGCACTTCCTCGACGGGGTCGTCCGGCTCGGCAAGGAGACGCCGGTCATCGCGTTCCCGGACGGCGACGACAGCTGGTGGCACGATCGCCGCAGCGGCAAATGGGACCGTTACGTGGTCGAAGAAGTGATCCCCGTGTGGAACGACTACGGCAATTCGGGGCCGGCAACGCCGCCTTCCTCGCCCTGCGCCGCGGCGACGCCAAGCTGACCGCCCACGTCTGGCCGGGGGAATTCGACAACACCTACCCCCACTGGCCGCAGTACCTCCGCTTCTACGCGAATGCGCTGGCGGGGTGCTGATCCAGCTGATACTTCTCTGAGATGATCACCGCCCCGCTGCTGCCGTCGCTGGAGGCGCCGACCGACCGGCCGGCGCTGATCGCCGACGGCGTCGTGCTCGACCACCGGGGGCTGGCGGCGGCCTCGAGCGGGCCGGCGGCGGCGATCCGGGCGGGGGCGCGGGTGGCGATCCCGGCCGATCCGGTCCTGGAGACCTGCGTCGCGGTGGTCGCCGCGCTGCGGGCGGGGGCGACGATGGTGCCGATCAGCCCGAAGGCGAGCGAGGCCGAAGTCGCGCACGTGGTCGGCGACTGCCGGCCGGACCTGGTCGCCTGCACCGAGGCGGCGGAGCTGCCGGCGAGCCTGGGCGCGCTGTCGCGCCTCGACATCACCCTGGAGGACGGCGCGGCGGCGCCCGCGTCGGCCTTCCCCGAGCCCGATCCGGCGACGCCGGGCCTGATCCTCTACACCTCGGGGACCACCGGGCCGCCGAAGGGCGCCGTGATCTCGCGGCGGGCGCTGGCCGCGGACCTCGACGGCCTGGCGGCGGTCTGGGGCTGGGGCGCGGACGACGTCGTCGCCCACTCGCTTCCCCTGAACCACGCCCACGGGCTTGTGCTCGGCCTGCTCGGGCCGCTGCGGCTGGGCGGCGCGACGATGCTCTTGGGGCGCTTCGACCCGGCCGCCGTCGGGGCGGCGCTGCGCGGGCCGGCGACGATGTACTTCGGCGTGCCGACCATGTACCGGCGGCTGCGGGCGGCGGCCGAGGGGGACCCGGAGCTCGCCGCGGCGCTCGGCGGCGCCCGCCTGCTGGCGTCCGGCTCGGCCGCCCTCCCCGCCGCCGAGCACGAGGCGATCGAGCGGCTGACCGGGCAGCGGGTGGTCGAGCGCTACGGGATGACCGAGACCCTGATCACGATCGCGGCCCACGCCGACGGTCCGCGGCGGCCGGGGCAGGTCGGCCACCCGATCCCGGGCGTCGAGATCCGCCTCGTCGACGACGGCGGCGTGCCGCTCGCGGGCGAGGACCCGGAGGAGGTCGGCAACCCGGAGGAGATCGGCGAAATCGAGGTTCGCGGGGCGACGCTCTTCGACGGCTACCTCGACCTCCCCGACGCGACCGCGGCCTCCTTCCACGACGGCTGGTTCCGCACCGGCGACCTCGCGAGCCGTGATGCCGACGGTTCGGTCGCGATCCTCGGCCGCCGCACCGGCGACCTGATCAAGAGCGGCGGCTACCGCATCGGCGCGGGCGAGATCGAGGCGGCCCTGCTCACCCACCCCGACGTCGCCGAGGCGGCGGTCACCGGCGAGCCCGATCCCGACCTCGGCGAACGCGTCGTCGCCTGGGTCGTCGCCGCCGACGGCCGCTCCCCCACCGCCGCCGACCTCACCGCCCGGGCCGAATCCCTCCTCGCCCGCCACAAGCAGCCGCGCGAGTTCCGCTTCCTCGACCAGCTCCCCCGCAACGACCTCGGCAAGGTCCAGAAGGCCCGCCTCGCCGCGGGGTGAGGCGGGGCGAGGTTCTTCGGTCCGCGAGCTTGCGGCGGTCGGGCGGCGGCCCTGCGTAGAGCCGCCGCCCACCGTCGTCGTCGGGCTCAGGAGTGGAGCACGGCTCCCTGGAAGGAGCAGCTCGTGCCGAACATGTTGAGCGCTGCCGCGTTGCCGCCGGCGGGCGAGAGGAGCCCGGCGCCGGAGGGCGCGTAGGCGGTCACGTCGCCGCCACTCAGGTAGTCGGAGCTGCCGGTCGGGACCGAGTACTCGATCGCGATCCGCTCACCCTCGGCGGTGGCCGGTTCGAGGAAGCCACCGCCATTGCCGGACTTGGCGCCGGCCGAGCCGCGGAAGACCGAGTTGGCTTCGGTGGTCGAGACCAGCACCCGGGCGACGTCACGGTTCGCCTGCCCTTTGGTGTCGGTGGTGTTCTGCGTGCACTGCGCCGTCAGCGTCAGCGGGCCGACCGTGGCCAGGTCCTGGCTCTGGCCGAAGCCGAGCTTGACGTCGTAGCGGGCCTCGTCGACGAGGCCTTCCGCGGCGGGCACCGGCGCGAGCCGTTTCTCGTCGATCTGGAAGCCGCCGAGGGTGTCTTTCTTGATCTTCCCGGCGCCGACCGTCTGCTTCTTCAGCAGGCCGCCGGTGAACTGCCGCAACTTGCCGCCGCCGACCGACTGCGGCAGCAACTGGTTGCCGTTGATGCGGTTCGCCGCGACCGCCGTGCCGCCGAGTGCGGCGACGAGGGCGACGATCGCAATGATCAGGGCAGGCGAGGGCCTGCCCAGCTTGGGCATGCGCATGAAGGGGAAATCTCCTTCCGGTTGTGGACGAACTGCCGCTTCGCGGGGGAGGTTCCCCCTGGTACTGAGAAGCGGTGTCTCAATTTGCAACAGCACCACCGCGCAGAAGTGCGAACGCACCGATGGGACGAGGACGGGCGAGGGCTCAGGAGCCCTGGAACGCGCGCTGCGTGGGTTGACCCTGCTATGGCAAGGTCAACCCACGCAGCGCGCCTGACCCTCCCGCGACGATCCCTCAACGCTCCCCACAGACCCGGCCGTCCCGGCCACGGCCACAGCCCGCCAGGGTCGTGGACGGGACGGCCGGTCCCTTCCCCCGGGCCCCGGCCGCAGGGGTTTCGTCCCTTGAGAGGGGGGGTCATGGTCCGTCCCTTCCCCGGCCAGAACGGGCGATTCCTGGAACTACTCGACCAGGATGGCCGCGTGATCTGGGGACACCGTCGGTCGAACGCGCCGAAGGCACATCGTCGATTCGCCTGCCTGCGCAACGCGGTCGTGCTGCTCGCGGCGCTCGCGGCGCTGATCGTCCCGGCGGGAGCGGCGGCGCCACCTCCTGGCCGGCGTCCAGCTCGGCGCGGACGGCTTCGAACCGCGCGCCCAGTAGTCGTAGTCGCCGCCCCGGGCCCACTCGCCCGGCTGCTCCGGTGACCGGATCATCACCGCGAAAGAGGTCGCCTCGATCGACGTCCTCTCCGGCGGCCGGTTCGACTTCGGCGTCGGGGCGGGCTGGAACCGCGAGGAGATGGCCCACCACGGCACCGACCCCCGGACCCGGATGCGACTCTTCGCCGAGCGGGTCGAAGCGATCAAGACGATCTGGGCCGAGCACGAGGCGACCTTCCACGGGGAGTTCGTCAACTTCGACCGCGTCCTCTGCGAGCCGAAGCCGCTGCAGAGGCCGAACCCGCCGGTCCTGGTCGGCGGCCTCGGGCCGACCGTGATCGACCGCGTCCTCGCCTTCGGCGACGCCTGGTTCCCCAACTGGACCCCGGACATCCTCACCCGCGCCGCCGAGCTACGCGCGCGGGCCCCGCGGCGGATCGACTTCATGGCGATGGGTCCTCCCGCCGACCCGAAGGTGATCGAGGAGCTCGCCGAGGCCAACGCGCGGCTCGTCTCGTGGTGGCTACCGAGCGGCGGCTACAGCGTGATCGAGCCCGCGCTGGAAAAGGTCGAAAAGGCGATCGCCGAATTCACCGGCGAGGCTTAGCGAGAGCGACGACCGCGAGATCAGGCCCTTGTCCTTGTTGATGCCGCTCGCTGCCGGGTTCACCCAGTCGGCGTTGTCGCAATGCCGGTACTCGCGATCCCGCACGAGGACGATGGCCATTTCCCGGCTATCGGCCTCATCCGGCGCGGCTTGAGCCAAAGGTCGCGCGAAGCGACGAATCTCGGGCGGCACCGGCGGGAGCGCGGGCGGTGGCCGGCGGAGGACCCCGGGATCAGGTGGTCGACGAGGCCTCGGCCGGCTCCAGCTCCCTGATGACCGTGGCGGGAACGCCTGCGACGAGGGTCGCCGGCGGAACGTCATGGGTGACGACGGCCCCGGCGGCGACGACGGAGCCCGCTCCGATGGTGACCCCTTGGAGGATCGTCGCGGCGGTCCCGATCCAGACGTTTCTCTCGACCCTGATCGGCGCCCCCGTCAGATAGTCCCGCCGCTGATCGGGTGGGACGGGATGCCCGCCCGTCACCAGGTTGACCTTGTTGGCGATCATCACGTCGTCGGCGATGTCAATCGGCGCATGGCCGGTGAACATGCACCCGTGGCCGATGTGAACCTTCCGGCCGACCGTGATGTTCAGCCCGCAGTCGGCGTAGAAGGGCGGGATCAGCGAGAGGGATTCATCGACCGGCTTGCCGATCAGCTCCTCGAAGACCTCTCGGATCTGCTCCGATTCCTCGTAGCAGAGGGCGCTGAGCCGGGAGCACAACCGGGTCGCCACCTTGACCCGCCCGATCATCTCGCGGGCCTCGGGCGTCCTCGTCTTGATCCACCACCGACGGTCGTCCATCTTGGCCTTGTATCACTTCGCCCGCGGCTCGACCCCGCAAGGCCCAGTGCCTCCGGCGAATCGGTGCCCGGACCCGTCCTCCCGCACCCCGGCGAACCAGTGGCGGCACGGCTCTCCGATCGGGTGCAGGCGCTGGCGATGACTACGGACTGCCGCCCTCTGACGCTCCAGATTGGTAGGCGCTCACCCGAGTCCCCTCGCGCCACTCGACCTTGCCGGCCCCCATGGTTCGTGATCAGACGTCGTCGAGACCGGGGATCGGGTCAATCGGAAGCTTCCCGTGAAAGCTCTCGAGCTCTTCGAGATCGGTCTTGTCCCGGGGGCGGCGGGCGAGGCGCTTGAAACCGACGATGCTGCGCAGGGCTGCGACGGGGGCCACCTCACCTCCAACCTCGGTCGCCACCGCGTAGCGGGCGACGGTCTCGTAGTCGAGTGGCGGCAGCCCACCGCGCATGAGGTCGACGATCCCGTGCCTGGTGGCGACGCGGAGATGTTCTTCGCCACCCACATCGTCGGACGTGAGGGACTTGCCGTCATATGCGCGGGTAGCTTCGACCACCCCGATAAAGCGTAGGACCGCCTCGTTTGCGTCGGCGCCGTCAGGAACCAGGAGGTCCGAGTCTTTGGTTGCGCGGACGTAGCCGTTGGCGATCACGCTGAAGCCGCCGACCACCACATAAGGCAAGGAAACCGCGTTGGCGTCACGGACGACGCCGGCGAGGTCAGGACCAGAAGGCCCGGCGAGGGACATTGCCGGCTCTTATCGACGCGGCGAGAAGCGAGACGGCCTGCTGGGAGAGCCTTTCCCCGTGTCGGATGCGCTCCGCCATGGTCAGTGACCTGGTTTCGCGGCGGCGCTGCTCGTCCTCTTCCTCGTTGATCCGGGCCCACTCGGCCTCGTGGCCGGGCGAGAGAAGCGGCGTGTGAGGGCGCATGGACATCGAGACGGATGGTACATCGACCCCCACCCGAAGCGGAGGCCCTCCCCCACCTCGGCGAACCCGAGGCGGCGCGACTCTCGGATCGGGCATGCCCCCGGCGGGACTCGAACCCGCGCCGCGCGGCTTAAAAGGCCGCCGCTCTAACCAACTGAGCTACAGGGGCAGACGGACAGGATCGCGCATTCTCAAGCGCAAATCCCGGCCCCCTACGATTCTAGGGACTTGCCTGAAATGGAGCAGATCGGACCCCAGGAATGAACCCGATCTGGTGAGAGATACCCGGGCGCCGGAGGGTGCCGGCGCCCCGGGTGGTGCTCTCGGTGTTGTCGGCCGCCGGGGTCAGGGAGACCGGCGGTCAAGGGACGTAGCGCCGCAGGGAGGTGACGTCACGTCCGTCTTCCGGCCGGTGCTCGAGGGGGAGCCGTCGAGGTAGAGGCCCGCCGAGCTAGAGCCGGCGGCGCCGACGGTGCGTCGGGCAACGCGAAGACCCCACCGGGCACCAACGGCGCTCGGGAAAATGCTCTTCAGTTCCGTCCCGGCGCTGTTCAGCGCCACCTCCGCGGGCGGGTTCGATCGTCGGGCGCGCCACCCACCCGTTCACACCGCGTTCGACCGTCATCGGGAACCCTATCCCGCGCACGCTGGCGTCCCAGCCCGCGCCGACAAAGGTCCCGAGCAGCCGGTTCCCGTCGGGAGACGACCAGGCCGTGACCACCGGGCTCTGCGTGGAGTTCGCGATGGTGGGTGCGAAAGGCTTCGCTTGGGCAGGCGGCCGCCGCGGGCGAGGCGATGTTTTCACCCTGCTTCTCATGTGGCTCTCCTTGGTCGGAAAAGACCTCCGCGAGTGCGCGGTCACGGTCTCTCTTTGCTCATGGCCCCGGCCCCGCGCGCATGCGCTGTGTGCGTCAAGCCCTCTGCCCACCAGGTCCGATTGCTGTTCCCTGTGCCGGCAACCCACCGGTCGGAGGAAGCTTCACAACAGCCGATCGACACCGCCACGGAACAAGTTCGAGAACTCGACGCGAGGTTTCGGCAAGGCAAAGCCCCGGCCGCATAACTCCCTTGCGAGAGCCCTAGGCGGTACCGGGGCGTCAAAAAGTAGGTTAGCGCAGGCATGGATCCCGAACAGGCAAATACATGGCTCTCAGCACCCAGGTTTGAGCCCTTCCTGTCGGCCGCAGAAGGCAACCACGTTCGCGCTGTGGCGCTCTACGACTGGCACGCCGAGATCGCCGCAGCCTGCTTCGGAACCATCCATCACTTCGAGGTCCTCCTGAGAAACGCGATCGACGGCGTCCTTGGCGAGAACCAGCCTCAGCAGCCCCTAAAGGACACCTGGCTGATGGACTTCGATGTCCTACAACCGGACGATTCGGCTTCTGGGCCGGCCTGTTTGGCAAACGCTACGAGGAGCTCTGGCGCCACCGACTTCGTTACGCCTTCCCCCAAGGCTCGGTCATGCGCAAAGACCTCACCGAGCCGATGCGCCTGCTCCAGCGCTTTCGGAATCGCGTCGCCCACCATGACTGTCTGCTCGGGCAGAACATCGAAAGGCGAGCGGACGACATGCTTGAAATTGCCGGGTGGATCGACTTGGACGCCCGAGCCTGGCTCGAATCCCACTCCCAGGTTCACAACCTGCTTGCCGAAAGGCCGTGATCGCGATCATGCCGGCGCGCGCCTCAAGGGTCGAGGCCGGCCCGCAGGCGAAGTCGAAGCAGGCGTCGAGGTCGTCGAAGTGCCGGGTGGAAGCGCCCGGCCGTGAACCCGGACCGCGGCGACGTCAGGAGAGGTCGGGGATGCCCTCGTAGGCGGTCGAGGGCTCGGCGAAGGTGCGCTGGGGGATGCGGCCGGCGGCGCGGGCGAGGTGGCCGGCCTCGACGGCGGCGCGGAGGGCGCGGGCCATCGCGGTCGGCTCGGCGGCACCGAAGATGGCAGAGGCGGCGAGGACGGCGGAGCAGCCGAGCTCCATCGCGAGGGCGGCGTCGGAGGCGGTGCCGATGCCGGCGTCGAGGATGACCGGGACGGCGGCGCGCTCGGCGATGATCGCGATGTTGTAGGGGTTGCGGACGCCGGCGCCGGAGCCGATCGGCGAGCCGAGCGGCATCACGGCGGCGCAGCCCGCCGACTCGAGGCGGCGGGCGAGGATCGGGTCGTCGTTGGTGTAGGGGAGGACGGTGAAGCCGTCGGCGACGAGCTGCTCGGCGGCGTCGACGAGCTCGACCGCGTCGGGGAAGAGGGTGCGGTCGTCGCCGATCACCTCGAGCTTGATCCAGTCGGTCTGGAAGGCCTCGCGGGCGAGCTTGGCGGTGCGGACGGCGTCGCGGGCGGTGTAGCAGCCGGCGGTGTTGGGGAGGACGAAGAGGCCGAGGCGATCGATGACGTCGAGGACCGAGCCGCCGGCGTTCGGGTCGATGCGGCGCAGGGCGACGGTGACGATCTCGGTGCCCGCGGCGGCGAGCGCGGCCTCCATCTGCTCGAGCGAGCGGAAGCCGCCGGTGCCGGCGATCAGGCGCGAGGACCATTCGCGGTCGCCGAGCGCCCAGGTTTCCGCGCCGCCCTGGATCGCGGCGAGGACCTCGACCGCGGCGCCATCGGTGAGCGGGGTCGAGTCCCATTCCGAGCGCGGCACGACCTCGCCGTCGAGCGCCACCGCGACCCCGCGGGCCGACTCCGGCGCCCCCGCGGCGCGCGCGGCATCCGTGAGCGTCGCGGCGGCGGCGAGCTCCACCGTCTCCCCGTTGAGCTCGATCCTCATCGCGGCGCTCCCACGGGGCGGCCGGCCAGGGTGCGTTCGTCGCTTGACGGTCTATGTTGGCCAAGCGACGAACGCTGGGGGTCGGCCTGGGCCATGACGGCGGGCGGCGCGGTGCCGGCGAGGGTCGCGGCGACGGCGTCGGCGGTCAGCGGGGCGAGGAGGATTCCGTTGCGGAAGTGACCGGTGGCGAGGACGAGGCCGTCGACCGCGCCGCGGCCGACGATCGGCAGGTTGTCCGGGGTGCCGGGGCGAAGGCCGGCGATCGCCCCGGCGAACTCCATCTCGGCGATGTCGGGGAGGACGCGGTACGCCTCGCGGAGGAGCTCGTGCACGCCGCCCGCGGTGACGACGGTGTCGAAGCCCCGCTCTTCCTGGGTGGCGCCGACGATCAGCCGGCCGTCCGGGCGCGGCACCAGGTAGACGCGCTCAGAGGCGACGATGCGCGAGGCCGGCGCCCCCTCCCCCGCGCGCGGGCGCAGCTCGACCGTCTCGCCCTTGACCGGCCGGACCGGCGGCCGCGCCCCGTCCGGCAACCAGGCCGTCTGCCCCGACCAGGCCCCGCTGCAAAGCACGACCGCGTCGGCATACACGTCAACCCCGCCCCCGCCCTCTCGACGCTTGGACGCGTATGGCGGCAAAGCGTCGGTGGGGTTGGTGGTGGACGACGGGGTGGTGCGGACGCCGGCGAGGCGCTCGCCGTCCCAGAGGCCGTCGATCGCCTCGGTGCCGGTGCGCAGCTCGCCGCCGGCGGCGCGCAATGCCGCGGCCAGGGACAGCGCCAGCGCGCGCGGGTCGACCGACGCCTCGGCGCCCGCCAGGACGCCGCCGGCGAAGGTCGGCACCAGGCCCGGCTCGAGCTCGCGGCATTGGCGCGGGGTCAGCCACTCGGCCTCGAGGCCGAGCTCGCGCTGCAGGTCGTGGTGGCGACGGAGCTCGCCCGCCTCGTCACGGTCGAGCGCCACGTGGAGCGCGCCGCATTGCCGGAAGCCGGTCGCCTCCCCCCCGGCCCCCTCGACCGCCGCCGCGAAGTCCGCCCAGAGCGCGCCCGAGGCCAGCGTCAGGTCCAACAGCTCGCGCTCCCCGAAGGTCAGCTCGCCGACCGGCGCCAGCATCCCGGCGGCGACGTTGGTCGCGCCCGCGGGCGGCTCGGCCCGCTCCAGCACGCAGACCCGCGCCCCGCGCTGCGCCGCGCGCCACGCACAGGCGAGGCCGACGACACCACCGCCGACGAACACCGCATCGAAACTTTGCCTCTCCGTCAAATCTTGCCTCCGCCGGCATTACCCGGATCAGGTCAGACGGTCGGTGACCTCGTTGCCACCCTCTCAGCCCGTTTTGCGTAGGGCTCCCGTTACGGCTCTGATGCTACCCGGTCGCGAACGACGGCCACGAACCCGACCGGTTCATAATCGGGGTGTGAGCTTCGCTCCCCCCGAGGGCAAAGGACCGCTGCGGCGCGAGCGACTGCGCACCGCCCGCCTCTACTTCGTCTGCGACGCGCGCCCCGGCGGCGCCGATCCGGAACGGCTGCTGCGCGCGGCGCTCGGCGGTGGCGTCGACATCGTGCAGCTGCGCGAGAAGCGGCTCGGGCGGGCGGAGATCGAACGCGCGGCGTCCACCTTCCGGCGCCTCGCCGACAACTACTCGGCGCTCTTCATCGTCAACGACGACCCCGACCTGGCGCGCGCCTGCGCCGCCGACGGGGTCCACGTGGGGCAGGACGACGCGTCGGTCGAGGAGGCGCGGGCGGTGCTCGGGCCCGACGCGATCGTCGGCCAGTCGACCCACTCCGAGGAGCAGATCGCGGCGGCCGGGGCGCGCGACATCGATTACTTCGCGGTCGGCCCGGTCTGGGAGACGCCGACGAAACCCGGGCGGGCCGCGGTCGGGCTGGACCTCGTCACCCACGCGGCGGAGGTCGCGACGAAGCCGTTCTTCGCGATCGGCGGGATCGGGCCGCTGAACGCGGGGGAGGTCGTCGCCGCCGGAGCGGAGCGGATGTGCGTGGTGCGGGCGATCCGCGATGCGCCGCACCCCGAAGTCGCGGCGGAAGCGCTGCGGCGGGCGTTCGAGGCGGAGGGATCGCGACGGGGCGTGGCGCCGGGTGGCTGAGGCGCCGCGGAAGCGCAAGCGGCGGGACGGCGCCGCCGCCGCCGCGGCGGCGAGCCCCAAGACCCCCCGCGCGCGCATGGAAGCGGGGTACGCCAAGGCCGAGGTCCGCAACCAGGCGGCGCGCGAGGCGCTGGTGCCGCTCGCCGACGGGGAGCGGCCGGCGGTCGTCACCGTCGCCGCGATCCTCGCCGCGCTGGTCGCGATCTCGATCGTCGTCGCCTTCGCCGCCGGGGTGAAGGTGAACGGCTCCACCCCCAAGCTCACCACCGTCGCCGCCCCCGCCCTGATCATGGGCGTCCTCGCCTGGGGCATGTGGCGGGCGCGCTACTGGGCGGTCGTCTGCTTCCAGCTCGTCCTTGCCTTCCTCATCTTCACCGCGGTCTACGGCCTGCTGGTGATCGCGACGTCGGTGGGGGAGTTCGCGGTGACGCTCGGGCTCCTCGCCGTCTCCGGGACCCTCTTCTGGCTGATGGTGAAGGCGATGGCGCGGATCCAGATGCCCGATCGGATACCCAGACATTAGGCGGGATCCCGGGGTTCGGGAGAACCGCCCGACAAGGGAGGTTCTATAGATTCTGGCCAATGCCAGAGAGCTTCGATGTCATCGTGATCGGGGGTGGCCCGGGCGGTTACGTCGCCGCGATCCGCGCCGCCCAACTCGGACAGAAGACCGCCGTCGTCGAGCGCGACAAGGCCGGCGGCCGTTGTCTCAACTACGCCTGCATCCCGGCGAAGACGATCCTGCGCACCGCGGAGATCTACGACGAGGCCAGGAACGGTGCCGAGATCGGCATCACCGGCGAGGTGGCGATCGACTGGCCCGCGCTGCAGGCGCGCCGCGCGAAGGTCTCCGAATCGCTGTCGAAAGGCGTCGAATTCCTCTGGGACAAGGGCAAGATCACGAAGATCGAGGGTGAGGGATCGCTGACCGCCGACGGCAACGTCTCGGTCGGCGGCGAGGTCTACGAGGCGAAGGCCGTCGTGCTGGCCACCGGCTCCGTCGCCCTGCCGATCCCCGGCGTGCCCTTCGGCGGCCGGATCCTCGACACCTGGGGCGCCTGGAGCCTGACCGAGCAGCCGCAGAAGATCGCCGTGGTCGGCTGCGGCGCCTCGGGCGCGGAGATCGCCTCCGCCTACGCCCGCATGGGCACCGAGGTGGTCCTGGTCGAGATGGTCGACCAGATCCTCCCCGCCGAGGACAAGGACACGGCCAAAGTCGTCGAACGCGTCTTCAAGAAACAGGGCATCGAGATCTCGACCGGCACGCCGGTGGAGAACGTCGAGGTCGGTGAGGGCTCGGTCAAGTTCACCTACGGCGACAAGTCGGCCGAGGTCGATTACCTCTGCGTCGCCGGTGGGCGCGGCCCCGACACCGAGGGGCTCGGCCTCGAGGCGGCGGGCGTGGCGCTCGAGGAGGGCGGCCGCAAGATCAAGGTCGACGAGTTCCAGCGCACCTCCAACCCGAAGGTCTTCGCGATCGGCGACCTCGTGAACAAGAAGGCCCTCGCCCACAAGGCCGAGGAGGAGGGCGTCGT
>Ga0153954_1000729_pt1 | contig 22976 bp, 20 predicted proteins | sample TSFL038MetaG_FD_102277 | JGI IMG/M metagenome (GOLD analysis project Ga0153954, IMG submission 102277) | Attine ant fungus gardens microbial communities from Florida, USA - TSFL038 MetaG | ecosystem: Host-associated > Fungi > Mycelium > Unclassified | place: USA: Florida, Wekiwa Springs State... | reverse complement strand
TTCACGGTGAATACGCCGGATCTCGTGGCCGAGGCCGGCATCAAATATTACTGCGACTGGTATCACGACGATCAGCCGACGCTGATGAAGGTGAGAACCGGTCAGCTGATCACTGTTCCGTATCAGATGGACATCAACGATGCGATGACGTACCGGCACCATATCGAGGCCGAAGACTTCGCGCGCATGGCCATCGACCATTTCGATCAACTCTATCGCGACGGCGAAGTGCACGGTCGCGTCATGTGCCTTGCGCTCCATCCCTACATCATGGGCCACCCGCATCGCATCGGGCATCTCGACCGGATCTTCGAACATATCCTCGGACATGACGGAGTCTGGAAGGCGACCGGCGAGGAGATCGCGGACTGGTATCTCAATCAATACGTCAATTGCGCCGAGAGTCCACAAAGCGCGGCGGCGCCATCGGAGGGTCTGTCACCATGACGCGCGCTCGTGGGATGGATCACACGCATTATGCGTATTCGCCGCTGCCGACCCGGCCGCGCCTCGTCTGGCCGGAGAATGCGCATCTCGCACTCACGCTCTTCCTCCATTTCGAATACTGGGAGCTCAACCCGCCGCCAGGAAGCCACTCGGACCCGCGCTTTGGCGATACGTTCGGCAACTTCTTTCCCGACTACCGGACTTACAGCTGGAGGGAATACGGCAACCGCGTCGGGATCTTCCGCATCCTCGAGATACTCGACCGCTACAATCTCAACGTGACCGTTGCGGCGGGCGCGGCGGCATGCGAACGGTATCCCTTCCTCGTCAAGGAGTTCTTGAGCCGCGGGTACGAGTTCGCCGCCCACGGAAACTATGCGACCCGGCTCCTCACAAGCCGAAACCCAGAAGACCATGAGCGCGACGTTATCGCGAGTTCGATCGCGACCGTCGAAGCCGCGTGCGGCCGACGGCCGACAGGCTGGATCAGCCAGGATCAGTCCGAGTCTGCGCGAACGCCGGCGCTCCTGGCGGAAGCCGGCCTCTCCTATGTCGTCGACTGGCCCAACGATGACCAGCCCTATCCGATGACGGTCGCAAGGCCGCTGCTGTCGATCCCTTATCAAGCGGAATGGGACGACGTGCAGCTTCTCTGGCATCGCCGCGTGCTCTCGCCGCGCTATCCCGTCATCATCGGCGACGCGTTCGACCAGCTTCACCGCGAAGGGCGGCAATCCGGCCGCTTCTTCGGGCTCCACATCCACCCCTGGCTGTTCGGCATGCCGCACCGGACCCGCTATCTCGACGAGGCTCTCGCGCGGATCACCGGCCGCGACGGCGTGTGGAACGCGACGGCAGGCAGCGTTGCCGCGCATGTGATGTCGGGCGGCGGCAACGCGAAGACAGAAGCAGGCGAAAGGACAGGCGATCAGTGACCGCGGAATTGTGCCATCTTAGCGTCCGCGGGGCATCGCAGCTCATCCGCGATCGCAAGGTCTCGCCGGTCGAGATCGTGGAGGCATTTCTCGACCGCATCTCCCTCTGCGATCCCGCCATCTTCAGCTACATCACGGTCGTCGCCGAGGAAGCGCGCGCCGCGGCGCGCCACGCCGAGGTGGAGATCATGCAGGGGCGATGGCGCGGGCCGCTCCACGGCCTGCCGTACGGGCTCAAGGACAACTTCTATACCGCCGGCATTCGAACGACCGCCGCCTCGCGGCTGCTGCTTGATTTCGTCCCCGACGTCGACGCGACCGCGCACCGGAAGCTGGAAGATGCCGGCGCAATCCTGCTCGGCAAGCTCAACACCTACGAGTACGGCACGGGGACCGGCGCGGTCCATTTCGACCTGCCGTTCCCGGCCGCGCGCAATCCATGGAATACCGCGCACTTCACTGGCGGATCAAGCACCGGTGCCGGAGCCGCCGTCGCCGCCGGCACCGCGATGTTCGCCCTCGGCACTGATACGGGCGGCTCTGTGCGCCTGCCGGCTTCGGGATGCGGCGTCGCCGGCCTCAAGCCGACCTACGGCCGGGTCAGCCGGGCGGGCATTCAGCCGAATTGCTGGACCCTCGACCATGTCGGTCCACTTGCCTGGTCGGTCGACGATCTCGCCGCGATTCTGCAGGCGATCGCCGGCTGGGATCCCAAAGATCCGGCAAGCGCAGACAAGGCCCTTCCGAATTACAGCATCGCGCTAGGCCAAGACCTTCGGGGTGTGCGCATCGGTGTCGTGCGTCGCTTTCACGAACAGGACGTGAGCAGCGCGCCCGAGGTCGCAACGGCATTCGATAAGGCGCTCGACGCGCTGCGCGGCACCGGCGCCGAACTTGTGGAGCTGGATCTTGAATTCAGCCTGCAGGATTTCCGAAACTGCTCCCGCGTCATCAATGTCAGCGAATCATTCTCGATCCACGAACGCGAGTTCCACGAGCAACACGCGAAAATGGGCCGGGCTCTGCGCGAGAAGATGTCGGCCGGCCTCTTCGTTCGCGCGGCGGATTATCTGCGCGCACAGCGATGGCGGCGCGAACTCGCCATCGGGGTCGACGAGCTTTTCGCATCCTGTGACGTCGTGGTCTGCGCCGGGTCTCCCCATCCCGCTCCACGGTTTGACGATGAGGAAGCCGTCGTACGGTTCACGACCGAATCCGCGATGGCCGTCTTCAATATTTCCGGCCATCCCGCCCTCGCGGTCTGCTCCGGCTTCTCGCAAAGTGGCATGCCGCTAAACGTTCAGTTTGCCGCACGGCATTGGGAGGAGCCTACGCTGCTCCGTGTCGGATCGGCCTTCGAGCGTGCAACCCCGTGGCGACAGCGCCGGCCGGACTGCGGCACCACCGTCCGTGGCCGATCCCGAGGAGAAGCGACATGCTGAGGTCGAAGGACAGCGCCATGGAAATGATCCGAGCGGCCGGTCTCGACGGCCTTAGCGACGACGATGTCGATATGATCATAAGACAACTCGACAGCATTGAGCAGACAGTGAAGAAGATCCCTCGCTGGCCCCAAGAGCAAACCGAGCCGGCACAGATCTTCGTCGTGCCACTGCAGACATGTCCTTCATAGAATTCGAATCGAGTCGTCCGTGAAAGAGCATCCAAGCCGTTGATTGGTCGGATTCCGGTGTTTGTGCCGAAAACCTCGTCCGAGTTGATGAAGTGACGGAATCGCCTCAGCTGGCGGAGTGATCGGCTAATCTGTTTCGACGTCCTGACCTCGCCGTTCAAGTCGAACAGGGCCCCTGCCCCTGCGAAATGCAAAGTGCTCGAACGGCGAGTAGCCTTGATGCAACTGGAGAGAGCAGCATGCGTGCTGGCGACATCGTCACGGGTCCGGGCGATGTCGCGGCCGCCGCCGGTCGGTGGGGCGCCCGCGTTACGGGCCTCGCGGGCCCGCGATCTCCGGTGAAGGGTTAGAGCTCTTTGGGTCGGACGTCGGCGAGGGCATCAGCGGTTTCCGCGCTCATCGGATGCTGCAGGATCCCGCAGACCGTATCGACGAGATTCTCGACGGCGAACGGCTTGTCCCACAGCCGTTGCGGTTTCTCCTGCTGCCTCAGCGCCGATTCGCGCGACGACAGCGTGGCACCGAGGTAGAGCGCCATGAACCGCAGCCTCTGCTCGAGGATGGGCGCCGGCATGGCCGCGAGCAGCAGGCGGAAATGCGCCAAGCAGCGCATATAGCCCGAGTTCCAGCGATTCTCCAGCGACTCGATGAAGAGGGCGCGATGCGTGAGCTGCAGCGTCGTGATGAAACGGATATAGCCGACTTCATCGGCTGCTCCCTCTGCCTCATTGGCGAAGGAGGTCGTGATCAGTATCCTGGCGACCGTGCGCACATCCAGCGGCCGGCCGGAGGCCTCTGCCTCGTCGAGCATGGCATTGCGATGCTGGTTGATGCGCTTCGCGCCATCGACGACGAGTTCGCGGATCAGCGCCTCCTTGCTGCGGAAGTAATAGTGAACCGATGCCCAGTTCCGGCTGCCCGCCGCCGTGGCGATATCGCGAACCGACACCGCGTCCACGCCCCGCTGTGCCAGCAGCCGTCTTGCCGCAGCCTTGAGCTTCTCACGCGTGCCGCCCTCCTTGGCGTCGTAGTCCGCCTCATGCCTTTCCTTCTTCGGGGCTGTTCTTCTGTGTCTCATATGTCAGGCATCCCTGCGTATTCGGCGCGCTCGTGAACCCAGTCTACTCTAGCGCGCTGTTGCGTGCGGCTCGCTCGCATGCTAAGTCAATCGACTTATACAGTTGACTTAGATCTATGCCATGACGCCATCGAGTTCCTGCGACCCTCCCAGTCGTCGCCGGCGCGCGGACATTCCGCCGGGGGAGAGCTGTGTGCTTCGGGATTGTCTCGTGCAAAGGGCGCTCCGGCATCCCCGCCGTACCTTTGCGCTGTTCGAGAACGGCGAGGTCTGGACGTATTGCGACCTGCTTGAGCATGTGCGGCACACGGCGGCGCATCTCCAGCGGCTGGGCGTCGGACTGGGCGATGTCGTGCTTGTATGGCTGCCCAACAGCATGATGAATCTGCGCCTGCTGTTTGCCGCGAACTATCTCGGCGCCGTGTACGCGCCGTTGAATACCGAATATCGCGGCGGGCTGCTCGCGGACGCGCTGCGTGCGTCCGAGGCAAGGTTGCTCGTGGTTCATGCGCGGTTGCTGCCTCGACTCTCAGGCCTGGAAACCGGGAAATTTGAGAAGATCGTCGTCGTTGCGGAGGATGACGCGGCAGCCGCGGAAATTTCGTCCGACCTCGACCCAATCCGGCACAAGCTCGTCGACGGCGCGATCCTGGCGCAGGAGGCGCAGGGCCCGGACGAACGTCGCCTGGCCAAAGTGAATCCGTGGGACGTGCACGCCCTGATCGCGACCTCCGGGACGACCGGCCCCTCGAAACGCGTGCCGATCACCTATATCCAGACCCATGCGACGAGCGAAGGCTTCTTCGCCCAGACCGAAACCGACCGGGCACTGCTCAACCTTCCACTATATCACGTCGGCGGTATCGGCATTGCCTACCGCGCACTCTATCGCGGCGGCTCGCTCGCGCTGGTCGAATCGTTCAGCGCCAGGACGTTCTGGGCGACAATCCAACGCTTCGAGATCACGACCCTGACCTTGCTGGGCGCGATGGCGGGCTTCCTTCTGCGCGAAGCTCCTCGCGACGACGATACAAGGCACTCGCTGAAGCATGTGGTGATGGTGCCGCTCGGGCCGGAAGCTGCGCTGTTCTCCCGACGGTTCGGCGTGAGCGTCTACACGGTCTTCAACATGACGGAAGTGTCCTGCCCGATCGTATCGGAACCAAACCCGGAACGGCTCGGCATATGCGGGCGCGCGCGGGACGGCTATGTGCTGCGCATCGTCGATGAGCATGACTGCGAGGTGCCGGACGGTAACGCCGGTGAACTCGTCGTTCGCGCCGATACGCCTTGGGCAATAGCGACCGAGTATCTGAACGATCCGGCTGCGACCGCCCGGGCCTGGCGCAACGGCTGGTTCCATACGGGCGATCGCTTCGTCCGCGACGAGGAAGGCTACTTCTATTTCGTCGATCGCCTGAAGGATGCGATTCGCCGCCGTGGCGAGAACATATCAGCCTTCGAGGTCGAGGCCGTCATAGCCACCTTCGAAGGCGTGCGCGAGGTTGCCGTGATCGCGGTGCCTGGCGAGGAGAGCGAAGACGAGGTGCTCGCCGCCTTGTCGTTCACTACCGGCACGGCCATCGACTACGCCGCCCTCATCACGTTCCTGGCGTCGAAGCTGCCGCACTTCATGGTCCCTCGCTACGTCCGGGTCATGTCCGAGCTACCCAAGACATCGTCTCACAAAGTCATGAAGCAGCGGCTTCGCGACGACGGGATCAACGACGAGACCTGGGATCGGGAACGCGCAGGCCTCAGGCTGCGCCGCACGCGTTTTGGCGAGCCATGAGCAAACCCAGATCATCCGACAATCCTCACGCGAGCTCCGGGCTGAAGCGACTGCAGGAACTGCGGGACGCAGCCTCCAGAAGCGCGCCGAGCACGGCGCGCGCGTCGCGAGACCAGGATCGCTGGACGGCGCGCGAGGCCATCGCCGCGCTCTCCGATATCGGGACATTCATAGAGTACGGCGGGCTTGTCCGTCCCGTGAACAAGCAGATGGAGGGGCCGGCGGACGGGCTGATCACGGGGGTGGCACGGCTGGACGGCAAGCCGCTGGTGCTCGCGGCTTACGATTACAATGTCTACGGCGGAAGCCAGAGCGCGATGAACCATCGCAAGCTTGCCCGGATCGTCGCGCATGCCGCCAAGCACAGGCTCCCCCTCGTCGGCTGGCTGGAAGGCGCCGGTGCTCGCCCCCACGATATGGTGGTCGACGCGCGAGGGCCGACAAGCAGCCTCGTCGAGTTCGCGCGGCTTTCCGGCTGGGTGCCGACCATCGGCATCGTTCCAGGGCGGGCCTTCGCAGGCCACGCCAATCTCGCGGGCATGTGCGACGTCTTGATCGTCACGCGCGATGCCACCATGGGCCTGGCCGGGCCGCCGCTGGTCGAAGCCGCGCTCGGCGTGAAGCTCACGCCGGAGGAGATCGGTCCGGCAAAGCTGCATGTCGATGCCGGCGTGGTCGACTTCGCCGTCGCCGATGCCGCCGAAGCCGTTGCGACCGCCCGCAAGTATCTCTCTTATTTTAGCGAGCGGCACGTGCCCGGCGAGGCGCCGGACCCGGAAAGCCTGCGCGATATCGTTCCAAACAATCCTCGACATTCCTACGATGTTCGCAAGGTGATCGACGGCATTGCCGATGTCGGCAGCGTCCTCGAGCTGAAGGCCGAGTGGGGTCGATCGCTGGTCACGAGCCTCACCCGCATCGGGGGTTTTACCGTCGGTGTGGTGGCCAACCAGCCGCTGGTCATGGCCGGGGCCATCGATGCCGCTGCCGCCGCCAAGGCCGTTCGCTTCGTCCAGCTCTGCGATGCCTTCGATATCCCGCTCCTGATGCTGTGCGACACCCCCGGGCTGCATGTCGGCCCCGATGTCGAGAAAACCGGTTTGGTCAGGCAGAGCGCCCGTTGGCTGATCGCGCTGGCGAATTCAACGACGATGATCATGACCGTCGTCCTGCGCAAGGGGTATGGGCTCGGACACTACATCATGGGCTCGATGCCCTTCACGCCGTCGCTACTGGTCGCCTGGCCCAATGCCGAGTTCGGCGGCATGGGGCTCGAGGGTGCGGTGAACATCATCCACAGACGGCGTCTTGAAGCGATCGAGGACGCCGGCGAGCGCGCCTCGGCCCACGCGCAGCTCACCGCCGAGCTCCGGGAGGCCAATACCGCTTTTGCCGTCGCGGAGCGTTTCCTCGTCGACGACGTCATCGATCCGGCGGATACGCGAATTGTTCTGACGGAAACCCTGGCGAGTTGGAAACCTCATCCGTCCACCAAACGAAAGCGAATCATCGATTCCTTTTGAAGGCACGTCAGTCGGTCATCGAAGAGTGAGCTCAATCGGGAGGATATGTTGAAAGGACTTGTTCGGCACGCAGGCATTGCGTTCATGATCGCGATCTTCTACTCGACGGCGGCATCGGCACAGTGGACGCCCACACGCCCGATCCGCATCATCACGCCGTACGCACCAGGCGGTTCCGGCGACATCGGCCTGCGCATCATCTCGTCCAAACTGTCGTCGGCCATCGGGCAGCCCCTGGTCATCGACAACAGGGGTGGCGCGGGCGGCGAGATCGGCACCGCGCTCGGCGCGCAAGCCGCGGCGGACGGCTACAACTGGGTGCTCGGCTCCGACGCGCCCTTCACTGTCATTCCCCACATGCGGCACGTCCGCTACGACCCGATAAAGGACTTCGAGGCGGTCGGCCTCATCGCCACCCTGCCGCTTGTCATGGTTGTGAACCCGTCCCTGCCCGTCAAATCGGTGGCAGACATCATCGCATTGGCCAAGACGCAGCAGCTGAAGCTGGGCTCCAACGGCATCGGGTCGTCGGCCCACCTGACGGGCGAACTGCTCAAGCGCGAAGCAAAGATCGATCTTCTGCATGTGCCCTATCCAGGCGTGGCGCAAGTCATAACCGGCCTTCTCGGCGGACAGGTCGACATGACTTTCAGTTCGCTGGGGCCTGTCGAGCAGCAGATCAAGGCCGGCACGTTGCGGGCGATTGCCGTGACGACGGCAAGCCGCGTCGCGAGCCTGCCGGACGTTCCGACGCTCGCCGAATCGGGCTACCCCGACATCGACGTCAGCGTGTGGATCGGCTTGCTCGCTCCGGCGCATACGCCGCAGGACGCCATCGCGCGCGCCAACACCGAACTCACGAACGCCCTTGGCGATCCCGAGATACGCCAGCGGTTCGCCACTTTGGGATACGTACCCGGCGGCGGATCCCCTTCAGTGCTCGCGCGGCGCATCCAGGGTGACTACGAAAAATGGGGCCAGGTCATGCGCGAGGCCGGTATCAAGGAATGAGCTTGCCGATGAGCGCTGGTGAAAAGGCGAAGGGAAGGTCGTTCCGCACGATTCTGATCGCCAATCGGGGGGAAATCGCGCTGCGCGTGATGCGCAGCGCGCATGCGCTCGGGTATCGTTGTGCTGCCGTCTACTCGACCGCCGACGCGAATTCGCCGCATGTCAGCGCGGCCGATCTTGCAGTCTGCATCGGTGACCCGGCGCCGGCGGCTTCCTACCTCAACATCGAGGCGATACTCGACGCGGCGCGCCGTACCGGCGCCGATGCGGTGCATCCGGGATACGGTTTCCTGGCCGAAAATGCCGCCTTTGCCGCGGCCTGCTGCGACGCGGGGCTTGTCTTCATCGGCCCGCCTGCCGAGACGATCGATCTCATGGGCAACAAATCGAAGGCGAAGCAACGCCTCGCCCAGGCCGGCGTGCCCTGCATTCCCGGATATCACGGCGACGACCAGGCCGACGACCGCCTGCGCGACGAGGCGAAGCGGATCGGCTTCCCGCTCTTCATCAAGGCAAGCGCGGGAGGCGGCGGGCGCGGTATGCGCACCGCGAGCTCACCCGACCAGTTCAGTGACTTGCTTCAACGCGCGCGTTCCGAAGCCAAGGGCGCGTTCTCCGACGACAGGATGCTGCTGGAAAAAGCCATCGTCTCGCCTCGGCACATCGAGATTCAGGTCGCGGCAGACCGGCATGGAAACGTCATCCATCTCGGCGAACGCGAGTGCAGCATTCAACGCCGCCACCAGAAGATCATCGAGGAGACGCCGTCGCCGGCGGTCTCGCCGGCGCTGCGCGCGCGCATGGGGGAGATTGCGGTAACCGCCGCGAAGGCCATCGACTACGAGGGCGTCGGAACGCTCGAGTTCCTGCTCGATTCCGACGGTGCTTTCTGGTTCATGGAAATGAACACCCGGCTGCAAGTCGAGCATCCCGTGACCGAGACGATCACCGGGATCGACATTGTCGAGCTGCAATTGAGGATCGCGGCGGGTGAGCCTCTTCCTTATGGCCAGCAGGACGTTCGCTTTGACGGCCACGCCATGGAGGCGCGGCTTTGTGCCGAGGAGCCGGCAGCGAACTTTGCCCCGCGGAGCGGCCGCATGGTTCTATGGCGTGCCCCACCAAGGGTTCGTGTAGAGCACGCGATGCGTTCTGGAATCGAGATATCGCCGAACTACGATTCGCTGATCGCGAAGATCATCGCCCATGGTCGAACGCGGGAAGATGCGCGACGGGCTCTCCTGCGCGGCCTCGAGGATACCGTCGCGCTCGGCGTCACGACCAATCAGTCGTTCCTTGCCGAAATCCTGAAGCATCCCGCTTTCATTTCGGGCGCCGCGACGACAGCATTCGTGAGCGACCAGGGCGGGACACTCATCCCACCCGTACGCCATGACGCTTGCTCGGCGCTGGCGATCGCGGCGCGGTTGTTCCTGGAGACCGAAAGCCGTTGCCCGAGTGCCGCCCCCAAAGTGCTGCAGCATCGTCCGCACCATCTTCGCTTCGAGTGGAACGGCGCGGTCTCGGAAGCGATCATAACGCCAGTCGGACCTAGAAGCGTCCTGATCGAGATCGGCGACGATCGACATTCTCTCGAGCTGCTGGCGATCAATGGTGGCGATGTCCGACTGATCTGCAACGGCATAACCGAGAGCGCTGTTTTCGTTCGCTCCGGCCAGGATCTTTGGCTTAGCTACCGAGGACGTTCCTTTCGGGTCAGCAACCTCGCCAGGAAGGCAACGAGCCGCCAGGCGCTCATCGATCCAAGCGAGGGTGCATTGGTGGCGGCGATGGAAGGCCGGGTCGTGGCCGTTCAGGCCATCGTGGGCGATCGGGTCGCCGGTGGCCAGGCCATTGTCACGATCGAGGCGATGAAGATGGAGCATACCTATGCGGCGCCATCGGCCGGCGTCGTCGCCGCACTCCATGTCGCCCAAGGCAACGCCGTCATGACCGGCCAACGCCTGGCCGAGATCGCCATGGTGTCGACCAAGGAGGAGCCGCAAATAGACCAACCAGGCAGTCGATGAGAAGACGAATGCGGTCGATGAGCTCGCGCGACGGGGTCACCCGCATTCCTCGCTCTCTGCATTTCCGACCGCACGTGGATCGGCAGCACGGCCATCAAAAGATTATCGGCGCGCTGCACAAGGGTGACAGTGCAGCAGCCGAAACGATCCAGAACGAAGGGGCGCAGAAGACCGACCAGCAGAAGATACCCCGGAATCCCGTTCAAGCTTCAGATGGATCTCAACCGACTTGTGCCCGTCAAGGCCCTGCTTCTCAAGTCGAGAAGTGACTGCTTTCGCATGATCGTGAACCAACTCTAAAAACATTTTCAAAACCGGCGCGGAAACTCTGCCATGGCTTCGCCCGCTGCCACGGTCTCATCCCTCTGATTGCCAACCGCAACATCGAACGTAATCCAATAGCCATCGGACCGTTCCGTGATTCGCGAGACGCTCGCGCTAACTCGCAACGTATCCCCCGGCTTCACGGGCCTTAGCCAACGCGCTTCCAACCGGCGGTGAATACCCTGCCGTGGCTCGAGCCAATCCGTAAGCATTCTTGTTATAAGCGCAAAGCCAGTCATGCCGTGGGCAATGACGCCGTTGAAGCTGGTTTTACCAAAGCTATTGGACATGTAATCGTCGTCAAAGTGCAGCGGATTCATGTCCAGACTGGCTTCACCGAACGCGCGTATGGTCTCGCGAGTGATTTCAAATACGAGAGTCGGGAGCTGGTCACCTTGCCGAAGTTCAAAATCCGCCATCGCACCTCACTTCGGCCGGATGGTCCAGCCACGACCGTTGCAAATGACATCGCCATGCTGATTGAAGAACGTATTGTCATGGACCACGAACAATCGATCTTTCTTGATAAAGCGATCAAGCGCTCGAGCTTCGAGCCGGATCGTGTCGCCAGCTCGCGCCGGGATATTGTATGACCAGACTTGGCCTGCATTAATTGTCCCCGGCGTCCGCATCCAGTCGGTTTCGGGGGTACAAGCGAAGATCAGATAAATATGGATGCTCGGCGGAGCTATGATGGCTCCATGGCGCGTTGTGCGCGCAAATTCCTCGTCAAAATAAAGCGGATTTGTTTCTCCGATGGAGCGCGCGAAGCGCGCGATCGCCTCGCGCGTAAGCACGACCGAATGAGTTAGCCTCAATTCGCCGGGAACGATCTCGGACCAGGTTTTGAATCCGTCTACCATAGGCTTGTGCCTAATCGGACGCGACCGCTCGCGCCTTGCGGCGATCTGCTGCAAATGCGACCTGGCCAATGACGCCATCAGCCTCCAGCCGCTCGATTTCCTTGTCTGTCATTCCCAGTAACTCCTGAAGGACCTCGGAATTGTACTCGCCGAGAGTAGGTGCAGGCCAACGCACCGGATAGGGAGACTTCTCCTCGCGAAACGGAGCGGACGGCTGCCAGTGCTCTCCGACATGTTCGCGAAGGGTTCGTTGCCAGAAACCGCGCGCAACAAGGTGAGGATCATTGATGAGTTCAAACGGAGAACGTAAGAGGCCTGCAGCGACCTCCGCCGCTTGCAGCGCCGACATCGCGTCGGCCGCGCTGCGAGTGGCTGTCCAGTTCGCAATGATCTGTTCGAGCTCGTTTTCCCGACGTCGTCGCTGTGCGGCCGTTTTCAGGCCTGGGTCCGAGCCAAGTGCGTCAAGTCCAAGCGCGTCGCAAAGGCGTTTCCACATGTCGTCATCGGTAATCGCAACAACGATCCATTGATCGTCTCCCTCGCAGCGGAAACATCCGTGAGGAACGTATGACGGGTGCCGATTGCCTCGGCGCGAGGCGACACCGCCGGTTACGGATTGTTCGATCTGCCATGGCGCGACGAGCGGCAGCATGCATTCGACCTGCGACAGGTCGATATGCTGACCATTGCCTGTACGCTGCCGGTGTAGAAGTCCGGCCAGAAGCGCTGCGGCGCCATTGAGGCCGCCGATAGGATCGCCATAGGCGAGATGGGTCATTGTCGGAGTTTGCCCATTCTCCGCAGTCAGCGTCGGCAGACCTGACGCCTGCTCCAGCGTCGACCCATAGGCTCGAATATCGGCCCAATCACCGTTCGATCCGAACGAGGGCATCGACAGCATCAGAAGGTCCGGCTTTTCGTTCCGGAGCGTCGCATAGTCCAGACCAAGTTTTGGCAGCACGCTGCGGGAATAATTTTCGACGACAGCATCGGCACTCTTCACAAGTCGCCGCACGAGACCGACGCCTTCGGGCAGGGTCAGGTCGATTGTGATTCCGCGCTTGTTTCGATTCATTACCAGAAATGCAGGCCGTGTCTCATAAGTCCGCCGCGCAACGGCGCCGGGGCTGAAATCCACGCCCCGCCACCAATCGGTATACTGGCACGATTCGATTTTGATAACGTCCGCACCGAGGTCAGCTAATTGTCTCGTAACCAGCGGACCGGCCCAGCCCATCGAAAGATCAACTATCCTCAGCTTGGCAAGCGGCAGTCCGGATGCAGCCTGTGAGATCGCATTTGAAGCGCCGCCGTTGCGGTTTCGGAGCGGGGCGACAAAATTCGAATTGGGCAGAGGAGCCCTGCCGCCTCTACGTGGCGGCGTTGCCGTCAACCGAAGGGGCGCGATGGGAGCCTCGAAGCAAGCATTGCCGATCATCACCGGCGCGAAAGCGCTTCTCTCTCGGTGCACCTTCTGCTTCAACAGTTGCTTCATCGTAGGCACGATGACAAAGGGCAGCCGGTGCTCAAGTCCGATCTGGACCCAGTCGTCAGCCGTTCGTTCTCGGAATTTTGGTACGAACATCGGCTCGAGACGGTCAGCGTCAAGCAGGCGGTTGACATTGACAAGATATTCAGGCTTGGCTGCTTCGGCTTCCATGCCGAACAGCTCGCAGAATTTACGCCACTGAACCGGCGTGACCACCGTCACGCCGAGCCAAGCGTCATCGGCGCAGGCATAAACTCCCATCGGATAGGTCGGCGCAAGCCGATTGATGCCCTTGCGGTCAGTCGGCAGGCCTGCAAATCCGAGTGCAGCTTGGTATTCGGCGAGCGTCACGTTTGCTTCGTGCATGCTGACCGAGAAGCGCCGGCCGTCGCCGCCGGCAAGCAACCCGGCCATCGCGGGTACAAAAGCTGAAAGGCCAGCGACGATATCTGCCTGATGGTCGGGCAGCATAACAGGCGGACCCGGAATAGGACCGATCAGGTTCACCAGACCGGCCAGGGCGCGACACGTCGCATCGGTGGCCACGAAGTCCTTATAGGGGCCGGTCTCGCCAAACCAACTTAGCGCGACGATGACGAGTTGGGGATTATCGATCATCAGGCGCGAATGTGCGAGCGGACCGTTCCGCGATTCTTCCACCGGACGCGCGTCGATCAGAACGTCGCAACCTTCAATCAGCCTGCGGACGTCTTCCTGCTGGGCGATCGAGCCGAGATCGGCCTTCACACTCGTCTTATTGGTGTTTAACCACGCGAATGTGGCGCTCTGCGGCACCTGGCCGCCGACCTCAACCAGCACGCCCTCCTGCCGGGACGGATCGCCGCCCGGCCGCTCGACCTTGAAGACGTCTGCGCCAAGGTCGGCGAAAAGCTTGCCACAATAGGACGCGGCACCGCCGCCGCCGATCTCGACGACGCTAACGCCCGCGAGTGCCTCGGATGTTACGCTCATGCGGTTTCGATCACGGCGACCAGTTGCCCCTCGATGACCACATCGCCCTCCTTGACGCGAATTTCAGCAATGCGGCCGGCGCACGGAGCGGAAACTGGAATTTCCATCTTCATGGACTCGACAATGGCGACCTCATCGCCTTCAGCTACGTCGCTGCCGATCTCGAAATGTATCTTCGAAACGCTGCCAGCGACTTCGGTGTTTAACTTCTTTTGTGCCAACTTTCTTCTCCGGGTATAGTTTCGCGTTTCGCCAGACTCATGTGAGGCCGAGATAGGCGCGCTGAAGGAGGTCTGTTTTATGAACCTCTTCCGTCCTGCCCTCGCCGATCATGCGGCCGTTCTGCATGATGTAGTTGTAGTCGGCGATCTCCAGCGCGCGTTCGACCATCTGTTCGACGAGCAAGATCGTCGTCCCGCGCTCGCGTAGTTTCACAAGGACGTCAAGAAGCTGATCGACGACAATTGGAGCGAGGCCGAGAGAGGGTTCATCGAGCATGAGCAGGCGCGGCTGTCGCATCAGCGCCTGGCCAATGGCGAGCATCTGTTGTTGTCCACCTGACAGCAAATCCGCCCGCGAGCGAAGGCGGTCCCGCAGGACTGGAAACATATCCAGCACCGCCTCCAAGCGCAGCTTCTCTTCCTTGCGCCCGAGTCGGGCGCCATAGAGACCAAGCTCAAGATTGTCGAATACGCTTTGCGAGCGGAACAACCTCCTGCCCTCAGCGACGTGGAGCACGCCATCCGCGACGATTCGATCGGGACTGCGACCGCCGATCTGGTTTCCGTCGAAAACGACCTCACCGCGCAACGGCCGCAGCAAGCCTGAAATTGCGCGAAGAAGCGTGGTCTTTCCTGCTCCATTGGCTCCGACCAATGCGACGATTGCACCCGCCGAGATCACCATCGAGACGTCTTCCAACACGCCAACATGCCCATAGCCCACCCATAGATGGTCGACCCGAAGCAACAACCGTGATGAGGTGGCCATGTCGGTCATGGGCGAGCTACCGCTGTTTCTTGTGTGTTGACCATGCGAGCGCCCATATAGGCCTTAATCACCGCTGGATCCGAAAACACGGTCGACGGTGTTCCTGATGCGAGGACCGCTCCCCGATCCATCACGGTGACTGTGTCGCAGAGATTGGCGACGAGATCGAGGTGATGCTCGATGATGACGATCGTCGCTCGGCTTCGAATCGATTTGAGCAAAGCCGCGAGCCGATCAAGCTCGCTCATCGATAGCCCGGCCGCCGGCTCGTCCAGCAGGATCAGCTTCGGGCCGCAGAGGAGAGCACGGGCTATCTCCAGGAGCCGCTGCTGGCCATGAGGCAGTTCGCCGGCCGCATCGCCCAGTCGGTTCGCCAGACCGACGAAAGAGAGATAAGCCAAAGCGCGGCGTCCTGTCAGATTTTGATCCCGGAGGGCACGCGGCAGCCCGATAACGGTTTCAAGTGGACTGGCCTTTTCGGCGGCATAGCCCCCGAGCATGGTATTTTCGAGAGTAGTCAGCGAGGGGAGAAGCTTTGGCGTCTGAAATGTCCGCCCGACGCCAAGCCGAGCGATCTGCGCCGCGTTCCGTCCTGATACGGCGATCTCATTTAGAACGACCTGCCCCTCGTCGCGACGATAAAAGCCGGAGATGAGATTGAGCAAGGTCGTTTTTCCTGACCCATTGGGACCGACGATGGCGTGAACGGTGCCCGCCTGTACATCGAGCGAGACATTGTTGACTGCCGTCACGCCTCCAAACCGCTTGGTCAGATTCCGCACCGCAAGCGAGGCAGGCTCCACGGATCCAGTTGAGCCAATCAAGATATTTGAGCCGGAAAACCCCTCGAGCGCGGCCCGCTTCCGACCTCGCGCAAAAAGTCTCGACGCCGCACCGACCAACCCATTGGGCGCAAATATCATCAGCCCAAGAAGCGCGACTCCATATATCAGCATACGCCAGCTTTGCAGGCTATCGAGCAGCTGTGGCACCAAAAAGAAAACCAGCGTGCCGACGACCGGCCCCCATAGCGTTCCCGCGCCGCCTAACCGGACGACGACGAGAAAGAAGATCGACAATTCGAGAGGAAAGTCATCCGGCGTGACGACGGTTTTTTGGACCGCGAACAGAGAGCCGGCCAATCCTGCCATCGCGGCACTCAGCGAGAACGCAAGCATCCGCGTCCGCAGCAAAGGCGCCCCGCTTGCCAACGCTGCCGACGGATTGTCGCGTATTGCTATCATGGCGCGTCCAAAACGCGACTGAACGAGACGCGCCACCACCACGAAGCACACGATGAACAGGGCCGAAGAGAGAAGGAAAAATTGGGTTGCGTCCAAGGGCCGCCCATCGATGCTCGGCATTGGAATGCCGACCACGCCTGCAAAGGCATGAGTGAAGTCAGCCCATTCGCCGAGCATGCCGTTTACGACATCCGAGAAGGCGAGCGTGATCAGCGCGAAATACCAGGTGGAGACCCGGAGCGCCGGTAACGCCATCACCATTCCGACAAGCGCGGTTACGGCAGTGCCAAGTGGCGCGGCGGCCCAAAATGACCACCCGTGATCCACCATGGCGAGCGCCGTAGCGTAAGCACCGATGGCAAGCAACGCGCCGTGCCCAAGCGATATCTGCCCCGTATAGCCCGCGAGCAGATTGAGACCGATGGCCACGATCAAGTAGCAGACAATCTGGGTGGCTATGAAGAGCCAGTAGTCGCTCTTCACCAGAAGAGCAAAGGCTACAAACAGGCAGGCACAACCGATGACAGCCGGCAGGAGTTTGTGATGGACTTGGTATTGTGTCGTAAAGCTCGTCATCTGAGCCTGTTCAGACATGCCGAACCTCTTGGTGCCCAAACAGACCATGCGGCCGGATCATCAGCACAGCGAGAAGGAGGATGAACGTCGATGCCTGCTGGTAGCCGGGGGTCAGGAGACTGGCGCCGATCGCTTCAGAGAGTCCGAGCATGTAGCCAGCCACCAGGGCTCCCCGGTTACTGCCGACCCCGCCGACTGCCGTGGCTTCGAATCCTTTGAGAAGAAGAAGTGGTCCCATGTCGGTAGACGCATTGAGCATGGGAGCGGCGAGAACGCCGATCAGCCCAGCGAAGCCGCCGCCCAAAATGAAGGACCATCGGCTTAGAGAATCCGGGTCTATTCCACGCAGCAGCGCCGCTTCCCGATCCTCGGCAACCGCCTGGACAGCCTTGCCGGCCCGTGTCCTGTAAAAGCGTTCGACCAGGATTACGATAAGAATGGCGACAAGGATGACACCGAGTTGGTAAGAGTTGGTGCGCACGCCGAGCAGATCGAAGCTCGCCATGGATAACGGCGCAGGCGGATTCATTTTCAGCGGATCCGGCCCCCAGATGTGGCCAACCAGATTCGACGTGATCAGCGAAAATGCCAACGTGGTCGTGACCCAGGCGGTACCGGTTGCCGAACGGCGGAGCACCGGCGCAACCGCTACAGTTTCCTCGATCAAGCCCAAAATACCGCCTGCGAGAATGGCCAAACCTGCGGCGGCGATCCAAGGCATAGCCAGGCCGAGCGCGGCGCTGGCTCCGATCATCCCGCCAAGCATGACAATCTCCCCTTGTGCGAGATTGAAGACGTTTGTTGGTCGCAAAAGAATGTTGAAGCCGACAGCCACCAGGCCGTACAGCGAACCCGATGCGATTCCGGCAAGGAGAAGTGCTGGGTCCATTCGTGCTTCCAGTTGCCGGCGACTAGATCGGGGAGATTGCGCGAAAACGTGGATAGCCCTGTTCGTAGCGACGCGCGGGAGCGCGTTCCAAAGTATCGATCAGGAACTTTCGCGTATCGCGAGGATCGATGACGTCATCCATATGGAGATGTTCCGTCGAACGGACAGCTCCGAGATTCATCCGAAACTCGTCGATCAATTCCTGACGGCGCGCTTTGGGATCGGAGGCGGATTCATAGTTCCGCCGGTAGACAACGTCGACAGAGCCCTCGACCGACATGGCGCAGATCTCTGCCGTGGGCCAAGCGACCGCCGCGTCTGCATTGAAGCTCGGTTGACCGCCGCACATGGCGCAAAACCCGAGCCCGTATCCCTTGCGCAGAACGATCGAGATGCGCGGCACCGTCGCGCAACCAAGTTCGAAAAGCATTCGACCGCAGATACGCGGCAGTCCGCTTGCTTCGGCTCGCGAACCGATCTGGAATCCCGGCACATCGATCAAATAGACCAGTGGAATGCCAAAGGCGTCACATACAGCAATGAAGTGGGCTGCCTTTTGCGAGCCGCCGGCGTCGATCACGCCCGCCGACCGCATTGGCTGATTGGCGATGAAGCCGACGCTTCGTCCGTCGAGCCGCGCAAAGCAGACCGCAATGCTGCGAGCAAACGTCGGCTGTATCTCAAACACGCTCCCTTGGTCCACGATCATGTCGATGACCTTACGAACATCGTAGGCGCGACGCAGATTGGTCGGCAATACGTCGAGCAGTGCGTCATCTCGGCGATCCCGCGGATCGCCGATCGAGATCACCTGCGGCGCGGCTCTCGCGTTGGACGGCAGATAAGACAGGTAGGTCTTGATCGCCGCGATACATTCAGCCTCCGAGTTTACAGCAAGGTGCGCGTTTCCATATTTGTCGACCTGCGCGTCCGCGCCGCCCAAATCCTCGACGCTGATGTCTTCGCCGTATCCAGCCTTGACGAGCGCCGGCCCCGCCATGCCCATGGAGGACTGGCCGCGAACCATCACTACGAAATCGGCAACGGCTGAGTAGTTGGTGGGAGCCGCAAAACCCGGCCCGAGGATAGCGGAAACAATTGGCACCCAGCCGGACATTTTCGACAAAACGTCCCAGATCTGGTTACCCTGCGCGAAATGTCGCGAATCGAGGCCATCCTGAATGCGGTGGCCGCCGCCTTCGTGCAACATGATGAACGGCATTCCTGCTTCACCGGCGCGCCGCGCCGCGCGCACGACCTTGTAGCGGCCGATGGTCCCGATGCTGCCGCCGAGCACCGTATAATCGCTCGCGCAGATCGTGACGGGCCGCCCCTCCACCAATCCACTGCCTGCTATAATTCCGTCGGCGGGCGCCACGATGTCGGCATTGTACCGATTGTTGCGAAGCGGCTGGACGAGGCCGCCAAATTCGCGGAACGTGCCTGCATCGCACAGCATGGAGATCCGCTCGCGGGCGGACTGGCGTCCCCGGTTATGCTGCCGGGCAATGGCCTCGGGACGTCCTTCATCCAGAGTCTCAAGCCGCACTCGTTCCAACTCTTCGATGAATTCCTGCATCGAGCGCGGCGTATTCGGAGCATCCATCGGCCCACGTTCCCCCATTTTGTTCATCATGATTGCAGCCCGGGCCGCGTTGCGATCGCAGTCCGAACCGATCAGATTTCTCGTTGATCAGGCTTCGCCTGGCGCGCGTTCTCGGAACAGACCCATGGCCTTCGGATCCTTGCCGGATGAAAGCGTTACTACCGCGAGATCGTCCGCAGCGAGTCCCGAATGCTGTTCGGGCGTGAAGTTCAGCTTGCCAAGTAAGCCGGCATAGCCGGTGACGTTGTCCAGAGCGGCTTTGATGCGAACAGTCTCGAATGTTTTTTCCGCTTCGATCACCCCTTTTAGAAGGTGCAGAAAATCGTAGAAGGGCGCCGTGCCGGCCACGATTTCGTTCCCTTTCACCTCGGGATAGGCAGCAAGCTTTTTTGCGAACGCAACCTGGCGCTCGCCGGGCGACGACTTCTCGGACCATGTCAGCGTACGTAGATGCGTCGCGAAGACATTCTTGATCGCGTCATCGGGCACCATCTTGGTCACGGCATCAATTAGAATCTGCCGATGACCGGCGATTATGGGATACCATTTGAGGGACGCGAACCCGTTGAATGCGAGTGTTAGGCTCGGCGTATTTGCGATCCAGAGAATGACGCAGTCGACTCCGGTTTTCTGGAGGTTCACGAGATAGGGCGTGAGATCCGGCGCAAGATTGGGGACGGTCTGAATCTCGGTCGGCGTGAGGCCGAATTCCTGCAAGGCCTTGCGCGTCGCAGCAACCGACTCCGTTCCGAACGCCGTGTTCTCCTGGAGAATGCCGATCTTTTTGACTCCCTGAACCTTGACCAGATATCGGGTCAGGACGTCAGCCTGCTGATCGGTATTGAAAGTCGCCTGATACTGATAGGGATACTTCTTGCCGTCGCCAGTTGAGGCGCCGATCGCAAACGCGCATTGAATAATCTTGGCGGGCGTGCTGGTCGCAAGCGACGCAAGCGATTGCGAGGTGCCCGTTGGACCAAAGAGATAGGAACAGCCAGCCTCCTGCAATTTCTTGACGATGGCCGGCTCTTTGGCGGGCGACGCCTCGTCGTCTTCTTCGATCCGCTCGATCTTTCGACCGATGATGCCGCCGCCTGCATTGATCTCGTCGACGGCGATCAAGCCGCCGACGTAGATCTGCGCGTAGGAACTGGCAAATCTTCCTGTCGTCGGCCGGACCCACCCAAGCTTGAACACGTCGCCCGCGGCAACCCTCGTTGACAGAAACGGGAGAGCGCTCGCGGCCATCGCCATGCCCCGCAAAGCCTCACGTCGTGTTGGCGCCGGTCGCCACGTCGTATTCGCCATCGAGATATCCTCACAGTCCTAATTTAAAGGCCTTGGATCGGCACGAACGGCGACTTTCTCATCAGACCAGTTCAGGGAAAGGCACGATCGTCGATTTCACTGTCTTCATCGCCATGGCGTCCTCGACGGCCTGCACGACGCCTGTCTCGGTGAAGGGATAGATCGTCTGCATATCGAGATAAGGATATTTGTCGCGCGTGCGGTAGAGCATCTCGACGCCGAGCGGGAGATCGTTGCCGGTGAAGGCCCACGATCCAAGGACGTTCAGATCCTTGGCACAAATCCGGTGCCACGACGTTTGGATCGATCCCGCGTCAGTAAACTGACCCATCTCGACATAGGTGCCGCCATCGCGCAGGAATTCGATACCTTCCGGTCCCGCCGTTGGATGCCCTGAACAATCCATCACGAGGTCTGCGCCGAATCCGCCCGCGATTTCGCGAACACGCGCGACTCGGTGCTCGGGTGTCCGGATCTCCTCAATATTCACGGTTGCTTCCGCGCCAAAACGGCGGGCGAGCTCAAGTCGCGGCTTTTCCGGCGCGCCGACGCAGATCACGCGGCCGGCGCCCATCTCCTGCGCAGCTGCAATCGCAAGAATCCCGATCGGACCGGAGCCTTGAATGACAACCGTATCTCCCCAATTGAAGCCGCCGGCCTTCTTGGCGCGATTGAAAGCGCGGATACAGGAGGTGAGAGGTTCTGAAAGCGAACCGAGCCGGAGCGACATGTCGTCCGGAAGTTTGTAGATCTTGGTGCCGGGAAGCATGTCGAGGTCGACATAAACGTATTCGGCCCATCCGCCCCACAGATGAGGCGCCTGCTCGAAGCCGAGGTAGCGACCATAGTAGATCGGCGAGAGGCACTTGTTCGCGGTCTCGGGATAATGGACGCAGTAATAGCACCGACCGCAAGGAGAAAGCGGCGGGATCATGACCTTTGACCCGACCTTTAGCGGCTTGCCCATAAAGTCTTCGGTGAATTCCTCGCCCTTCTCGACGATCACCGCGCCAAGCTCATGGCCCAGCGTGAAAGGCCAAGGGAGCGGCTTGGGCCAATGGCCCTTCAATATGTGCTGATCGGTCCCGCAGACGCCGCACGCCCCGACTTTTAACAACGCCGCCTTCTTCGGGATTTTGGGCCAGGGGACGGTCCGGATCTGCGGTTTGGAACCTGGACCACTCACCGTGGAAACTCGAATATCAGGCTGCGCCATCTTTTATTATTCTCCCTTGATTTGCATTCTGAATGCAAATTTTGGACGCTGCAAGTGTTTTTCGAACTGGGGTAGACAAAGGCTGTTGGCAGCCGGAAAAAGGGGCCCATGCGGGACGCACCAAATTTAAGGCCGATCAAGGCTTCACCTGCGTTGATCGACACGACGTACGAGCGTCTGGTTGAGGCGATCGCCAGCGGCAGCCTGCGGCCCGGCGAACGGCTAACGCAGGAGAAGCTCGCGGAACGTTTTCAAGTGTCGCGACAGCCCGTCAGTCATGCGCTGAATCGCCTCCGGGCAAGCGGACTGGCGACCGGCGCCGGACGCAGGCTGGTCGTGGCGCCCATTGACCCGCGACGGCTCGCGGAACTCTATCAGTTGCGCGCCGCGATCGATGGCCTCGCAGCCCACCTCGCCGCGAAGCGCGTCGGCGCCGGAAATCTGGGGCGTGAACTCTCGCCGTGGATCGACGTGCTGACCCTGCATCGCGATCTTCACGATCACGCCTCGAAGCTGGATTGGATTAGAGCGGACGTGCGTTTTCACGACGCCATCTATCGCTTGTCCTGCAATTCAGTTCTGGTCGAAACGGTCGAGCCGCTGTGGCCGCATTTCCGGCGTTCGATGGGAAAAGCGCTGTCCGATCAGAACAGGCGCCTGCATACGCTGAGCGAACACCGGGCAATCGCCAAGGCCGTTCTGGATGGCCAGCCGGAACAAGCGGAGCGAGCCGCTCGTTTTCACGTGGAATCGGCGTTCGCCGCAGCCATAGCCTCAGGACTTAGCGAAGCCGATGAGTCGAAGGGGCCCAAAGAACCATCTCGGAAGCTGTGACTGACACGGAAATTGTGTCTCTTGATCATCGTGCTTCAGCTTCTTGTTTACGCATGATCCTTTCGGAAAACCGCTACACACCTTTCCAGGTCATGCGCTAGGAGCTGTGGACTCTAGGGATTCCCATTTGAGAGCAAATCAGATTCAAGGCTTCTTTTGGGAGGTGAGCCTTGGGTGTGATGGACCGTTTGGTGTTGAGCGACGCGGCCTGGGAGC
>Ga0153954_1000728_pt1 | contig 23007 bp, 24 predicted proteins | sample TSFL038MetaG_FD_102277 | JGI IMG/M metagenome (GOLD analysis project Ga0153954, IMG submission 102277) | Attine ant fungus gardens microbial communities from Florida, USA - TSFL038 MetaG | ecosystem: Host-associated > Fungi > Mycelium > Unclassified | place: USA: Florida, Wekiwa Springs State... | reverse complement strand
TCTCAAAACATTTAGAATTGCAATCAATTACCTAGCAATGCTATAAACAAGCTTCCATCTAAAAACTTTAGGAGCAAATTTATGGCATCAGGTATTCAAAATTCACAATCAGACTCTCAACAATTGCCCAATTTGACTATTACCTTAAAACCATGCAATGACAAAATTGATTTAGTTGTTGCCAATAGCTTGTTTGATCAAGAATTGAATTTGCTACCCAATGTCAAATGTCCTGTATGTTGCCAAGATGTTAGAATGTATTCTATCGACAAGGGAACTGTTGCTTTAGCTACCGCAGCAGCTCTCGCAGTATTTGCATTACTCGGGCTAGCAGTTAACCCTCCGCGCGAGGATTAAGTTTTTTTCCAGATCAGAAAAGATAAGAGAAGGTGATCTGTGGGGGCGCTTTGGGTTTGGGGTGGTACGACAAGGCGGCGGTATTCCACTTTGCCCTCTAGAGTTTGGTTATATTTGGGAAAAAAGGCGTAATCGTAGCGCGCTCTTTGAGCAGGCTGCTCAGTAAACCATTCTGGTGTTCCCCAAACAGGCTTTTGTGTAATGGCTCTTTCAGGCAAGCATTTCCGAGTTGGGAAGCCATATCTTATGGCTTCTTGGTTTAATGGCTTTTGAATGGCCTGTATTTCATGCGGTTCTGTAAAAGGCCCATCATACCAGCTTCCTTGGGGCTCTGGAAGCTGCAGTCCCATCCGCTTGTTATCATGCTCTAGAAAAAAAGGGGTCCCTTGTTTGCGATTGCCAAAGACATCGTGATCTTGCAAGAAGGGATCGGTAAAACAGGTTTCCATCGCCTCCAAAACGGGCTGTTCTGCTTGACCTCGGTTGTCATAGCCGTGTAGATCCATTAAAGTCATATTGAAATCGCCGATGATCGCTTGCATACATTTTTCTTGGCTCCCATCCAAAGCCACGCGCCTGACGAGCTGTTTCACTTGGTGCAGCCGCGCCTGCGCATACGCATAACCTTCCATCGATTGGGTATGGATCCCTCCATACAAATAAATTTTTTCACCTTTAGCATCTAACAGGCATACTTTTAGAAAGCCTCTTGCAGGCAAACGGTGAGTAAAAACCATCTCTCCAAAACGGACATATTCCAATTGCTCAAAAGGATAAATGCTAAACACGGCGATTCCCGATGACATCCCTAAAACATGAGGTGCTACAGAGTGAATAATATGGGGATACACCGTTTTTAAACGGATGCATAAATGGCGTAGTGCATCTTCATGCCACCCTTCTTCAATAAAAAGAACTTGCGGACGGTGAGGATCTTCGAGAAGGCTGCAAGCGATCTCTTCAGCTCTTTGCATGGGGCAGCGCATATCCATTTCAATGTTAACAGATGCAGGTGTTAAACTGACATTCAAAGACCCAATATGCAGAGGATTTCCTTGAGACAATTCGAGAACAGGAGGTGCGTTTTGAGGCAGGCTTTTATAATAACTCAAAAAAGGGCGATATTTGTGTTCAGCTGCTCGGATAGCAAGCCCTAATACAAGAGAAGGAAAAGCAGGAAGCGCCATGATGATACAGCCTACAAAAGCTGCAAGTTTCACCCCTAATTTGTATTGAGTAGCCACATTTTTATTCTCCCCTGGGTATGGTTGATAAAAATAAGATTTACAATGCAGAAAGGCCTTAAAAGGCTTAAAAATAAATTTTTCATTGATATCATGAATCCATTCCATCCGTGGGGAAAGATGAGTGTGAAAAACTGCAGAAACATTTTTTTCCAAATCTGATTTTTCGATCCTGACATGGTACTCAGTTGGATAAACATGCAGCGCAGAAGGGATGGAAGCTAAGGCAGTGGTCGTGGTCATACCAAATATAAGCAAAACAAAAATATAATTTGACATGCTATATATACACTTGCTTACCATTTTATTCGAGAATATGTTATCATTATCTCTCAGCATTTAAATGGATCAAACATGGATAAACGTACAGTTCTTTTTGTCCTTCTCGTAGGGCTTTCTTTTGTAGGGTTAAATTTATTTTTTAGTCAAAAAAGAGACAATGAAAATAGGGCCGCCATGCAAACCCAGGCGGTACAAGTAGAAAAAGAGCGTGTCCAAAGAGCTGCTGACCTAGAAAGACGCACTGCAAAAGCCCAAGATTTACCTTTAGTGCCAATCTTCGCAAGCCAGGAGACAACTGAGCCCCTCAATTATGGCATTTCCGTTACTGGAGGAACATTGACGGTGGCATGGGATGTGTCTCTTCCAAAGACAGTTTATGTGAATGGTTCCCCTCAAGAACTGACCACTTTGCAAAATGTCAAAGGGGGGCCTGCCTTGTATGTGAGCCCAGGGTTTGAACATTTGTTGGTTGCAAATCTTCCTCAAAAAGGAAAATTCGATGTCCAGCTGCTGACATTTACAAGCGGAGAAAAGCCTCAAATCTATCTGGGCGAGTATCAAGATGGAACATTACTTACCCCAGGCGCCACACCTACCCAAAATGCAATCGCTCTTTACAACTCACCAAATGGTTGGCTTCCTTTGGGCTTTTACGAATGGCGCGGAAAGATCTTTATTGAACTTCAAAATTTGCCTATCTTGAACAGTCACATCAAGCAAGCTACACCACCTGGGGCTGATCTATCTTCAAGCGAACAAAAATATTATGTCCTTGAAAATGAGTATCAACAACTTGTCTTCTCCAATGTGGGTGGAGCACTTGTAGAAATCAACCTTCCTTTTGAAACAAAAGAAGATAAAGCAAGTGTTGTGAAAGAAATTGGATTTGACCGCACAATCGCTGCTGACTACTCTGCCAATTCCCATTTTCCTGGGCACCCCTATTACAAACCAGGCTCTTCAGAAGCCCTTCCTCCAGGACCTATTGGAGGGTATTATCCCTTACTGCGCCGTGATCTATGGAATTCCAAACTGGTTAAAATTTCTCCTCAATTTTATGCATTAAATATTGTTTCAGATTACCCTGAAATGGCAGAGCTGGTTTATTCGGTCAAAGAGTTCACCTCCACAAAAATTGTTTTTGAAGCTGTCCAACCTCACCGCAAAATCACCAAAACGTTCACCTTAAATCAAAAAACCGCTGGTGCACCTTATTCCTTTGATTTGCAAGTCCAAATTGAGGGAGATGGCCGAGGCCTTTGGCTCTCTTCTGGAGTTCCTGAAGTTGAAATGATATCCAATAGCTCCTCCCCTCAAATTCAATACCGGATCATCCGTAAGGGAAAAGCAGGTGTGGAGAAACTTGATCTTCCCAAAGTTAAAGAGGTTGTAGCCATCAGCTCAATTCACCCTGATTGGGTAACTAACTCAAACGGTTATTTAGGGCTCATTATCGACCCTTTAACCGAAATAGGAGCAGGTTTTCGCGCCGCTGCAGTTGCAGGCGATCAAGTGCCTACTCGTCTTTCTGTGATCGACCCTAGAAACGAATCTTACCCAGCTTCCAAATATCCTGGGTATCAAGTCATGCTGCCGTTTCCTGCAAACGGGGGCAATTTTGCATTCCGCATTTATTCTGGCCCCTTTGATGAGGGAGTGCTCAAAACAGTCGACTCAATTTTTTCCGATCCCGCCACTGGTTATAATCCTGATTACGTAGCCTCTTGGACTTTCTATGGATGGTTTTCCTTCATTTCAGAACCATTTGCAAAACTCCTCTTTATCGTAATGAAGTTTTTTTACACTCTCACTCATTCGTGGGGCTTCTCCATTATTTTACTGACAGTTTTTCTCCGTTTGGTGCTCTACCCTTTAAACGCCTGGTCCATTAAGTCGATGCGTCGCATGCAGCAACTCTCCCCTGATATCCAAGCTATCCAAGCCAGGCACAAAAAAGACCCTAAAAAAGCGCAAATGGAAATCATGGCCCTTTACCGTGAGAAAAAGGTCAATCCTTTTACAGGATGCATCCCTATTCTGATCCAAATTCCCTTTTTGGTTGCGATGTTTGACTTGCTCAAATCTTCTTTCCAATTAAGGGGGGCCAGTTTTATTCCTGGTTGGATTGACGATTTGACAGCTCCTGATGTGATTTTCTCTTGGAATACACCCATCTTTTTCATTGGAAACCAATTGCACTTGCTTCCGCTTCTTCTCGGGGCTGTGATGTTTATTCAACAGCGCTTCTTTTCAGCGACCCCAGTTGATCCTGACAAGATGACCGACCAACAAAGACAACAACGTGCCATGGGAACGATCATGACCATTGTGTTTGCTGTGATGTTTTATCACTTCCCTTCAGGGTTAAACATCTACTGGCTTTCATCGATGATCTTGGGGATTGTCCAACAGTGGGTAACTAATCGGATGTTAGACAAAAAAAAAGAACCCCTAGTACTGATCGATCCGGCTAAAAAGAAACTCGCTACAAAAAAAGCAAAATAATAGAGTATACCCGAAGCTATTATAGCGGGATTGAGTTATGCGAGCGTGGGAAGAATTTCTCACAAAACAGGAAAAAGAAATGGGTCGAGAAGCCGTCGACAAATGGCTTCGACCCCTAAAAATTACTCGTTTTGATGCCTGCAATCTTTATTTAGAAGCAAGTGACTCCTTCAAAGCCATTTGGTTTGAGGAGCACATGCAAAGCCGGGTGCAAAAAGAACTTTTTAATAATAATCAGAAGCAGATTAAAGTTCATATCTCTCTTGGAAACCGCACAGAAGAGTCTCCTGTTTCAAAACCCAAAAAAAAGACTCCTCCTTCCACAGAGCCTAAGTTTCAGCTTCACTTTGATGAGATTGACCCAAATGCGACCTTCGATCAATTTTGTACGTCTCCCAGCAATCTTCTAGCATACAAATTATTGATCGAATCGTGTGGCGAGACCCAAACCCCTTTGCAATTCAACCCTATCTACCTTTACGGTCGTGCAGGAACAGGTAAAACCCATCTGATGATGGCAGCTGCAGCCTTACTTGCCCATCATGGAAAAAAAGCCCTCTACATCCGTGCAGAAACGTTCACAGAACATGTTGTCGAAGCTATCCGTTCAGGAGAGATGCAAACATTTAGAAAAGCTTACCGAGGGGTCGATGCTCTCCTCATCGATGATGTTGAAATCCTGTCACGCAAAGGGGCGACACAAGAAGAGCTTTTTCATACGTTTAACACGTTGCATATCGATGGAAAGCAGATTATCCTTTCAGCTGGCCTCCCACCCAATGAGCTCAAATTAATAGAGCCACGCTTAATCAGCCGATTTGAGTGGGGGATCGTGATCCCCCTCCACATGCCTGCCAAAGATCAGATGCAGACAATTCTCATTCAAAAAGCTGCAAAGCTCGATTTTGATTTGCCAGAACCGGTACTCACGTTTTTAGTAGAAACCTTTGGCTCCAATACAAAAACATTAATCCGTGCATTTGATGCTCTTATCCTGCGCAATCCAGACACGACACACCTCTCGGTAAAAACGGCCCAAAATTGTCTTAAAGACCTTATCCAAGAGGAAGAGAAAGCAGCTCTCACACCAGGTAAAATTATCCGAGCCGTTGCAGAATACTACGGGATCCGCATGGATGATATCCTCAGCAAATCGCAAGCGAGGGAATCAGCCCTTCCCCGCCAAATCGCCATGCACATCTGCCGACAAAACCTCAACCTCCCCTTCATGAAAATCGGCGACATCTTCTCTCGTGATCACTCCACGGTCATGTCCTCCATCAAACAAATCCAAAAAGCTCTCGAAACAAAAAACTACGAAATCACCGGCCCCCTCAGCGGCATCCTCAAACTCCTCGAACAGAACTAGCACAACACGCCACGAAGCCCTTTGAGCTAGCAAGCAATAAGATGTTGTCGATCAATTTGAATCGGGGCTTCCTGCTCTTTTTTATGCAGTGCTAAAATTTCAGCGCTTATTTGAGTAATAAATTTTCTAAGATCTTCATCTTGAATTAGTTTTAAGACTTCAATGCGTACACACATATCAGCTGTTGGATTAATATGGGCCTCTTCTTTTTCCCAAGATAGGATTGTAGGGTGTGTGACCCCTAATTTCTTTGCAAAATCCGTGGTAGTAAGCCTCAAAAATTTGCGTATGAAGCGCAATTGGTTTCCTGACAACGGAGTTGCCTTAAAGATGAGATGTTTCAAAACGCTAATCTCTAACTTATGCATATCAATATCTAAAATTTCCTCTCCCATAACCATCTTGATAGGAACATCGACAAGAGTAATAGGAAAGCCAAAATCCTCATATACTATTGTTTTTATTTTTGTCATAGATCCTCTTTTATGGTTTAATTAACAACAGTGATAATAATAATATTTTCTTCATTAATAGATATTATCACTCTTAAATCAACATCTTCTAGGGTTTTCCCTCTTATCGCATACTTCCAGCTTTGAAAAGCTTCATCATAAGAGTCTTTTGCTTCTTCTCTACGACCAGTTTCTAAAACAAATAAGACATCTTGAAAAGACACCTTTCTTTTATCTATCCGCTCAAGCGCATGCAGTGATTGCTTATACCTTCGATTTATTAAACACTTTTTTATTTTTTGACAAATTGAAGTATCTTTAGGAGGTCTTTTTCCCCTCATCTTATCCCTGGATATATTGTAGCAATTCTACATTTTATAATCAATATTCTAAATTTACAAGAGATAAAATGATAGAAAAATTGTAGCTTATCTTCAATTTACAAGAAAAAATAGACCCCTTTTTTAAAATAAACATATTTATTGATGACTATTGAGCGGGGATTGTTTATTGAATGAGAAAAAGGGAGATGATGATGCCAAATAAAAAAACAGTAGAGCGGGCAAAGAAAGCGAAACGAGAGGGAAAAGCACCAAGCACACAGGCGGGAGAATTTATTCGGGAAGAGATGGAACATATCCGCGAGGGCAAGCATGGAGCGCGTTCAGCCAAGCAAGCCATTGCAATTGGGCTTTCAAAAGCAAGGCGTGCAGGAGTGCCATTAAAGCCACCTGCTAAAGGGCGTTTGTCAGAAAAAAGTCAAAAAAGTGCTGAAGCAGCTTATGAAAAAGGGCAACAAAAAAAACCAATTTCTAAGAAGCGCTCTGCTGTAAGCGAAAAAACATTGAAAAAAGAGCCCCGCGTCGCAGCTTCAAAAAAGGCCATTTCACGTCAGGTGAAGTCTTCAGCCAAAAAAAGAACTCCCTCGACGCGCTCTCAGGCTGCAAAAAAAGCAGCTGCAACAAGAAAACGCCTAAAAAGTCCTTAGGAAATCTTGGTAAGTTTTGGCAAGGCCGATGGGGAGGGAGGTTGTGGGTTTCCAGCCGAGGGATAGAATGCGGGAAATGTCTGTTTTTTTGCGTGGTGTGCCATCAGGTTTAGAAAGATCGTGGGTGATTTCACCTGAGTAGCCAACAGTCTTGGCTATTTCTATGGCAAGATCTCGGATGGTGACTTCGTCGAGAGATCCAATGTTGATGGGATCTTGAGCATCGTAGCGCTGTAAGAGATGAAGTACTGCAGAGGCGAGATCTTCGACATAGAGGAATTCTCTACGGGCATGCCCTGTTCCCCAAATAGGGACTGAAGGTGCGTTGTTTAGCTTGGCTTCATGGAATCTACGGAGCATGCCAGGTATGACATGGGAATTTTCAGGATGGTAGTTATCATGGGGTCCATAGAGATTAGTAGGCATCGCGCAAATATAGCTTCGCCCATATTGTGCACGGTAAAACTGGCACATTTTAATGCAGGCAATTTTTGCAAGGGCATAGGCTTCGTTAGTTTTTTCAAGTGGCCCCGTGAGCAAAGCTTCTTCAGGAATGGGTTGAGGGGCATCCCGAGGATAAATGCATGTGCTCCCTAAATAAAGTAAGCGGGATATTCCAGCACGGTGAGATTCATGGATCAGGTTACTGCCAATCATCATATTGGTGTAGATGAACTCTGCTGGGTAATGCATGTTTGCCCAAATGCCACCTACTTTTGCTGCAGCAATGATCACAATCTGAGGTTGATGTTTTTCTAAAAAATGGCGTACCGACAATTGATCAGTGTAGTCTAATTCTGCGTGTGGTGGCGTCAGAAGATGATGAAAGCCCCCTGCTTGAAGACAAGCGACTAGTGCACTTCCTACCATGCCATGTGCACCGGCGATTAAAATTTTATCGCTTTTTTCGAGCATAACCGTTGATCAACAAGTATATCCCGACAAGGATAAAAGGGATACTGAGGATTTGTCCCATTTTGATCCACCCATTGTTATCAAAAGTGTTCTGAGGCGTTTTGAGATACTCCACCCAAAAACGGAACCCAAATACAAGAAAGAAAAACCATCCTGCAAGGATTCCCCTGCCTAGACTCTGACGGTCTTTTTGCCATAAACAGACGAGAAACAAAAAGACAAGTAGATAGAAAAAAGCTTCATAAAGCTGCACAGGGTGAACAGGCACACCAGGCAATCCATCAATAGGGTGTAAAAAAGCTACTCCCCAGGGCAAACTTGTAGGAATTCCTGTGATTTCTTGATTGATAAAGTTCCCTATCCTGATGCAAAAAGCGGCAAAGGCGGTTGGGATCACAATCAAATCCAAAGTCAGAATAAAAGTGATGGGAGGTTTTGTGTTTCTATGGATCCAAACAAATATAATTAAAGCCATGAGAATCCCTATGGCACCTCCATGGCTAGCAAGCCCTCCCTCCCAAATTTTAAATATATCTAAGGGATGGTGCTTAAAATAATCCCAACTGTAAAAAAAGACATGGCCTAGGCGCGCTCCAACAAGCGCACCAACGACGATGTATACGATTCCTTGGTCAGTGAGACGAAGAGCCTCTTTTTCAGCTATCTCGACAGGAATGTCTCGATGGGTCAAAAAGCTTGTTAAAATTTTCCTTACCAAGAAATATCCGACAATGAAGCCAAATGCAAACAAAACCCCATACCACATGATCCTGTGGTGTAGATAGGGTATCACAAAAAAAACTCTATCGGGATCCCATACAAAAAAAGAAAACATTTTTTTATCCCAATATTCAGAATGCTGAAAAACTAGTAAGATGAGTATACTGACATATAAAAAAAATTCAATAGGATACGGGAGATGAGGCTGAAACATCAAACATTAATCTTGCTTGCGGGCTTAAGTTGGCTTGTGATTGGAGCTCTACTTTTAGGGCTAGGCATCCTTTTTATTCTCACGGCATTGAAACAACCCGATTTTATATCAGGGCATTTTTCGATTCTGTCATTTATTGAGAGATTTGTGTTAGACAGAGCCAATGCTGTGATTGTGACAATCACCATTGCCCTTATGGTAGGATATCTGAAAGGAAAAAAAGTTCTCGCTCAAACGGTTGCTCGACAAATTAAACGAATTAACTCGCTTCCCAATCCCGGGCCTTTAAAGTATCTGTACAGTAAGGGTTACTACCTTCTCATTGCGAGCATGACCTTGTTAGGCATATCGCTGCGCTTTTGGCCAATCACGTTGGATACAAGAGGAGCCATCGATCTTTGTATTGGTTCTGCGTTAGTCAATGGCGCGGTTTTATATTTCCGAGAGCTCTCTAGAAGGGCTTATCTTGCTAAAAGGGAGAATACCTCAGTATGAACGTCTCAAGTGCTTTTGTCCGTTTTATCTTTGTTCTTCTCAGTGTGATTTTCATGATTTCGTTTGCGATAGGATCATCTGCAGAGACAACTAGCTGGACCTACCTTTGGGGAACCATTCTTGGATTGGTGACGGGTGGGATCTTGATCGCGATCGATATCTTATGCAAGCGGTATAATCTGCGCGCTTTCAACACGGCGATCATCGGCCTTTTCTTTGGCTATCTGATGGCACAAGCCTTATTATTGATCTTCAATGCCATCATCGATATTACAGGGGCCCACCCAGGCCATATCTTTGTCGAAGTTACCAAAATTTTCCTCTTTTTGCTGGGTACATATCTTGGCGTCATGATGACTGTTCGCTCAGCTGACGAAATTTATGTGAGCATCCCTTTTGTCAAATTCACTCCGACAGCGCAAGTGACAAAGGATCTTTTACTCGATCTTTCCGCCTTGAGTGATCCCCGCATCATTGACTTGGCAGCCTCTGGACTTCTCAATAAAAGACTCGTTATTCCCCGATTCTTGTTGAAAGATCTTTATAGCCAAGAAGAAGATAGCGATGAAATGACAAGTGCTAAAGCCAAGCGCTTGCTCGAGACGGTACGCAAGCTTGAAACTGTGCCCGACCTAAATATCCGCTTTCAAGAGACCGATTTCCCTGAGGAAAAAGATGTTTCTGGAAAAGTTTTGCGCCTTGCCCGTTTATTAGATGCAGATGTGCTTTCAGCCGAAATCAATCGGATTCAGATGGCAGAAGCCGAAGGTGTGCGGGTGATCAATATTCACGCACTTTCCAAAGCCTTAAAGCCACTGATGCAAAAAGGGGAGCATCTAAAAATTAAAATCCTGCGCCAGGGAAAAGAAGAGATGCAAGGTGTAGGGTATTTAGAAGATGGCACAATGGTCGTTGTGAATGGGGCAGGAGACTATATTGGTGAAACGATCGCTGCAAACGTCATATCTGTGAGACACACTCCTTCAGGTCGAATGATCTTTTGTAATATTTCTGAAGAGGGAGGTTATGAAGAAGAATACACCTAATGCTCTTCCAACCGTTCAAGGCGTGGGCACTGATATTATTGAAATTGAGAGGATCAAGGAGGCTATCGCACGCCATGGAGATCGTTTTTTAGATCGTCTTTTTACTGCCAAAGAAAAAACCTATTGTCTTCGCTATAAAGACTCCATTCCCCGCTTCGCGGGACGCTTTGCAGCTAAAGAAGCTGTACTAAAAGCTTTTGGAACAGGCATTACCCAAGAAATGACCTGGAAAGAAATTGAAATTCTGAATGACAAACAAGGAAAACCAGAAGTGCAGCTTTCGGCAAGGTTGCGCGATGTCTTATCGGTCGATCATATTTTTCTTTCGATCAGCCATTGCGATGCTTATGCTACTGCCACTGCTATTGTAGTCGCTTGAAAAGGAAATCTTATGGAACATCGCAAAGTTGTAATTATTGGATCGGGACCTGCAGGATATACTGCGGCCCTCTATTCTGCCCGTGCAAATCTCAATCCTATCTTATATGAAGGTTTTTTCTCAGGGCCCGCTGGTGGTCAGTTAATGACAACCACAGAGGTTGAAAATTATCCCGGTTTTCCCCATGGGATTACAGGGCCCGCTCTAATGGACGCCTGCCGAGCTCAATGTGAAAGATTTGGCACGCATCTTTTGCGAGAAGATGTGGAAAGTGTTGACTTATCTAAGAAGCCCTACGTAGTGAACGGAAAAAAAACTCATGTCACTTGTGATGCTTTGATCATTGCAACCGGTGCCACAGCAAAACGATTAAAAATTCCCGGGGCTGGAGAAGATGAATTTTGGCAAAAAGGGGTGACTGCATGTGCCGTCTGTGATGGAGCCATGCCTATCTTTCGGGGCCAAGAACTTTATGTCATAGGAGGCGGCGATTCCGCTGTAGAAGAGGCCACTTTTTTGACCAAATATGGCAGCAGGGTATACATCGTACACCGTAGGGACGAGCTTAGAGCCTCAAAAATCATGGCCCAGCGTGCACTCAGCCATCCGAAGATCGAAATTTTATGGGATTCAGCAATCACCCTCGTTGAAGGAGATAAAGTTGTGCGCTCGGTGACCGTCCAAAATTTAAAAACAGGGCAAAATTCAAAGCGGAATGCAGCAGGTGTCTTTTTTGCGATCGGGCATAAACCCAATACAGATTTCTTAAGCGGACAACTCAAAATGAATGAACAAGGCTACTTGGTTGTTAAAGCTGGTACGACCTATACAAGCGTAGAAGGTGTTTTTGCAGCAGGTGATGTGCAAGACCCTGTTTATCGCCAAGCGATCACAGCTGCTGGCAGTGGTTGTATGGCAGCGATTGACGCCGAAAGGTGGCTAGCTGCACATGGCATTCATTAAAACTGCTTGCGTAGCTCTTCTTTTGATCTCTACCGCTTGGTGTACCGAGTACTCCCCTTGGTTTAACCCCCCCTTTGAATTTCAAGGTCATATCTCTTATTTGTACGAGCACGCCAACCGGGTTCAAAGCCCAAAGGGAAATTTTTCAGAAAAAACACGCAATAGTTCTCTTCATTTGGGAGCCTTTGTCACCCCTTGGCCCTCTTGGAATGTGGAAGCTGAGATTTTTCTCACCCATACCTCTCATGTCGATTTTGATTGCGAAGCTGGATGGTTGACGGTCCGCTACGCTTGGCTCGATGATATCTCTGGCGACCCCATCAGTTTAGTCACAGGGGCTACCCTCTCTTTCCCAACGACACACTTTTTACATGAATTTAGCTTCCCATATCACGGACACGCCAATGCAGAGCTGCATGCCACAGTAGGTAAAGAATGGAAACGGGGCTGCGATTGGCTTGTAAGGGCATATGGACTTTCCGGTTTTGGCTGCGGCGAGCGGGGAAGCCCCTGGGTTCATGCTTTGGGTGTTTTCGAATACCATCCCCTCCCCTGTGTTCTCTTTGGCACATTTATTGAAGCTCTCTATGGATTAGGAAACAATGACCTGACACCACACTTCAATGGGTATGGCTCCATTGGGCATCAAAACATCGATTTAGGGGTCAAAATGGAGTACGAGATCCGCTATGTAGGCACACTGAGATTACTCGCTTGGCATACCATTCACGCCCGAAACTTTATCATGGATGCTTGGGGTGGATCTGTGACCCTTTTTGTCCCCTTCAATATCATCTGCTACCTATAGGTAAAAACAGGATACATAGGCATACGCATCAACCTAACTGGCTATTTTAGTCTAAGAGTTATTTAACAAGATGAAAAAAACATGATATGCATGATCGCTGTCACTTTGTGTCGACGGCAGGATGCACAGGATAGATTAACTCTAACGGTAAAAAGATATAATGTTTTGAGAAAAAAATCCTGCATATCATGCCGCCGTAGGAGATTATGCATCTCCTGTTAATTTTTATGCAGATGTAATCGCTAAATTGACTTTAGGTTGATGCGTATGGGATACAGAGGATTACAAGCGACAATCTAAAGTTTGGACGTTTGTTTATTGAGCGAGCGCTAGCAAGCTCTCTGGGAGTGCTTCTCGCTTAATAGGTTAAAACTTAAGTTTGAAAAAGAGCAGTAAAATTGGGATCTAGCCAAGGTTTGCTTTTATTAAGGGCTTGTTCTTTGTGTGGGTGGTCATTGATCCGATCGAACCATCTTTGATCTAAATTACCTTGCTCCCAACGTTCCTGCGCTTGAAATACGAATGATGAGAGCCAAGCTTCTTGCAAATTCCCTGTGTATTCTTGTTCCCAATCTATCGACCCTCTACGTATCTCATTGTGAAAAGCCACTAGGGCATCGTAATTAGCTAAAGCCTGGTCAGAATTCTGACGACTTTGTCTATATCTTTCTGTAGAATCACGCTTATCAGCATATCTTCTTTGTAAAGATGCTAATATAAATAGGATCCCAAGCCCTGCAGTTACTGAAACACTGACAATTGTATCCAAATCGTATTGTATAATCCCAGAAGGGGCATTGAAAAGAGGGATCAAAGCCAAAATTGCGGATACGATTGTAAGGATCACCCCAACCACCAATCCAATACCTATAAAAGTCACCTTACGCATTCCCTTTTGATATTCTTCTTGTAATTCAGGTGTATCGAAATAAGGTGTAGCACTTTCGGAACTTGAACAAACCATATAAAAAATTATATTCTAAATCCGGATTATTTTTCAAGATCTTAATTATCCCTTTACAAGAACACCTTCGCCTAGCAATCGTACTGACTCTAATCAAATAATGGAATAAAACGGGGGTCAAAATTGGGTTGCAGCTCTTGGAATGTAGCCAAATAATTAGGATGAATCTTTAAATCGTTTATGATCATTGGATTGACACATTGCCCGGAATCTAAATTAAAACAATTTACATAAAAAGAAATAAAAAAATCGCGATAATCTTTATTGTTTAAAGCCACAATGGCATCTCTTCGTCCCTGAGGGGTAGGAAGGTTAGCGATAACAGAAGCTGCTTTTTCAAACTCTGGATTATATACCTGCCTTGCTTTTTCTAAATGAGGTCCCCATGTACGCATCTGCTCTGGAACCTCTTCTTTACTTGCACACATTTTGATAGCCAAACTGGAAACCAAGCCTACTAACCCTATCCCAGCCAAGGTTGAAAGGACATAAACTAACCCTTCTTCAATAAAAATTTCATAAAATCTATCTTGCCCTTGCCCATAAGCAATCAAGGATATAATTATGACGAGTGCAATTGAAGTTACAAGCAATACAGTCCCCGAAATAGCAGCTGCTTTTGAGCCTTTATCCAAGCCATCTTGAGATTCCCGATAGGGAGTAATAGCAGATTCTATTGTTCTAATTGTGGTCATTCTGCATACCTCAATTGAAATGATTTATAAAACGGCCATCCAGAATAGTTCTGAGCTCACGAAGTACAGCATCATGGTGTTGATTGTTCTTGATTTGATCAATAAGCAGAGGCGCTGCAAACGCGCCGCTTTCTAAATCAAAATGATACATGTAAAGGCTTAATACAAATTGTTTGTATTCTTCTCTTTCCATTTTTTTGATGACTTTGTCCCTTACTTTTAGAGACAACACAAATCCTTCATTAAACATGTAGCGTTGGTCATAGACACTGTAAAATTGGGTCATAGCACGTCCGTGTTTCGCTAATTCTTCTGGCATTTTATGGTTTTCAAGACTGTACTTTTTTTGCAATGAAACAATTAGAGATACAATACCTAAACCACCAAGAACTGAAGCGCTTGCAATCGTCGGTGTGTCATATTGTATGACACCTGAAAATCCTGATTTGATGACTGGAGTTAACGCAGCAATAGCAGAAGCAAAGACAAGGGAGATCCCTACTATAAGAAATATATTCTTATAATTTTCAATTTGAGCGCGACCTTGTAAATAAGGAGCCCCACTATCTGTTAAAGTATTTATGGTTCGAACTGCCACTGCCATCAAATATATTATATGCTCAAGGCTCTTTTATTTCTATATTTTTCTGAGATTTTAAGGCGCAGCCGATGTAGCCACATGAAAGGGAAGAGATGGTTTTGAAGGAAAAATTTGTGGGGATGCCGCGGCGCAGCAAGAGTTGAAAAAATGATTTGTCGATTTTGGGCATGAGGCCGTGGATTTCGGAGAGTTGGAGGTTGTGGGTTTTGAGATGGGCTTGCATTTCGCTGGGTTTGATGAAGAGGCGGTAGATATGGATGTGGCGAGGTGTATTGGGGATAAACCATTCCAGCCCTTTGATGGCGAAAAGCCAACTCAGCCATGTGCGGTTAAAGGTGTGGAAAAAGAGAAGTCCTCCGGGCTTGAGCACACGGGCAGATTCTGCAATTACTTGGTTAGGATTTTCAACGTGCTCGAGTAGGTCCATGGCGCAGACCGCTTCAAACTGCGCGTCTTTAAAAGGAAGGGAACAGGCATCGGCTGTTTGGTACTGAACTGTTTGGGTTTGATCATACGCTTTTGCCACTTCAAGGCTTTTTGGAGAAAGGTCAATCCCTGTGAGACGATGTCCTTGTTGAGCGAGTGTGTTGCTTAAAAAACCGGCGCCACAGCCGACATCGAGCACAGCACATGGGTTTTTAAAATGATGGACAAGTTTTTGTGCTACCCAAGGGGCACGCGCGCGGTTTTCAGCGCGTAGCAAAGCGATCGGATGGTTAGAGGACTCATACCATGTGGTGCCAAGCTCATCATAAAAGGCATTATTTACTTCTTTTCTTTCCATACCACATTCCAGTAAATCGTTTGATAAAGACAAAAGAGTGAAGCGCTGCATAATTGCACAAGCATAAACGATTGATAGGTTTCTTGTTGCATCCACATCCATCCCATGCTAATCAGCACAAGGGGATGATTGAGGAAGAGCAACGCATGCAGCCATTGTTCTTGGCCGTTGCAGTGCTCTTTATGCACAAACTCGTCCTTTGTGACGAGAAGGCAAGATAAGACTCCCAGTGCGCAAAAAACCCAAAGCAAAGGTTTGCTATAAGCGAAGAACAGAACAAACCCAAAACAAATGACAACGCTTAAAGTATCGACGGGATGTCCAATCCGCTCCCAACGGGGTAATCCCCGTTTATGGTGAAAATAAAACTCATCCCAGGTGATCACAGCTGTTTGGATGAGAAAGGGGAAAAAAAATAAAAGATGCCAGGTCATTTTCACTCTTTTTGTAAGACAGCGCCGCATATGCATAGTCCTGGCCCAAAGGCCATGCCTACGATGTAACTGCCTGCAGGTATATTTTTATCGCACAGCATGTCTTCCCAAATATAAGGGAGTGTAGCTGAAGACATGTTGCCGTGTTTGTATAAAATTTTTTCTGAGGTGGCGAGCTGTTGAGAAGAGAGATCCAATTTTTTTCCGACAAAATCAATAATTTTGGGTCCTCCAGGATGAACAGCATAGTAGGCTTTCGCAAGAGAGAAGCCACACTTTTCTTCTAAACGCTCCATAAACCCATTGACTGTACGGGCAATCTTCACAGGGATTTCTTTATGCAGAGTCATTTTTAAGCCCCATTCTTCACACTCCCACTTCATTAACTCATCTGTTTGAGGAATGAGCTCTTCGTATACATGGATTAGCCGCAAGGATGGTGAAGAGGGTTTTTCAATTGAACAGGTGTATTTGACGAGACCATCACCAAATAAACTTTGAGCTACGAGCTGTTCATCGCTGTGAAGTGCAGGGTTCAAATGCACTGAGCATAATTCCGTATGAACCACATCGATTTTTTGTTTCCCTAAACGGGCGTAACCCGAAGCAATTCTCAGCGCGGGCAATGCAGCCATGCAACCCATATGATAGGCATGGGTGACTTGAGTCTTTTGCTCCCACCCTTTTTTCAACACAAGCTTTTGCGCACCACTAGGTGATGTATAGCCCGTACATGTCACATGAATCAACTCATCAGGTGGATTGGAAGCGTTGGGGTAGAGATGACCAAAAATCTCTTCTACAAAGATCTGATAATATTTTGTACGATCCCCAAAATGTTTGGGTGTTTGCAGCCATTGTTCATTAACTGTTGTTTGGCGGCTGGAAATTTTATCGGGTTTACAGCACACACGCTCCATTCTTTGTTTGAGATGAGCGCATTCTTTTTCAGATTGATTGAGAGCTCGAAAATGGAGATCTGCCAAATGTGCAAGCCCTTGCTGTTGAGAATATGAGAAGGGAGGATCTACGATTTTGAACTGCGATAAGTACAAGTGGTGTTCTTGCACTAATGAGCCCCTATCGTTTGCTTTTGTTCCAATTTTAAAGTGAAAGTTGTTTCGTCACTTAAAGAAGGAGGGCCAAAAAATTGCAAAGGTCCAGGATAACGGTAGGCATCATGCCACATCCAATCTTCACGGCAGGCAGCAAAATGGATAAAAGGCTCTCCCTGAAGATCAACATGAGCTTTTTGAATGACAGGCTTTTGTTTGCCTTTGCGCTCTTCTAGATGGATCATCTTTGTGAGAGGCACGCCTATGGGCTGCCATCCTTCAGGGCTTTCAGCAAGTTTTTGTAAGGCGCTCATATACCCTGTTAAACCAGCATGAATCAGCGCTATTGCTGTAAAGCCTAACGCATAGCAATAATTGGCATCAAAGTTGGAAGGGTAGCTGCTTCTTCCTTCGTAGCCTAAAAAATGGCACAACGGTTTGAACTTACCTTGATAACCCGGCCACGTCTTTAATCTTTTTTCCACTAAATGAATCAAAAGTTGCTCGGTGGCAATTAAAGAGACCTGTACATTTCCGTGAGGATCCCGCTCGTGTAAAAGTTGAGAGGCAATTTCAGAAGGAAGCATAGCAAACACGTCTGAAGAGTGGGGAGATAATTTCTCCAGAATATTGTTTTCTGTGGATAGGCTATTAAGCTCTTTAATCAAAATCTCCATTTCGGGGATAAACTCGATGAGACCCTCTGGGATCAGCACCACCCCATAATTTTGCCCATTTTGCGCACGATTGGCAATCATTGTGCAGATGCAATCGACAATTTGGTTTAAGCCAATCCCTTTTGCTGCCACCTCCTCACTGATAATCGTCATATTCGGATGGGTTTGAAGGGCACATTCTAGTGTAATGTGGGATGCGGATCTGCCCATCAATTTAATAAAATGGGTATATTTTTTAGATGAGCAAGCATCGCGGCAAATATTCCCAATACTTTCAGAGTAAACTTTGCAGGCTGTATCAAATCCGAAAGAAATTTCTATCAGCTCGTTTTTTAAGTCTCCATCGATGGTTTTAGGGACACCGATCACACACGTCGAACAACCATGAGCCAAAAAATACTCTGCTAAAAGAGCCGCATTTGTATTGGAATCATCCCCGCCGATGATGACAAGTCCATTCAAATTGAGTTGGTTGCATGTTTTAAGGGCTAAATCGAATTGTTCCGGGGTCTCCATTTTGGTTCTCCCTGAACCAATCACATCAAAACCGCCCATATTGCGGTAGCCATTCAGGCGGTCCCCATTTAATTCCTCATACCGATTTTCAATGACGCCCGAAATCCCGCCAGTAAAACCAAAGAGGAGGCTATTCTGATCGATTTTTTTGAGAGCATCAAAAAGGCCTGTAATCACATTATGCCCTCCAGGAGCTTGTCCACCAGAAAGGACCACACCCACACGCAAGGGGAACCGATTATTATGAGAATTGGTTCTAAATTGAATTAAAGGCTTGTTGGCAGTTTGAGGAAAAAATTTTTTAATGGGTTCAGCCGATTGTGTTGAATCCCCTTTCACCACTTCTAAACATTCAATCTGACTGAGAATCCGGGGTAAACGAGGCTGGAATTTTTGCCTCTCTTCTTGAAAAAGATTTCTCATCATCACAGACTCCTTTCGAACCTATAAGTAATTTTCAAACCACCATTTACTCTCTTCAAGTACTGTTTCAAACAGAGGAGAAAAACCTAAGGAATGCTCCCCGTTGGGATATTTTACAAAGCGTGTTGGACTCGCAAAGCCAGAGCAAGCGTGCCGAAAAGCTTCGAGATGTAAAATAGAAACGGTTTCATCTTTTTCTCCCTGCATACATAAGAGAGGGACATCTGAAAGCTTCTGCATCATTTGATAGGCAAACATTTGTTTAAACTCAGCGCAAAAAGCCTCATTGAGTTTGACGCCCCGGTAACTGGATAACACTTTGAAAGGATCAGTATGCAGATGTTCAGGATGCCGCTTTAAAAAATCGTGATACCACAACTCTCCGCTTGCGACAGGGGCCCAGAGGGCTAAAGCTTTAATTTTTTGGAACCGTGCGGCCGCAATCACAGCAATAGCGCCACCCAAAGAAGCCCCAAAAAGGCCTATTCGGCTGGCGTCAATCCCCTCTATTTTTTCAACAGTTTCTAAGACAACTGTGGCATCGGCAATCAAATCTTCCAAAGAAATTTCAGAAAGATTTCCATCGCTATCTCCAGACCCTCTAAAATCAAAACGGATTGTTGCAATCCCAAATTTTGCTAAATATTCTGCTAAGGTTACATAGCAACGGTTCGATCCATGTTTACTGCTGGCAAAACCATGTAAAACGACAACTACAGGAGGATTCTCAAAACCAGCAGGCCGATGCAATATTCCAAAAATAGTTTGATCACCATGAGCAATCATTAATGGCTCGCGTGTTTCTACTTTATCCAAAGTCCCAGGCATCCCTATTTTTCTCCCTTGATGCGGCATCATGAATCGGCTAACTTATAGTGGATTTTCTATGATAAAGTCACTAAAAGAATTTGTAACGATTGGCGGGGGTGCGGCAGGCGTATTTGCTGCCCTTGCAGCCAAGGAGGCTTATCCCGCAGCCAACGTTGTCCTTTTGGAAAAAAGCGCCGTCCTTCTTTCGAAAGTGCGGGTTTCTGGGGGAGGGCGTTGTAATGTCACTCATGCGTGCTTTGAACCACGCAGGTTAATTCACAATTATCCTCGAGGAAGCAAAGAGCTTTTGGGCCCTTTTCACCGCTTTCAACCTCTCGATACCATTGCTTGGTTCGAAAAGCGTGGTGTGCGCTTAAAAACAGAAGCTGATGGAAGAATGTTCCCCATCACAGACTCCTCGCAAACCATTATCGACTGCCTGATCGGCCAAGCAAAAACTTTGGGCGTTGAAATCCGGTTCAAACAAAAAATCGATCGCATCACTTTCAATGATGGCAAGTTTAATATCTTCTTTGTAGATGGTGAAGAGGTGCATGCCTCTAAGCTTCTCTTGGCAACAGGTAGCAGTCCTGAAGGCTATCAGTGGGCTAAAAATCTAGGGCATACAATCCAGAATCCTGTTCCCTCCCTCTTTACCTTTAATATCCCCCATTTTCCTTTGACGCACTTAAGTGGAATATCCCTTGAATCTGTTACAGTCAAGCTGGAAAATACGGATTTGTCTCAAACAGGGCCTCTTTTGATCACACATTTTGGACTCAGTGGTCCTGCGGTGCTCAAACTCTCTGCTTTCGGAGCGCGGTATCTTCACTCCTGGGGTTACAAATCTGCGGTCTCAATCAATTGGCTCCCTTCCCATTCAGAAGAACAACTGTTTCAAACGTTACGCATTCTCAAACAGCATCAACCCGCTCAATCCTTGAGAACTGCTAATCCGTTTCGTCTTCCCAAAAACCTTTGGAATGCTCTCCTTGATTTTGCAAAGGATGATAAACTCATTTCTTTTACGGACAAAGATTTGCGTAAAGTGGCTCAAAAGCTTAAGCATGATGTGTATCAGATTGATGGAAAAACAACACATAAAGAAGAGTTTGTGACTTGCGGCGGGATCAGCTTGCACGAAGTTGACTTCAAAACCTTGCAAAGCAAGATATGCCCTGGTCTTTATTTTGCAGGCGAGATATTAGATATTGATGGGGTCACTGGTGGATTCAATTTTCAAAATGCATGGACCACAGGCTACCTCGTAGGAAAACATGCTTATAACGACGACTCATCGCCCACGTGATGTTAATGCTCCTCGCGCGGCTGCTATCCTTTACGGAGATTGGGGAACCAGCAAAGCGTATGTGATTGGCCTTGCTTTTGCCATTGCAGGCTACGCTTCCTTTTGGTTAATTTTAGCGGTCTCCATTCTTTCCCTTTTCGTAGGATTAAGCTACATCATCATCTGCAAATACTATCCTAATGGAGGTGGGGTGTATGCGAGTGTTCGCCGTAGAGCTCTTGAAAACCCCCGTTATGAATGGCTTGCTGTTATGGGGGCTTTTTTATTAGTTGCCGACTATATCGTGACGGCGGCTTTAAGCGCCTTATCTGCATTTTATTATTTTAATGTTGCCGACCCTGTTTTGTACTCAGCTCTTTTTATTATTCTCATTGCCTGTGTGAATTACTTAGGGCCACGCCACACAGGATCCTTTGCTTTGATCATTGCCATTTCTGCTGTCGCAGTTTTCTCAGGGCTAGCGCTTCTTTCCATTCCCTACTTGGGCTCAGGATGGGAAAATCTTCACGCGCCCGTCAAAGACCCGATCACATTGTGGACCCAATTTTGTTCAGTCATTGTGGCTCTTTCTGGTGTCGAAACGATTGCCAACACCACTTCCATCATGCAATTGAATCGTGGCTCTTCTATGGAAAAGCCAGTTGTGACAAACACCTCAACACCTTCTATTTTGTATGTGATGCTCGAAGTTGTTATCTATACAACTCTTTTTGGTCTAGCAGCAACTTCGATTAAAGGGTTTATCTTTCATGACCAAAGCGTCTCTATTCCAGGTTTTTCTGATGTGCAAAATGACATGCTGGGTTACATGGCGCTTCTTTTTGGCAATGATATTTTGGGATCCACAGTTGGTCCGTTTTTCGCATATGCCTTGAGGTTTGTTGTGGGCCTCATTCTCTTATCAGCCGTTAATACGGCCATAAACGGTTTAATCTCTTTGCAGTATATCATGGCAAGTGACAATGAACTTCCCAGGCAGTTTCTAAAAATCAACAAATTTGGAGTGCCCCTCCTTCCCCTGATCATTGCCGGCCTTATTCCCGCTTTACTGATCTTATTTGTCAGAAAACTCGTTCTGTTAGCTGATTTATATGCCATTGGCTTTGTAGGCGCGATCGCAGCCAACCTCGGTTCCACATCGAGTGATTTCAAACTCCCTTTAAAAAGAGTTGAGCGAGTGTTCATGGCCTGTGTCTTTGTCATCATGCTCGCAATTGAAATCACCTTGTTTATTCAAAAATCACATGCTCGTTATTTTGTATTGGGAATCATGCTCGTTGGACTGGCATTAAGAGCCCTTGCAAAAAAATTAAAAGCAGCTCCCCTTCCTGCAAAAGAAATTCCACTAGACGTTCATTTAAAAGCAGATTTGTGCGTGGTGCGCAAGTTGAGTAAAGCTGTGAAAAAAGCTGTGGCAGATTCCAATGCCCACCATACACCTTTAAATCTTCTCTTTCTTAGAGAACAAAAAGTGGTCACTGATCTCGATTTAAAACGGACAGCAGAAAATGACCCACTCGCGAAGCGGATCTTTAAGTATGCTCATGAAAATGGCAATCCCCACTTAATTTCCTTATACTACTCAGTGACCGATTCATTTCCCGATATGGCAGCGGCTTACGCGATGCGCTTAGAGGCCCCAAGTGTCATTGCCGACGCACCTCACTCAAAGGTTCTCACAGCGCTACACGGCAACCCCATCACCCAACTGCGCTCCCATCTCCCCGATGAGATCAACCTCATTGTCGTTTAAAGCATTTCCTTCCTATGGTTATATAGTAGATTCTAGTTAACACAAAAAAAATTCACTTGCCAATTATCCAAACTTATTAGATAAATTTTTGCTTGACTATCGAATTAACGGGTTTGATCATGAAAAAACTTCTTTTTGCAGCGTTATTATTCCTCACCTTTCCACCCCTTTTAGCTGTTGAAAAAGAGCCCATTGACATACAAGCCTCAAATGACGGCTTCCTAACCCCGCCCCCTGCTGTATTCACCC
>Ga0153954_1000727_pt1 | contig 23027 bp, 22 predicted proteins | sample TSFL038MetaG_FD_102277 | JGI IMG/M metagenome (GOLD analysis project Ga0153954, IMG submission 102277) | Attine ant fungus gardens microbial communities from Florida, USA - TSFL038 MetaG | ecosystem: Host-associated > Fungi > Mycelium > Unclassified | place: USA: Florida, Wekiwa Springs State... | reverse complement strand
ATCAATTGGCCGGCCTCATCTTCTTGACCTCGGCGTCGCTCGGCAGCGCGTCCTTGCCGTCGACGAAGTGCCAGTCGGTCATGATGCCCTTGCCGTCCTTCACCGCGATGCGACCGACATAGGCGCCCATGGTCGAGTGATGATCGATCGCGCGGAACTCGATCGGACCGAAGGGGATGGTGAGCTTCAGCCCGCTCATCGCCGCGACAAGCTTGTCCTGGTCAAGCGAGCCCGCCTTCTTGATCGCCTCGACGGCCGTCATGGTCAGCGAGTAGCCCACGATGGAGCCCAACCGCGGATAGTCCTTGTACTTGGCCTGATAGGCGTCGAGGAACTTCTTATGCTCGGGCGTGGTGATGGCGTACCAGGGATAGCCCGTGACGTACCAACCGACCGGCGCCTCATCCTTCAGCGGATCGAGATATTCAGGCTCGCCGCCCAGGAGGTCGAACACCTCGACGCCCTTGAACAGGCCGCGCTGGCTGCCCTCGCGCACGAACTTCGCGAGATCGGGACCGAACAGCGAGGAGAAGATCGCGTCAGGCTTGGCATCGGCCAGCGCCTGCACGACCGCGCCGGCATCGATCTTGCCGAGCGGCGGCGCCTGCTCTGCGACGAACTCGACGTCGGGCTGCTTCTCCTTCAGGAGCTTCTTGAAGGCCGCCGTCGCCGACGTGCCGTACTCGTAGTTGGGATAGACGATCGCCCAGCGCTTCTTCTTGAGCTTGGCGGCTTCGGGAATGAGCATCGCCGTCTGCATGTAGGTCGAGGTGCGCAGACGGAAGGTGTAGGCGTTGCCGTCCTCCCACACGATCTTGTCGGTCAGCGGCTCGCCGGCGATGAACAGCGTCTTGCGCTGCTTGGCGAAGTCGGCGACGGCGAGACCGACGTTCGACGGGAACGTGCCGATCAGGAAAGCGACCTTCTCGCGGCTCAGCAGCTCCTCGGCCGCCCGCACGGCGTCGCCGGTGTTGCCGTTGTCATCGCGGCTCACGATCTCGATCTTGCGGCCCAATACGCCTCCCGCAGAATTCACCTCGTCCATCGCCATCTGCCAGCCCTTCTTGTAGGGATCGAGGAAGGCGGCGAAGATCTTGTAGCTATTGAGCTCGCCGATCTTGATCGGCTCCTGCTGCGCCGCGGCCGGCAGCGCGAACGACGCGGCGAGCGCCGAAGCACCGGTGAGCAGACGATTGCGGGTCAGCATGAAATCCCCCTGCGCAAAACGTTGAATACCCCGTGACCGAGCAGCCTAGCACCACCCTCTCAGGACGCAAAAGACGAGCGCGCCTGGATGCCCCACCGGCCGTCCTGCCGGGTCACGATGTAGATCGTGTCGAAGCTGCCGAGCAGCGAGCCATCGCCGCGCCACCGGCTGAACTTCACCTTGAGGTGGACCTTGTCGGCGCCGACGTGGATCGGGAGGCGCTCGTCCCAGGTACTGTGATGCCAGCCGTCGCCCGCCCGGGCGACAAAGGCCTCCAGTCTGTAGTCGCCCCGTTGGTGCCAGACCGTGACCTTGCCGCCAGCCAGCCGGACATGCGGGAAGTTGCAGGCGTCGTTGACCGCGTTCTCGTCACCGCGATTGAGCCCGTCGATATAGTCGTCCATCGCCGCGATGGCTTTCTGAAGGGGGTCGTCGCTCATCATACCGCCCCGTCATTCCAGTTGCGGGGTACGCCGACCGGCGATGAACGCCTTGAAATCGAACAAGCCCACATCCCCGCTCGCTTCACCCTCACCGAGAGCAGCCCGCAAGAAAGCCACTCTGTCGTCCTGAGCGGAGCGAAGGACCTCATCGCCGCTTGCCAAAGGCGCGCCCGTTGAAACGTCATGAGATCCTTCGCTCCGCTCAGGATGACATAGACGCCACGCGCCTTTGAGAGAAATAGCCGCGCTGTCGATCAGACCAATTTGGCGCAGCCGATAAGCTTCCTGCATCCCGCGATCGAGGGCTTCATCGGCGACGTCGCGCGGCAAGTTCCCGACAGACACGGTGACCGGCAGGTCGCCAAGGTCGCTGTCGGGATCGAGCGAGACCGCCGGCCGCCGCTCGATCGCGGGGTGATCGGCGTTCACGGCGTTGGCGATGACGGTCGCCGCGGCATCGGCGGCGGCAGCGGTCGCGGCGAGCACGGTCACCGAGTCGGCGATGCCCAGTGAGAACGACCGGCCACCCCAGCCCGAGGTCGCGAGCCCCCGCACGGGACTGTCGTGCGTCAATGTGACCGCGCCGTCGAGCGCCTGGACGAAGATGCCAGCACGCAGGCTGTGGCCGGGCGCGAGATGGATCGCGATATCGCCGCCGTCGTTGACATAGGCGCGGTCAAGCGTGCGGCCGGCAAGCATGGCCTGCAGCATCTCGTCGGCGACGGCGCCGGCGACGGCCGCCATGGGCGTGATGTACTGCGCGCGATGCGGCCACACGGCCTCGGCCATGCGCCGCGCCACCGGGCCATGCAGCAGCGGATGGGCATTGCCAACGGGACGGCGCAGCATCGGCAGCTCGCGCACCAGTGTCGGCAGGATGTCGTCGAAACGATCGATGGCCTGGCGATAGGCCGCCTCGACTTCCGCCCGCGCCCCGAAGGCTTCGATGATCAGGTCGATCGGCCCATGCTGCAGGTGCAGGCGGCCGTCGGGCAGGAAGGCGCCGCTCATTCCAGCCGCACCTTGTTCTGGCGCAGCACGTCCTCGAGCGTCACCGCACGCGAGGCATAGCCGCCCAGCGCCGCATAATCGTCGGCGCGCAGGGTGAACTCGATGGGCGCGACCAGCGCCGGTGTCGGCACGTAGCCGAAGCTCTTCTCCGGCATCCTCGCGACATCGACCATCAGGGTGATGCCGCCGCCCGGCCAGACATAGGCCGGCACACCACCCAGCGTGACCTTGGTGAGCGTGTCGCGTACCGAGCGCGTCAGCCGCACGGGATTCTCTGTCACGCCCGCGCGCAGCGAGCCACCGGCGCCGGCCATGAACAGCACGGTGCAGAGCGCGGGCTCGCAATTCTCGGCGATGCGCTCGACGACCTTGCGCACCGGTACCGGCATGTCGGCCGACTGCGGCTTCAGCTCCTTGTCGAGCTCGAACCACGCCGAATGTTCGCCCGTAGTCGAGACCATCAGCAGACGCAGGCCGGGCCACGCCGTCCTGGGATCGATCTTCTCGATGATGTCGAGAGGATCCGAAACGTCGGTGCCGCCCCAGCCCAGCCCGGGCTCGGCGACCTGGAAATAACGGCCAGGCGTACTCTTGCGGCCGCGCACGCGGATGCCGGCGGGCTTCATGTCGAGGAAACGGCCACCCTGATGCTCGGAGAGCACGCCGGTGATGTGATCGTCGACCACGATCACCTCGTCGACATGGTCCTTCCATTGCGGCGCGAACATGCCGATGGCGGCCGAGCCGCAACCGACCCGCATCCGCTCTTCGCGCGCGCCGTTCACGACGGGCGGCCTGTCGGCCTGCACGATCACCGTCGAGCCGCCGTCTATCGTAAGCTCGACCGCTTCCTTGTTGCAGAGCGCCAAGAGCGCCTCGCAGGTAACGACGCCTTCCTTCTTGCTGCCGCCCACGAGATGATGCACGCCGCCCAGCGACAGCATCTGCGAGCCGTACTCGGCCGTGGTGACATGGCCCACCGCCTCGCCCTTCACGCGGACCGCCGCCTGCTCGGGACCGAGATAGCGATCAGTATCGATCTTCACCTTCACGCCGCAGTAGCTGAAGATGCCCTCGGTCACGACCGTCACCATGTCGACACCGTCGGGCTTGGACGACACGATGAAGGGCGCCGGCTTGTAATCGGGATAGGTCGTGGTGGCGCCGATGCCCGTGACGAAGGCGCCCTCGCCTTTGCCCAATTCACCGGCCCAGCTCGAGCTTCCCTCGACGAAGGCCACACGCGCGAGATCGGGCTTGGCGAGCAGCACCAGCGGATCGACGCGAACCAGCGCACCATTCTCGTTGGCATAGCGATCACAGGCGCCGGCACGGCCCGGACGGATGCGGCAGAGCACGGGGCAGGCATCGCAGCGCACGATGCCCGCGCTGCGTTCGGCCTCGGAGAGCGAGATGTCGTCGCTCATGATCTGCCGTTCTCCTTTGCCAGGATCGCCGCGCGCAGACGGTGCGGCAGCAGCGGCACGCGGGTCGCGCGCACGCCGGTCGCGTGATGGACCGCGCCCAGGATCGCGGGCGCCGTCGGCACGAGCGCGGGTTCGCCGATGCCCTTGGCTCCCGACGGACCGAGCGGCTCGCGATCCTCGATCAGGATGCATTCGACCTGGGGCACGTCGCCGATGGTCGGGATCAGATAGTCGTGCAGGTTCTCGGTGCGCCCGGGGAGATACTCCTCCATCAGTGCCAATCCCAAACCTTGGGCGATGCCGCCCTCAATCTGGCCCTCGACCAGGGTCGGGTTGATCGCCTTGCCGACATCGTGGGCGGCCACGATGCGCAGCACCTTCACCGTCCCCAGCTCGGTGTCGACCTCGACCACGGTCATCTGCGCGGCAAAGGCGTAGGTCGCGTAGGGAACGCCCTGGCCGTTTCGGTCGAGCGGCGTGGTCGGCGGATCGAAGGTGCCCTCGCCCATCAGCGGGCCGACCTTGGCGAGATCGAGCGTGCGCACCTCGCCACCGTCGCGAACCGTCAAGATCGCACCGTCCAAGGTCAGCGCGGCATCGGGACCGGCGTTGGCCAGACGCAGGATCTGCTGGCGGAGATCGCGGCCGGCATTCTCAGCCGCCTTGCCCGAGACGAAGGTCTGGCGAGAGGCTGACGTCTTGCCGGCATCGGCCGTGAGATCGGTGTCGCCCGTGACCAGCCTGAACTGGCAGGCCGGCAGGCCGAGCGCATCGGCCGTGATCTGGGTCATGATCGTGTTGCTGCCCTGGCCGATGTCGAGCGCGCCGCTGTAGAGCGTGAGCGTGCCGTCGGCGGCAATGCCGACCCGCATGCGCGAGGGGTTCGACATCGAGGTATTGCCGATGCCGTACCACATGCAGCCGATGCCGACGCCGTGTCGCCTGGGGCCGCCAGTGGCGTTGAACGTGGCGGTCTCGGCGTGCGCCTTCCGCCAATGCGGCCGGAGCGCATCGAGGCACTGCGCGAGACCGGCCGAGTGCTCGAGCGTCTGGCCGCAGGCGGTTGTGTCGCCGGCGCGCAGCGCATTGCGATGGCGGAACTCCAGCCGGTCAATGCCGAGTTCGTCCGCGAGCTGGTCCATCATCGCCTCGTGCGCTATGGCCGCTTGCGGCACGCCAAAGCCGCGGAAGGCACCGGCGGGTGGTCCGTTGGTGAAGAAGGCCTCGCCCCATGTCTTCACATGCGGGATGAAATACGGGCCCATGGCGTGCACGGGGACGCGGTTGGCGACGGTCGGCCCCCACGACGCGTAGGCGCCCGTATCGAAGGTCGCCGTCACCTCGCAGGCAACGAGCTTGCCCTCGGCATCGCAGCCGAAGCGCGCCTTCACCCGCGCGGGATGGCGCTTGGTCGAGGCGGCCATGCTCTCAGGCCGCGTATAGACCAGCGCGACCGGCCGGCCGAGCGTCCAGGCGGCGATGGCGATCAAGGGTTGGACAGAGAGATCGAGCTTGCCGCCGAAGCCGCCGCCACAGGCCGTCGGCACGATGCGGACGGCGTCGGGCTTGAGCCGCATGACGCTCGCGATCTCGTCGCGGTCCATGTAGGGCGTCTGGGTCGTGGCGTGGATCTCAATGCGGTCGCCGACGCGACGCGCCCAGCCGGCCTCGGGCTCGATATAGGCATGCTCGACAAAGGCGGTCTGGAACGTGCCTTCGGCCACGGCGGCCGCGCGGGCGAAGCCGTCGGCGATCTTGCCGTATGACACGCCGCCGTCGAGCAGCAGGTTCTTCGGCTTGTCGGCTTGCACCAGCGGTGCATCGAGGGCGGTCGCAGCATCGACGCCGAACAAGGGCGCTTCTGGCGTCCAATGGATCGGCACGTCCTGGTCGCGGATGGCCAGCACCGTGGCGCGGTCGCCGACCAGCGCCAGCACGGCCTCGCCGCGATAGCGCACCTGGCCGTCGGCCAGTACCGGCTGGTCCTTCACATCGGGATAGATACCGTAGCCGTTGAACGGCACGTCGGCCGCCGTGAGCACCGCCGTGAGCCTGGCGCGCACCGGGCCGAGATCACCCAGGGTGAATCGGGCGCGGGCATGCGGCGAGCGGACGACGCGGATCCAGAGCGCATCGGACGGCACGGTGTCCGCGCCGAAGAGATCGCTTCCGGTGACCTTGGGCACGCCGTCGACCCGTGCGATGCGCGCCCCGACAGCCGCGCCCGCTTCGGGCGGCTCGATGAGCTTGGCCTGCGCTGCGTCCATCACCGCATCGACGATCTTGGCGTAGCCGGTGCAGCGGCAGAGCACACCGCCCAGTGCATCCTCGACCTCGGCGCGGCTGGGCCGCTGATTAAGAGTCAGCAGATCGCGGGCGGCCATCAGCATGCCGGGCGTGCAGATGCCGCACTGCGCTGCACCATGCACCAGGAAGGATTTTTGCAGCGCATCGAGGCTGCCGTTGGCCAGGCCCTCGACGGTCTCGACCGTGCGCCCCTGCATCTGGCCCATGGCCACCAGACAGGAGCAGACCTGTCGCCCGTCGAGACGCACCGTGCAGGCGCCGCAGTCACCCGCGTCGCATCCCACCTTGGTGCCGGTCAATCCGAGATCGTCGCGCAGTGCGGCAACGAGCCGTGTCACCGGCGACCCCGACCAGTCGGCCGTCTTGCCGTTCAGGGTGAAGGCCACCTTCACGACGCAAACCCGTCGAGCAGGCGACGCAACAACGTGACAGCCGCTTCGAGGCGATAGGCGGCGCTGCCGCGCACATCGTCGATAGGTTTCAGCGCCGCGAGATGCGCTTCATCGACATACGCGCCCAAACGACCGTCGAGGGATGCACCGATGAGTGCGGCCTCCAGCGCCGGCAGACGTTGCGCCACTTCCGAGCAGGCGCCGATTGCAATGCGTGCGGCCGCGACCTTGCCTTGATCGATCTCGAGCGTGGCCGCGGCCATGGCGATGGAGATCACGAGATAGCGCCGCGCGCCCAGCTTCACGAAGGCACTGCGGGCTTGATGTCGGGGACGCGGCACATGGATCGCGACCACGATCTCGTCAGTGGCGCGCGCAGTGCGGCGATTGCCGACGATGAACGAGGAGAGCGGCAACAGGCGTCGGCCCGTGGGACCCGCGAGCTCGATCTCGGCATCGAGCGCCAGCAACGGGGGCACGCCGTCGGCCGCGGGCGAGGCGTTGCAGAGATTGCCGGCGAGCGTGCCGGCATTCTGGATCTGCCGCCCGCCGACCTCGCGCGCGGCGGCCTTCAGCCCGTCGAACAGCGGCGGCAGGTCGGCCTCGATCAGTTCCGACCAGGTCGCCGTGGCGCCCAACCGCCAGCCTTCGGAAGCGGCCGTAATGCCGCGCAGATCGGCGATTCCGCCGATATCCAGCACATCGTCCTCGATCGCCCGGCCGACCCGCGCCGGATAGAAATCCGTGCCGCCGGCCAGCACCGTCCACGGCCGCGAAAGGGCCTGCAAGGCTTCCTCGAGGGAGGTCGGTCGAAGATAGTCGGCCATATCGTTCGTGTACGTACGATTGGTCCCGAGTCTAGGCGAGGACGAAGAAGCTGTCCCGACTCAAATGATCTTGTTCAACAAGTCGATGAGCTGGCGCTGCTCGTTCTGGCTGAGCGGCCGCAGCGTCTCGCGCGACACGCCGGGGCCGTTCATCATCAGCTTGGCAGTGACGCGCTGGCCTTCGGTCGTGAGGCTGAGCAATGTGCGACGCGCATCGCCGGGATCGGGACGCGAGTCGACGAGCCCGCGTTCCTTGAGACGGCGCACGACGCCCTGCATCGTCGCCTTGTCCATGCCGACCAGACGGCCGAGCAGGTTCTGCGAGAGCTCGCCATACTCGGCGAGCTTCGCCATGCTCGAATACTGCGTCGGCGTGATGTTCGGATCACCGATGTTCAGCTGGAAGATCGAAGAGGCGCGTTGATGGGCGCGCCGCAGCAAGTAGCCGATCTGATCTTCGATGCGATAGGGCCGTGGCGAACTCGCCGACGCCTTCGGCTCCTGTTGCTTCTTTGCGACGTTGCGCATCGCCCCCCGCGCGCTCTCCGGCATCCTCGCTACACCGCCTGCGGCCGCAGCACAACGGTCACATTCAAATTAGCCGCGCGAGGAAAATCCGTGACCGGCTTGACTCGTGCGCATCATCTGATCAACGCGCTCACGCGTATCACTCAGCCGATCGTTGTCTCGAAGAGCGTCCCATACGAATACGATGCGTACGCAAGAAACGTGCGCCACGATGACGGCATATGGATAGTAGGTGGTGACGCGCGCCGCGCCTATTGATGCGCCGAGAAGGCCAACTCCGCTGCCGCGAGGTCTTCGAGCGCGGCGCCGACCGACTTGAAGAGCGTGATCGAGCCACGATCGTCCGGTGCGCGGCCGTTCTTCTGACCGCGTGCCAACTCGAAAAGATCCGCCAAAATATTTTCCTTCACGATCACGCCAGCGGCGAGCGGCTGGACGATATCGCCGGCTTCCTTCATCGCGCCGTCGCGCGTGTCGACATGAATGCGTGTCCGCCGCATCGCTTCGTCATCGCTCTCTCGCATGTGCGGCGTGAAGGCGCCGACCAGATCGAGATGCTGGCCGGACCTGAGCCAGGCGCCCTCGACCAGCGGCGTCGCCGACAGTGTGGCGCAGGAAACGATGTCGGCCGCCTCGACGGCGGCACGTCGATCCGTTGCCGGTTTCACGGCAACGGATGGCATCGTTGCACTCAGTTCCTTGGCAAGACTTTCCGCCTTCGCGGGATCACGGCCCCAGATCGCGACCTCGCGGATCGGCCGCACCTTGCAGTGCACACGGATCAGATGCGGCGCGAGCGCACCCGTGCCGATCATCAGGAGACGCGAGGAGTCGGGCCGCGAGAGATAGCGCGAAGCAAGGCCCGAGGCGCAGGCGGTGCGCCGCTTGGTGAGCATCGTGCCGTCGAGCAATGCCAGCGGCTGGCCCGTAGCGCCATCGAGCAACAGGTACTGACCGAAGATCGCCGGCAGCGATCGCTTGCCATTGTCGGGAAAGACAGTGACCAGTTTCACGCCGATGCGGCCTGCCCTGTCTCCTCCCGCTTGCGTCCAGGCCGGCATCAGAAGCAGGGTCGCATCCGACGCGTTGGGCACCGCGATGGTGTGATGATGCCGCGTCGGCATTTCACAGCCACTGCGGAAAAGAGACTCGAGACGGTCGATCAGCGCGAGGTCATCGAGAGCGCGGTCGACCTGTTCGGCCGACAGGATCCTCATGAGCCGAAGGAGTCCGGCGAGACCAGAGCGCTTTGTCGTTCGATCGCGCGCTGACCAGCGGGTGGCGTTGCCATTGCCGCAGGCGCGGCCGCTGCGCGATGCTGATCGAGCTCGCCGCGCAGACGTGCGTTCTCACGGTCGAGTCGCTGCGCCTCGTTGCCGTGCCGCCGCGCGCGACGGCGATGATGGCGGCCGGCCCACCAGCCGAGCCCAAGCCCGGCCACCACGCCCACGAACAGCAGGCCGACGATCAGGAGGTAGAGCGGAAGCTTGAGATCGTAGGGCAGCGGCCAGAGCAGCAGGTCGACCCGCTGCGGATTGCTGACGGCAACCAGCGCGCCCAGAAGCAGGAAGAGGATGAACAATGCTCGACTGAGGAACTTCATGCGGCGCCCAGCATGGCACAGAGCGGGTAGACGACGCGAGTTACGCGAGAGTCATTCGGAGCGCGGGCCTCAGGCCCGCTCATGATGCGGGCCTGAGGCCGCGCTCCGAATGAAGTAACCCTATTTCGGGTCTTCGCTCTTGCCGTCGCCAACCTTGTCGTCGGCGGGAGCCAGGCCGGCGGCGCGGACGGCTTCCTTGTTGAGCCGGTCACGCAAATCCTTGCCGGTCTTGAAATAAGGCACGCGCTTGGAGGCGACGGCGACCTGTTCGCCGGTGCGCGGATTGCGTCCGGTGCGCGGGTCGCGCTTCTTCACGGAGAACGCACCAAAGCCGCGCAGCTCGACGCGATCTCCGGCCGACAGGGCCTTGGAGATCTCATCGAACACCGTGGCGACGATCCGTTCGACATCTCTTTGATAGAGATGAGGATTCCGGCTCGCCAAGCGGGCGATCAGCTCGGATTTGGTCATATGCGTCATAATAGAGCAAAAACCGGCTAAATTCAACTAACCCCTTGAATCAAAAAGGAAAGCGCCGGAAAGGCGGATTTCCAACAAAAAAGGCCGGTCCTGACGGACCGGCCTTCCTGGGTGGGTATGCGCTACCCGACCTGGTTTACTTGCCCTCTTCCTCGTCCTTCTTCTGGGCGCGGCTCAGCGCTGCACCGAGAATGTCGCCGAGGCTGGCGCCGGAGTCGGATGAGCCGAAGTCGGCCATCGCCTTCTTCTCCTCGTCGAGCTCACGCGCCTTGACCGAGAGCACGACGCGGCGCGAGGCCTTGTCGATGTTGGTGATCTTGGCGTCGAGCTTGTCGCCCACCGCGTAGCGGTCGGGACGCTGCTCGGAGCGGTCGCGGGAGAGCTCGGACTTGCGGATGAAGCCCGGAATGCCATCGGCCACCGTGACGTCGATACCGTTGTCCTGGATGCCCGCCACGATGACGGTGACCACGTCGCCCTTCTTGGCGACCGAGCCCACCTTCTCGAACGGATCGTTCGCGAGCTGCTTGATGCCGAGCGAGATGCGCTCCTTGTCGATGTCGACGTCGAGCACCTTCACCTTAACGGCATCGCCCTTCTTGTAGTCGCGGATGGCCTCGTCGCCGGCCTTGTCCCAAGACAGGTCGGAGAGATGCACCATGCCGTCGATGTCGCCGGGCAGGCCCACGAACAGGCCGAACTCGGTGATGTTGCGGACCTCGCCGTCGAGCTCCGTGCCCGCCGGATACTTCTCGGCGAAGCTCTCCCACGGGTTGGCCATGCACTGCTTGAGGCCGAGCGAGATGCGGCGCTTGGACATGTCGACGTCCAGCACCATCACTTCGACTTCCTGCGAGGTCGACACGATCTTGCCCGGATGCACGTTCTTCTTGGTCCAGCTCATCTCGGAGACGTGGACCAGTCCCTCGACGCCCGGCTCCAGCTCCACGAAGGCGCCGTAGTCGGTGATGTTGGTGACGCGGCCCTTGAGCTTGAGGCCGACCGGATACTTGGCCCCCGCGCCATCCCATGGATCGCTCATCAGCTGCTTCATGCCGAGCGAAATGCGCTGGGTCTCCGGGTTGAAGCGGATGACCTGCACCTTGACGCTCTGGCCGATGGTCAGCGCCTCGGACGGATGGTTGATGCGCTTCCACGCGATGTCGGTCACATGGAGCAGACCATCGACGCCGCCGAGATCGACGAACGCGCCGTAGTCGGTGATGTTCTTGACCACGCCGTCGAGCACCTGGCCTTCGCTGAGCGCGCCCATCAGACGGGTGCGGTCCTCGGCGCGGGTCTCTTCCATCACGGCGCGGCGCGACACGACGATGTTGCCGCGGCGACGGTCCATCTTGAGGATGGCGAACTGCTGGGCCTGGCCCATCAGCGGGCCGACATCGCGCACCGGGCGCACGTCGACCTGGCTGCCCGGCAGGAAGGCCGTGGCGCCCGACAGGTCGACGGTGAAGCCACCCTTCACGCGGCCGAAGATCGTGCCCATGACGCGTTCCTGGTCGTTGAACGCCTTCTCGAGCAGGGTCCAGGCTTCCTCGCGCCGCGCCTTGTCGCGCGACAGGACGGCCTCGCCCTCCTTGTTCTCCATGCGGTCGACGAAGATGTCGACGGTGTCGCCTTCCTTCACCTCGGCCGAGACGCCACCGTTGGCGAACTCGCGCAGGGGAACGCGGCCTTCGGACTTGAGGCCGACGTCGACGACGACGAAATCGTTTGCGATACGGATGACACGGCCCTTGACCACCGTGCCTTCGAAGCTCGAGGAACCGCCGAGCGATTCTTCGAGAAGTGCGGCGAACTCAGCGCTGGCGGCATCGTTCGCGGTTTTGACGAGGGCGCTGCCCTTAGCCATTCAATACTCTCCTTCACGATCCCGGGCGAAACGCTGCCGCCCGTCGGCCAACCGGTTAAGTCCGGCGGATCCAATGCCTTGAAACACCACGTCGGGACGACCCGCCCCGACGCAATCGCCGCTCACAGTCTTCGAACGGCCGGCGGCGACTTAAGGCCCGGCGGCCCGAAAGCCCTTGCGCTCGATGAACGCCACAGCGGCGGCAAAGGCCGCATCGGCATCCATGTCGCTGGTATCGAGAAGCCAGGCATCGGGTGCGGCTTTGAGTGGTGCTGCCGCCCGTTCGCTGTCGCGACGGTCCCGCTCCGCCATCTCGGCAAGAACGCGCGATTTTATAGTGTCGACCCCCCGCCGCCGCAACTCCTGATACCGGCGTTCGGCCCGTATTTCGGGGCTCGCCGTAACGAAGATCTTCACCGGGGCGTCGGGACAGATGACGGTGCCAATATCGCGCCCATCGAGCACCGCGCCCGATGCTTGAGATGAGAATTCTTTTTGCAATTTCAAGAGGTTGGCCCGCACCTCCGGGTTCACCGCCACCTTCGAGGCCTGCTGCCCTGCTTCATCGCTTCTGAGCTTGGGATCGACCAGGTCGGCCGGCGTCAGGCTCGAGGCGATCGCTTCCGGCGGCCGGCCGGTCGTGATCGCGAGCCATCCGACCGCGCGGTAAAGCAACCCGGTGTCGAGATGCGGCAGCCCGAAATGCTTGGCCAACTGCTTGGCCAGCGTGCCCTTGCCGGAAGCGGAGGGACCGTCGACCGCGATGACGAGACGCTGGGGTGCGCTCATGCAACCTCGATCTTGGCGCCGAGGCTGCCCATCAGCGCGGCGAAACCCGGAAAAGAAGTCTCGATCGGCGAGCCGTCGTCGACGGCGACCGCCTCGCGCGCGGCGAGCCCCAGCACCAGGAAAGCCATGGCGATACGGTGGTCGAGATGGGTCTTCACCAGCCCGCCGCCCGGCGGCGCGCGCCCGTCGCCCTGCACCTTGAGCCAGTCGGTGCCCATCTCGTGACGCACGCCGTTGGCGGCCAGTCCCGCGGCGACGCTCGACAGCCGGTCGCTTTCCTTGGCGCGCAGTTCGGCGAGCCCCCGCAGGCGCGTGGTTCCGCGGGCACAGGCCGCGGCGATTGCCAGCACGGGATATTCATCGATCATGGTCGGGGCGCGCTCGGGAGGCACGTCGACGCCCAGAAGCGCGCCACCCTTGACGTGCAGATCGGCCACCGGCTCGCCGCCCTGCTCCCGGCGGTTCTCGAAGGCGATATCGGCGCCCATTTCCTGAAGCGTGGTGTAGAGCCCCGCGCGCAACGGATTGACGCAGACATTCTCGACCACGATCTCGCTGCCGGGGGCCACGCAGGCGGCGACGACGGCGAAGGCGGCCGACGAGGGATCGCCCGGCACGACCAGCTCGCGCGCCTTGAGTTCGGGCCAGCCGGCGACGGTGATGCGCCGGCCCTTGCCGTTCGCCGCCTCGACCCGCACCTCGGCGCCGAAATGGCGCAGCAGGCGCTCGGTATGGTCACGCGTCGGCTCAGGCTCGATCACGGTGGTCTCGCCCGCGGTGTTGAGGCCGGCGAGCAGGATGCAGCTTTTCACCTGCGCCGAAGGGACGGGCAGCGTGTATTCGATCGGCACCATCTCGTCGGTGCCGACGATGGCGAGCGGCAGGCGGCCGCCTTCGCGCGCCTCGAAGCGCGCGCCCATGCGGGCGAGCGGCTCGATCACGCGCTGCATCGGCCGGCGGCGCAGCGACTCGTCGCCGGTGATGAAGGAGGTGAAAGGATGGCTCGCCAGCAGCCCCGAGAGCAGCCGGGCCGAGGTGCCGGAATTGCCCAGATTGAGCACGTCGGCCGGCTCCAGGGCGCCGCCGACACCGAAGCCACGCACCCGCCAGACGCCATTTTCCGGGACAATGGTCGCGCCCAGTACGCGCAGTGCCGCGGCCGTCGCGAGCACGTCCTCGCCGGTCAAGAGGCCGGTGATCCGGGTCTCGCCCAACGCCAGGGCGCCGAACATCAAAGCACGGTGGGACACTGATTTATCGCCTGGCGCGCGTACGCGACCGCTCAGCCGGCCGGACGGGCGGGCGATCATCCGGGCAGGCATTTTGGCGACGGAAGCTGAAGCGGACAAATCGGCTCCTGAAAAGGAGGGCAAAAGTGCGGCGCGGCGCCCTCCTACCATGCCCGAATTTGGTTTTGACAGGGTGAAAGACGCGTGACATACGCCCTCCCTCGCGCCCGAAAGGGCCGTTCCAGCGGAATTTCCGGGAGAACCAGAGTGGTCAAGGCGTCCTGGGGCACCAAGCGTACCTGCCAGAATTGTGCAGCGCGCTTCTACGACCTCAACAAGAGCCCGATCAAATGTCCGAAGTGCGGTCGTGAGCACGATCGCGAGGACTTCGTGAAGGTGCGGCGCGGCCGTGCCTCGGCCACGACGGCGGCTGCCGCAGCGGCGGCGGCAGCGGCGGCGGCCAAGCTTGCAGCCACCAAGAACAAGAAGGTGGAGGACGCCGCGCTCGGCGAGGATGGCGGCGACTCGGAGGCGGACGACGATACTCTCGAGGATACGGAGGATCTCGGCGACGAGACCGAGGATATCGAGGTCGATGTCGAAGACGACAAGGGTGACGGCGACCGCTAGACCAGAGCCGGTTGTTGCAACGCCGTGAGGCACCGCATATACCTCACGCCCGCCGGAGAAGTTTCGGGGCCATAGCTCAGCTGGGAGAGCGCTACAATGGCATTGTAGAGGTCGACGGTTCGATCCCGTCTGGCTCCACCAAACAACAGAGGGTCAGCTCGCAAGAGCTGGCCCTTTTGTTTTGGCGAGGACGCACCGCTGAGAAATCGGCCCGTCAGCCACCGATTTGCCACCGGCCAAGCCGCAACTACTTTTTATACTGAGCCGCGAGGGGAGGCTCACAGAACAAGACACCGCCGACGCGCGAGTGCCCTTCCTTTTCCCGAATGGCTGCAGAGGAGACCACCGATGAAAACTGTAGGTGATCGCCTCCTTGGCCTGGACGTGCTGCGCGGTTTCGCCGCTCTCGCGGTGATGCTGCATCACCACGGTGGATACTACGACTGGCTCTACCCGGGCCGCGCATCGCTGCCGGTCGATTTCTTCCCCGGCCATTTCGGCGTCGAGCTGTTCTTCATCATCAGTGGCTTCGTCGTCCTTATGACGACCGAGCGCAGCAAAGGCGTTCAGGCCTTCGTGCTCGCCCGCGCCACGCGCCTGCTGCCGGCCTATCTCGCGGCACTGCTGCTGGCGACGATCATCGTCATCGCCGCCCCCATGCCGCCGCTCGATCCGCCGACGCTCCGCCGCTTCCTCGCCAACCTGACGATGGCGCCGCTGCTGTTCGACGAACGGGTGATCGACCTGCCCTACTGGACCCTGAACTACGAGGTGGTCTTCTACCTCTTCATGGCGCTGGTGCTGTGGTCGCGCCGGCTGCGCTCGCTCGAATGGATCGCGCTCGCCTGGATGGCACTCGGTGCGCTGTACCTGCTCCTGGTCGATCCCCTGCCGCACCATCGCACGACCATCGTCGCGATGCCGTACTACAGCAACTTCTTCACGATCGGCATGTGCCTCTACCTTCTGCATGCCGGCCGCGGCCGCTGGATCACCTGGGTCACGCTCGCCATGGCCATCGCGATCAGCGCTCGCGGCGGCGGTCCGCAGGCCTTCGAGGTGTCCGGCCCGCTCTACTTCACGCTCACCGTCGCCCTCACCGCTCTCGTCTGGGGCGCCGCGATGCCGCTCGGCCAGCGCCTCGCCGCGCGGCCGCTGGCGTTCCTCGGCCGCATCTCGTATCCGCTGTACCTCGTGCACGTGGTGATCGGCTTCGAGATCATCCGTATCGGCGTCGAGCGGGGCTGGAGCACCTGGACCGGCGTCGTCATTGCCGGTGCCGCCTCCCTGCTGGCCGCGACCCTGCTTCATGTGCTGATCGAGGTTCCCGGCCAGCGCCTCTCCCGCGCGGCGCTGACGCGATGGACGAGCGCTGGACCGGCGCCGGTCGAGCGGCCGGTGATGACCGCCGGCACCGACACCGCCGCCGCGTCGGATCCTTCCTGATCTTGCGTCCGTCCTTCCGCGAGCTGCTTCCGCCACTCCGGGCCCGTAGCGAGCCCCCTCAGGACGTCGGCGCTGTCGTCACAAGGTCGTCACGGAAGACGAAGCCGTCGATTGACCTATGTCATGGCTGCCCGCGAGCGCAGCGTGTCTATTGCCCGCCCAGCAACGGTGCTGGAGTTTGGAGGGCGCGCATGCCGATGAACACATTCAATTTCATCGGCGAGTACTGGACCGATGCCCTGCAGCGATGGGTCCTCACCCTCGATGTGCTGCGCGAGCGCGGCAATACCTATCTGGAACGGCGCACACAGACGATTCCGAATGTCCTGACGTTCAGGGCCGAGCTCGTGCTCGACGGCCGCACGCTGAAGCGTCCCGTCAACTATGTGCTGGCCTTCATTCCACCCGACGCCGGCACGGTCCTGGATCCAACCCGGCGTCCCTTCGTCGTCTTCGATCCGCGCGCAGGCCATGGGCCCGGCATCGGCGGCATGAAGCAGGACAGCGAGATCGGCGTGGCGCGCGCCGCCGGGCATCCGTGCTACTTCGTCGGCTTCCTGCCGGAGCCGATCCCCGGCCAGACGATCGAGGATGTCTGTCGCGCCGAAGCGATCTTCCTGGAAGAGATCGGCCGGCGTCATCCCGAAGCCGAAGGCAAGCCGGCCGTCGTCGCGAATTGCCAGGCCGGCTGGCAGATGATGATGACCGCAGCGATGCGGCCGGAGATCTGCGGGCCGATCGTTCTCGCGGGTTCGCCGCTTTCCTATTGGGCGGGCGTGCACGGCAAGAACCCGATGCGCTACCTCGGCGGCGTGCTGGGCGGCACGTGGCTGACGGCGCTGGCCGGTGACCTGGGGGCCGGCAAGTTCGACGGTGCGAACCTCGTGGCCAACTTCGAGCAGCTCAATCCCGCCAACACGCTGTGGGAGAAGCCCTACGGCGTCTACTCGAAGGTCGACACGGAGGCCAAGCGCTTCCTCGACTTCGAGACCTGGTGGGGCAGCCCGGTGCTGCTGAACGCCGGGGAGATGCAGTGGATCGCCGACAATCTGTTCGTCGGCAACAAGCTCTCGACCGGCGAACTGCGCACCGCCGACGGCACGCGCATCGATCTCCGCAACGTCAAGTCGCCGATCGTCGTGTTCTCGTCGTGGGGCGACAACATCACGCCGCCCCAGCAGGCGCTCGGCTGGATCCTCGACCTCTACGACCACGAGAACGAGATCGTCGCCGCCGGCCAGACCATCGTCTACACGACGCATCAGACGATCGGCCATCTCGGCATCTTCGTTTCGGGCAAGGTGGCGACGCGCGAGCACGCCGAGTTCGCCAACTGCATGGACATGATCGACCTCATGCCGCCAGGTCTCTACGAGGCGGTAATCACCGAGGTCGACGACGATACCGCCAACGCCGAGCTGATCCAGGGCCGCTACCTCTTCCGCCTCGAGCCCCGCACGCTCGGTGATATCCGTGCCTTTGGCGGCAATGACGAGGCCGACGAGCGCCGCTTCGAGGCGGCGGCGCGGGTCTCGGACATCAATCTTGGTCTATACCGTACGCTTGCCCAACCGGCGGTGCGCGCGGCGGCCAACGAGCAGATGGCCGCGACGGCGCGCGATCTCCATCCCAACCGCCTGCGATTCGCCTGGTTCTCCGACGAGAACCCGTTCATGGCGTCGATCAAGAGTATGGCCGAGACGGTGCGCGCGCATCGCGAACCCGTGTCCCGCAACAATCCTCTCCTGGCCGCCGAGACCGCGATGTCGAGCCTGATCTCGAGCTGGCTGGACAGCTACCGGATCGCGCGGGACGCCATGACCGAGGCGGCTTTCCTCTCCACCTACGGCTCGCCGCTCCTGCAGGCCCTGGTCGGCCTGGACGGCGCCGGCGAGGGCGATCGCCGCCATGTCGAGCACGATCTCGCGCGGGAGAAGGCCACGGCGGCGAGCCGCGCCGCCCTCGAAGGATCGTTCGAGAAAGGTGGCCTGGCGGAGGCTGCCGCACGCGCGCTTGCCTATGTCCGTGCCTCGACACCCGGCGTGGACGAACGCGGCTTCGACATGCTGAAGGCCGTGCGCGCCGCCCACCCGGCGGAAGAGCGCCTGCATCTGGAAGAGCTGAAGAAGCTGATCCGCGAGCAGTATCTTGTGGTGCGGCTCGACGAGGACCGCGCGATCCGCGCGATTCCCCTGCTGCTGAAGGACATCACGGACGAACGGCAGGCCGCGTTCGACATCGTCCAACGCATCGCGCGCGCCAAGGGCGAGCTGAGCGAGGAGGAAAACCGGCGCCTCAACCACGTGCAGGCGCTGTTCCTGGGCAGGCCGGCCCTCAGCGAGGTCGCCTAATGCTGCCGACCGTCAAGGCCAAGCTGCTCGAAGGCAAGCGCGGGCTGATCGTCGGCATCGCCAACGACCAGTCCATCGCCTGGGGCTGCGCCAAGGCCTTTCGCGCTTTCGGGGCGGAACTCGCCGTCACCTACCTCAACGACAAGGCGCGCAAACACGTTGAGCCGCTGGCGAAGATCGTCGAGGCGCCGATCGTCATGCCGCTTGACGTGCGCGTGCCGGGCCAGATGGAGCAGGTCTTCGAGCGCGTCACCCGGGACTGGGGCCGGCTCGACTTCCTCGTCCACTCCATCGCTTTCTCGCCCAAGGAGACGCTGCGGGGCCGGGTGGTCGATGTCGATCGCGAGGGGTTCCTCACGACCATGGACGTCTCGTGCTGGACCTTCATGCGCATGGCGCATCTTGCCGAGCCGCTGATGCGCAAGGGCGGGAGCCTCTTCACGATGACCTACTACGGCAGCCAGCGCGTGGTGAAGAACTACAACATCATGGGCGTCGCCAAGGCGGCGCTCGAGGCAAGCGTGCGTTATCTCGCGGCCGAGCTCGGCCCCAAGGGCATTCGCGTGCACGCCGTGTCGCCCGGGCCGCTGGCGACGCGGGCGGCTTCCGGAATCCCCGAGTTCGACGCGCTGCTCGAGAAGGCGCGCACCAAGGCGCCGGCGCACCGGCTGGTCAGCATCGACGATGTCGGCGCGGCGACGGCTTTCCTCGCGCACGATGCCGCCCGCCTGATGACGGGCGAAACGCTCTACATCGACGGCGGCTATCACATCGTTGACTGAGATCGATATCGTGACGCCACAATGGCTCCGATGCGCTCCACCGAACTGACCCGCACGACACTGGCTGTCCTCTTCATCGGCGGACTGATGGCGACGTCGCTCCTGGTGGTGCGACCGTTCCTGCCGGCGATGGTGTGGGCGACGACGCTCGTCATCGCCACCTGGCCGTTGCTGCTCGGCCTTCAGGCGCGCCTCGGCGGGCGACGCGGCCTCGCTGCGACGGCGATGACGCTGGCGTTGGCACTGGTCGTCCTCGTTCCCATGCTGGTCGCCGCGAGCGAAGTAATTGCGCGGGCAGACGCGATCGTCGCCTTCGTCTCCACGCTTCCCGATTTCCACTTTCCTCCGCCACCCCACTGGGTGGCGGGTGTCCCTCTTCTCGGCAAGACGGTGGCGGAGAGCTGGCAACATCTGGCGGACGGCAACACGGCCGACATGCTCGAGCGGGCCCGACCCTATGCCGGTACCGTGACCCGGTGGCTGATCGGCCTCGCGGGAGGGTTCGGCGGAACGCTGCTTCAATTCGTTCTGACGATCGCCTTCACCGCTCTGCTCTACAGTCGCGGCGAGCTCGCTGCGGCCTGGTGCCGGCGCTTCGGCAAGCGGCTGGCGGGCGAGCGCGGCGAGGAAGTCGTGCGCCTTGCGGGCCAGGCGATCCGCAGCGTGGCGTTGGGCGTCGTCGTCACCGCGATCGCGCAGACCGCGGTCGTCGGGATCGGCTTTGCGATCACAGGCATACCGCAGGCCCTGCTCCTCAGCGCCGTCGTCCTGCTGCTCTGCGTGGCCCAGCTCGGACCGGGTCTGGTGGCGATACCGGCAACGATCTGGCTGTTCTCGTCCGGTGCCACGGTGCCGGGGATCGTTCTCGCGATCTTCACTCTCGTCGGCATGACGATGGACAATGTCCTGCGGCCGATCCTGATCCGCCGCGGCGCCGACCTGCCGCTTCTGCTGATCCTGATCGGCGTCATCGGCGGCTTGCTGTCCTTCGGCCTGCTCGGCCTGTTCCTCGGTCCGGTGATCCTGGCCGTCGCCTACACGCTGCTGAAGCATTGGGTCGAGGAGGTCGAGCAGCCCTGATTCGGGCTGCACCTGGCGCGATGCATCGGCGCGGGGATGATCGATCATGCCGAAAGACCCGCGGCCAGCTGCAGTGAGCCGGCCGCGTTCAACTTGATCTATGCCTGATAGTCAGCAGAAAGGCTGACGAAGGCTACTTGGTGATGATGACCTCGACGCGCCGATTGCGCGGTTCCTTCGTCTGGTCGGCCGTCTGAACCAGCGGGCCGGCTTCGCCGTCAGACTTCGCGGTGATGGCGCTCGCCGGAATGCCCTGGAGGACCAGCGCCTCCTTCACGACGTTGGAGCGCAGCGCAGCCAGCTTCTGGTTGTATTCGTTGGAGCCGGTCGTATCGGTATGCCCGACGATCGTGGCCGCCGTGGCATTGTTCTCCTTGAACGCCTGAGCCGCCTGATGCGCCGTCGCCTGGCCCTGGGAGGTGAGCTTCGCGCTATCCCAGTCAAAGAACATCATGAAGGACATGGGCGGCGGCGGTGGCGGCGGCGCCACGACCGCCTGCTGGGACGGTGATGTCGAGCAACCGGTGACAAGCAACAACGCCGCGGCCGGAATGATCAGTCTCTTCAGCATATTCCCCTCGCTCTTAGAACAAGCGAGACGCTATCCCGGAACGAACTGTCGCAGCTTGATATATATCAATAAATGGGGATTCTTTTATTTGGTGGTTTTCTTCACAGACGTTGCCGGTTTGAGGCATCAGGCGCCGGCGACCACCGCGCTTCCCCGTCGGCCCAGGGCCGGACGCGACGTTACGATGATCTTCGATGGTTCGCGACGACATCCTGCTGTGGCGATCGTTTCCAATCGCCGCCGGTCGAGGACCAGCACACTGTGATCGAAGGTCCGGATCAGGCCTCGGGCCTTCAGATCGGCGAAGGTCCGACAAACGGTTTCGACCGTGAGACCGAGATAGTCGGCGATGTCGCTCCTCGTCATTGGCAGCGCGAGCGGCTGGATGTTCATCCCGCGCCGGGCGCACGCGTCTCCGAACTCCAGAAGGAAATGCGCGACCTTCTCATGCGCCAGCATGCGCCCCAGCACCAACGCACGACTCGCCGCAAAGGACAGTTCAGCCTGCAGCGCCCGCTTCTGCTCGTGCAGCACATCGACATGACGCTCGACGAAGGCGTCGAAGCGATCCCTGGCGAAGACGCATCCTTCGACTTCCGTGATGGCCCGCGCCGTCAAGGCGTGTCGGCCCTCCACCTCCATCATCCCGCACAGTTCACCCGCGAGGACGAAGCTGAAGATCTGGCGGCGGCCATCGGGCAGGAATTGCGACAAGGCAACCATGCCCTTCGTGATCTTGGCGACCGACCGGACGCGATCGCCGGCCGTGAAGAGATCGGCCCCTTTCGCCCATTTCTGGCGGCTGCCCGTGGCAAGCAGTTCGGCAAGCCGGTCGCGCTCGAGCGGGCGACAGATGTTGAGACGCTGCCCGGGACAAAGGTCGCACGGCAACGAATCGCCTTTCGTGGCGATGGGTGCTCTCTGATCGACGTACACGGAGACATGATTTTCTGGTGCCATAGCTACCCCCCGGTTGCCGCTGCACATGGACCATGTTGACCTACATCGAAAACGTTACCTCAGTTCCCACGCAATGTCGCGCGCAATTGAGATAGGTCAATGAGAACGACTATGGGTTGCGTCTCCCGGACAACGGTGTCTGTCGAAGCCGCCCGCAACGCGCGGGCCGTCGCTCGGGCTCAGCCCTTCAATAACGCCGGCAGCGTCGCCGCGAGAAGGCGGGCGATCAGAAGGTTGCCACGCGCATTCATGTGGTAGGTCCCGTAGAAGTCGCGGGGCCTGGGCTCCGCGGCCAAGCGCGCGAAGCTGTCCAGGGTCGCAACGCCATGTGCCGCCGCGCAGTCGAGCACGGGCTTGGTGAGCGCGCGCTGTTCGTTGGCGAAGGCACGCTCGATCCAGGCATGGGGATCGTATTGCGCAAGCACCACCACCCGTGGACCGGGCGGCCCCTGCAGGCGCGCCAGCCGTTCGGCGAGGCGGCAGGCGATCTCCCGGCCGCTGCCGGCGCGATGCGCACGCTTATGATAGCTTAGCCCACGCTGCAGGAAGTACGGCAGCTCGAACAGCACACGCTCTATCCGGCGCCGGGCAGGCAGCGACAGCAGGGTGTGATCGGGGACCGGCACGCCGCGCAGCGCCAGGCCGTCGCCATCGCACTCGAACCACGGCTTGTCGTAGCCCCACAGGCGATACATTTCGGTGCGCTGGACATCGGCGGCGATGAAGCTCGCGATGACAATCGAGGGAGCATGCACCGCCGCAAGCTGCTCGGCGCGCAGCACGATCTGGTCGAAACCGTAGCCGCTCACGCCGCCGTTCAGGACGCGACGGCCCGTGAGCTTCTGCAATTGCGCCGGCCACGTCTCGGCATCGCCGACATCCTCACCAAACGTGTAGGAATCGCCCACCGCCAGGATCGCGCCCTCGTTCGACGCCGGCCCGCTGCCGTTCACGCGCAGACTGTCGGCGTCGATGGTCACGCTCACCCCGCCGGAGCCGCTTCCGCGAAGTCCGGCGCGTGGCACGTATCCCAGGAGCTCGTCGTGGATGTGAGCTGACTTGTCGGCCATCGCTCACGCCAGGCCGGTGTCTGT
>Ga0153954_1000726_pt1 | contig 23029 bp, 15 predicted proteins | sample TSFL038MetaG_FD_102277 | JGI IMG/M metagenome (GOLD analysis project Ga0153954, IMG submission 102277) | Attine ant fungus gardens microbial communities from Florida, USA - TSFL038 MetaG | ecosystem: Host-associated > Fungi > Mycelium > Unclassified | place: USA: Florida, Wekiwa Springs State... | reverse complement strand
GCTCGCCGTATTCGAGACCGCCATCGCCAAGATGCGCGTTTTCCGGCTGCCCGATTTCGTCGGCGGCGCGCTGATGCTCGGCCTTCTCGGCACGCTGCTGTTGTTCGTCTCGAGGAGCCTCTAGGCGATGGGACACGGGCTCACCTTCGATGTTGCGCACCTCCTGGCCGGCGGCCTGGTGCTCGTCAGCTTCCTCATGATCACCCAGCACCGGCTCTACGCGCTGCTCAACGCCTTTGCGCTGCAGGCGGTCCTGCTGGCGCTATCGGTGGCCTGGCAGGCCAACGTCCAGAACGCGCCCCATCTCTATGTCACCGCCCTCATCGCGCTGGTGTTCAAGGCGATCATCGTGCCGGTTGGCCTGCACCGCATCATCCAGCGCCTCGGCATCCACCGCGAGATCGAGACCGTCATCGGTTCGGGAATGACCATGCTGGCCGGCATGGGACTGGTCGCGCTCTCGATGACGGTGATGCTGAGGATAACCCCCACCGCCGATCCGCTGGCCCGCGAGGACCTCGCTTTCGCCCTTTCGGTGGTGCTGCTGGGCCTCTTGATGATGGTGACCCGGCGCAACGCCGTCAGCCAGGTGGTGGGCTTCATGTCGCTGGAGAACGGGCTGGTGCTGGCCGGCACCGGCGCGCGCGGCATGCCGCTGGTGGTCGAGATCAGCGTCGCCTTCTCGATCCTGATCGCTTTCTTCGTCATCGGCGTGTTCCTGTTCCGCATCCGCGAGCGCTTCGACACCGTCGATGTCCGTGCGCTCGACCGTTTCCGCGGAGAACGCCGATGATCCTCTCGGCCGAAAACGGCGTGATCCTGGTCCTCGTCATCCCCGTCATCGCGGGCGCGGTGCTCGCGCTGCTGCCGGGCTACCGGCTCTCGGCGCAGCTCAACGTGCTGGCGTCGGGCTTGACCTTCGTGGCGTCGCTGTCGCTGTTCTTCGCCGATCACACCGAGCCGGGACACTATCTGTTCGTCGACGAACTCAACATCGTCTTCATCGTGCTCAACACCTTCGTCGGTTTCACCACGAGCCTGTTTTCGGCGAGCTATATCGGACACGAACTCGCAACCGGACGGCTGACGCCGGCCTATTTGCGTTTCTATCACGCGATGTATCAAGCCATGATGGCTGGCATGAACCTCGCGCTCACCGCCAACAATATCGGCCTGATGTGGGTCGGCATCGAGCTGGCAACGCTCACGACCGTGTTGATGGTCGGCATCTACCGCACCCATGAAGCGCTGGAAGCGGCCTGGAAATATTTCATTCTCGGCAGCGTCGGCATCGGCCTCGCCCTGTTCGGCACTATCCTTGTCTATATGGCCGCGCTCCCGGTCGTCGGAGAAGGCATCAATGGCATGGTGTGGACAGTGCTGGTCGCGCATGCCGCCGAGTTCGACCCCGCGCTGATCAACCTCGCCTTCATCTTCCTCCTGCTCGGCTACGGCACCAAGGTCGGCCTCGCGCCCCTCCACGCCTGGCTTCCGGACGCGCATGCCGAGGGACCGACGCCGATATCGGCGGTGCTCTCCGGCCTGCTGCTCAACGTTGCGCTGTATGCGGTGCTGCGCTTCAAGATCGTGCTGGCGGCGAACCCGGGCGCCGTCGCACCCGGCCCGCTGATGGTGATTCTGGGCCTGATCTCGCTGGTATTCGCCGCCTTCATGCTCTACCGGCGGCGCGACATCAAACGGCTGTTCGCCTATTCCTCGATCGAGCACATGGGCCTCATCACCTTTGCCTTCGGGATGGGCGGCCCGGTTGCGAATTTCGCGGGGCTGCTGCACATGGCGATGCACAGCCTCACCAAATCGGGAATCTTCTTCGCCGTCGGCCATGTCGCGCAGATCAAGGGCACGCAGAAGATCGCCGACATCCGAGGCCTGACCGTCACCCATCCATGGCTCGGCTGGAGTCTCGTGATCGGCGTGGTGGCCATCGCAGGGCTGCCGCCGTTCGGCGTTTTCATGAGCGAATTCCTGGTGGTCACCTCGACATTCGCGCGCGCGCCGCTGCTCGCGCTTCCGCTGGTGGCCGGCATCCTGCTTGCGCTCGGCGCATTGTTCTATCATCTGAACAGCATCGCCTTCGGCGAGCCGACCGGGAGCAAGGCGCCTTCGGACGCCTCCTACACGCCGATGATCGTGCATTTCGTCCTCGTGCTCATCGCCGGCATCTTCCTGCCGCCGACGCTGGTGACGTGGTTCCGGCACGTGGCCGCGATCCTGGGGTGATGCCGATGAACCTCGACGATCTTCTCCGTAAGGGCGCTGCCGCATCGAACCACCGCCCCTGGCCGCGCGCGAACGTAACGGCCGCGACCTGGACCGATGCCACCGCCGAACTCGTCGAGGGCTCCTTGCAGTTGCTCGGTCTTTGGGGCGAGCCGGACGCCATCCACATGGCATTGCTTGACGCAACGAAGCAGACCATCGGCGTCATCACGCTCGCCTGTCCGCAGCGCCGCTATCCCTCGGTCGGTCTGCATCATCCCCCGGCGCTCCGCCTGGAGCGCGCGATCCGGGATCTCTTCGGACTGGAAGCGGAAGGCCTTCCGGACCCGCGGGCCTGGCTCGATCATGGCAAGTGGGATCTGCGGCATCCGCTGGCCGAAAAGCCGGAGCCGGCGCCGATCAGAACGGACTATGCGTTCCTTCCCGTCGAGGGCGATGGATTGCATCAGATTCCCGTCGGCCCCGTCCACGCCGGCATCATCGAGCCCGGTCACTTCCGCTTCACCGCCAATGGCGAGACTGTGGTGCGGCTGGAGGCACGGCTTGGCTATGTTCACAAGGGCATCGAAAGCCTGATGGCGGGCGCCACCACGACCGCAGCTTGCGGCCTCGCCGCGCGCGCCTCGGGCGACAGCACGGTCGCCTATGCGCTGGCGTTCGCGAGAGCGGTGGAAGCGGCGCTTGGCGTCGAGGCTCCTGCACGCGCGGCCTGTCTGCGCGCCCTGATGGCGGAGATGGAGCGCCTTGCCAACCATATCGGGGATTTCGGCGCGATCTGCAACGACGCCTCGTTCGGACTGATGCTCGCCCATTGCGCTGTGCTGCGCGAGAAGGTTCTGCGCGCCTCGCGCGATATCTTCGGCCATCGCCTGATGCGTGATCGAATCGAGCCCGGCGGCGTCGCCGCCGATGATCTTGGCAATGACGGGATCAAGACCATCCGGTCGCTCGTGCAGGAGATCAGGGCGCGCTTTCCCGCGCTCGTCGATCTCTACGACAACACCGCATCGCTGCAGGACCGGACTGTTACCACCGGCACCGTGAAGGCGGAGCTGGCGCGCCAATACGCGCCCGGCGGCTTCATCGGCCGCGCGTCCGGACGCGCCTTCGATGCGCGCAAGACGCCCGGCTATCCGCCCTATGACAAGCTCAACTTCGAGGTTCCGTTGCTCGACGCCGGCGACGTCAATGCCCGCGTATGGATCCGTATCCGCGAGATCGAGCAGAGCCTTTCGCTGGTGAACCAGCTGCTCGAGCAGATGCCGCAGGGACCGGTCCGGATCGAGCTGCCCGTCGCAGGCAAGGCTTGCGAAGGCATGGCGCTGGTGGAAGGCTTTCGCGGCGACATCCTGGCCTGGCTCAGGCTGAACCCCGACAACAGCGTCGCGCGCTGTCATTTGCGCGATCCCTCCCAGTTCCAGTGGCCGCTGGTGGAGGCCGCGATCAAAGACAACATCGTCGCCGACTTCCCGCTCTGCAACAAATCGTTCAACTGCTCCTATTCGGGCCAAGACCTGTAAAAGACCTCCGATGAGAAAGCTGCTATTCCAGAGCCTCGTGCAGATGCCGCTGACTGAGCCCGCGCCCTCGGCCGACGACAGCGCGCTCGCCGAGGTCGGCGCGGCGCTTGCGAACGCGACGCGACGGCGTCTGGGACGGTCGCTGTCGATCCGCGAGGTCGATGCCGGCTCCTGCAACGGATGCGAATTGGAGATCCATGCGCTCGGCAATGCCTATTACGACCTCGAGCGTTTCGGATTGCGCTTCGTGGCTTCGCCGCGCCACGCCGATGTGCTGCTGGTAACCGGTCCGGTGACGAAGAACATGCGCACGGCGCTGGAACGAACCTACAACGCCACGCCCAATCCGAAATGGGTCGTGGCGGTCGGCGACTGCGCGCGCGATGGCGGCTGCTTTGCCGGCAGCTACGCGGTGGTGGGCGGCGTGGCTTCCGTGGTCCCGGTCGACCTTCACATCCCCGGTTGCCCGCCCTCGCCGTTCGATATGCTTCGTGGGTTGCTGGCCCTGCTCGACTACGTCGACGGCAAGCAGGGCGAACAGGCGCGATGACGGACACACGGACATGATCGCGGGTTCGCGGTCGTAAGCGCTCCCGGTCCCCGCTGACTTCAAAGGAACCCGGGCCGACCAGGCCGCGGGCGATCCACCATTGGACTGATTGACGGCCATGCGCGCGGGCATTTGAATGCCTTTGGGGCTACGGTCGAGAACGAGTCGGGTCAATGTTCAACGCATGTGTCGGGGGTGCGGTCGCACTCGCGGTTCTCATCGTCTCTTTTTCGGCGTCAGCGGCGACATTCGTCGGCAATCCCGCTACGACGTGTGGCGGACTCGCCGGCCCTGCCCCCGGCTCCGTGCGGATTGATTCCGCGGAGCTGCAGCCGCCTTCGCACCTGCTCGTCTCCGAACGCGCGCCGACGCCGGCCAACCGCATCTCGCCGGCCAACCCGGCATTCTGCAAGGTGCTCGGCCATATCGCGCCGGCCGACGCCAAGGCGCCGCCGATCAGGTTCGAGGTCAACCTGCCGGTCGAGTGGAACGGCCGCTCCGTGCAATATGGCGGAGGTGGCTTCAACGGCGCGCTGATCACGGGGCTGGCGCTGCCGCCCGCCTACCCCTATGACAAGCCCGCGCCGCTCGCACGCGGCTTCGTCACCTACGGCACCGATTCCGGCCACGAGAGCAAGACCGGCGAGCCGCCGCAACTCTTCGCGCTCAACGACGAGGCGTTCGAGAATTTCGCGTACAGATCGTACAAGAAGGTACACGACGCGGCCCGCGCGCTGATGGAGCGCGCCTACGGCAAGCCGCCGGAGAAGATGTATTTCATGGGCTCGTCGGAAGGCGGCCGCGAAGGCCTGACCATGGCGCAGCGCTATCCCGACGATTTCGACGGCATCTTTGCGCGCGCGCCGGTCATCAACTGGGTCGGCTTGCAGCATGCCGGCACGCGCGCGGGGCTCGCGACCATGGGCGATGGCTGGATCCGGCCGGCGCAGGTGAAGCTCGTCGCCGACGCGGTGCTGAAGGCATGTGACAGGGCAGACGGTTCGGAGGATCTGCTGGTCGAGGCCCCCGTCGATTGCAAGGCGGCGTTCAAGCCGGAGACGCTCCGTTGCACCGAGCGGCAAAGCAGCGACTGCCTGAACGACGCTCAGATCAACGCGATCAACACGCTGCATTCGACCTACAAATTCACCTTCGCGCTGGCCAACGGCCTCGACGACTATCCGGGCTGGGGCGTATCCGGCGAAGACACCCCCTCCTACGGACCGACCGGCGGCTGGATCTCCTGGTGGCTGGGCAAGGCCGCTCCGGTGCTGCCGCCCGCACCAAGCAACGGCATCGCCTGGATCTGCGGCTCCGGCAGCATGCAATATGTGTTCGCGCGCGATCCCGGGCTCGACGTCACGAAGTATAGACCGGAGGATCACAAAGAACGTGTCATGGCTGTCTCGGAGCTGATGGATTCCACCGATCCCGATCTCAGCCGCTTTCGCGCCCATGGCGGCCGGCTGATCATGCTCGAGCACATGTCGGACTACGCGCAGAGCCCCTACGCCGGCATCCGCTATTTCGAGAATGTCCAGCAGAAGCTCGGCAAGGCGGAGACGGCCGAGTTCGCCAAGCTCTACACCGCGCCGGGCGTCGATCACGTCGGCTCGGGCGCGCCGGCCAATGTCGACATGCTCAGCGTGCTGGTCGATTGGGTCGAGAACGGCCGCCCGCCCGGCGATCTCCAGGTCGACGAGCAGAAGGTCGAGGCGCCCGCCTTTACGACCATCCGCGCGCTGCCGTTATGCCAATGGCCGAGCTGGCCGCACTACAAGTCCGGCCCGGTGCATGAAGCCGCGAGCTTCACCTGCGCGCCCTAAAAGCGCTCTTCGCCGGACGAAGGCCGCGACCGGCGGTTCCGTGTAACGGCCGGAAGCAAAACTCGCGTCCACCCAAGGTGACTGTCATCTATCTGTCATCGAATATGCGAACACCATGCCCCGAACGATTCCGGGGAACCACATGGACTATTTCAAACGCTTCAACTTCCTGTTCGCCGCGCCGGTGTTCGACGCCGACGATCTCGAAGGCATTCGCTTCCACCAGATCATCACGGAAATCGAACGTTCCGGCTTCGAGGTGGTTCGCGCCCGCAAGCTGGAGGATGCGGAGATCGCGGTGCAGACCGATGCCGCGATCGGCTGCATGGTGGTCGACTGGGGCAAGAAGGGACTTGAAGGCAAGACCGCGGCGCTGATCAACCTGATGCGCCGGCGCGGCCTCGATTTCCCGATCATCCTGTTGATCCGCCGCAAGCGGTTCGAGGATCTCCCCGTCGAGGTGCTCGATTTCATCGACGGCTATGTATTCCTCTCGGAGGAGACGCCGCCCTTCATCGCCAAGAATCTCATCAGCCGGCTCAAGCAATATGCGGAGACGCTGAAGACGCCGTTCTTCGGCGCGCTGGTCGATTATGCCGAGGAAGGCAACCAGCTCTGGACCTGCCCCGGCCACAATGGCGGCGTGTTCTATAGCCGTAGCCCGATCGGCCGGGTGTTCGTCGAACATCTCGGCGAAGCGGTCTTTCGCGACGACCTCGACAATTCCATTCTCGATCTCGGCGACCTCCTTACCCATGAGGGCCCGGCGCTGAAGGCGCAGAAGGAAGCGGCATCAATCTTCGGCGCCGAGAAGACCTATTTCGTGCTCAACGGCACGTCGACCTCCAACAAGGTCGCGCTCGGCGCGCTGGTCACGGACGGCGATCTCGTGCTGTTCGACCGCAACAACCACAAGGCCGCCCATCACGGCGCGCTGATGATCGCAGGCGGCATCCCCGTCTATGTGCCGACGGTCCGCAACGCCTGGGGGCTGATCGGGCCGATGCGCTGGGACGCGCTCGACGAGACCGCCCTGCGCGAGCGCATCCGCAGCCATCCCTTGGTGAAGGACCCCGACGCCTGGCAGAAGCCGCGTCCGTTCCGCGTCGCCGTGGTCGAGGAATGCACCTATGACGGCTCGATCCACTCTGCCGAGATGATCCTCAATCGCATCGGCCATCTCTGCGAATATATCTTATTCGACGAAGCCTGGGCCGGCTTCATGAAGTTTCATCCGCTCTATGCCGGCCGCTTTGCGATGGGCCTCAACAATCTCGGCCCCGACGCACCCGGCATCATCGCGACCCAGTCGACCCACAAGCAGCTCGCGAGTTTCTCACAGGCCTCGCAGATCCACATCAAGGACCGCCATATCAAGGGCCAGAAGCGCCGCATCGAGCACCGGCGTTTCAACGAAAGCTTCATGCAGCACGCCTCGACCTCGCCGTTCTATCCGCTGTTCGCGTCGCTGGATGTCGGCGCGCAGATGATGAAGGGGCGTTCGGGCGAGGTGCTGTGGGACGACACCATCCGGCTCGGTATCGAGCTGCGCAAGAAGATCCGCGCGGTGCGCCGCGAGTTCGAGGAGAAGGAGACGCGGCCGGAACGGCGCTGGTTCTTCGAACCCTTCGTGCCGGATCGCGTCGCCATCCCCGACGTGTCGCGCGACGGCGCCGTGCACAATGTCGCCTGGGAGACGATCGCGACCGACCTGCTCGCCACCAATGCCGCCTATTGGCAGCTTTCGCCGGACGCAAGCTGGCATGGCTTCCCCGATATCGAGCCGGGCTTTGCCATGACCGATCCGAACAAGCTGACCCTGCTGACGCCCGGCTTCGATCCCGCGACCGGGGCTTACGCCGAGCACGGCATTCCCGCCCCCGTGGTCGCGCAATATCTGCGTGAGAACCGCATTGTCGCGGAAAAGAACGATCTGAACTCGCTCCTGTTCCTGCTGACGCCGGGCGTCGAGGCAAGCAAGGCCGGAACGCTGGTCTCCGGCCTCGTCGCGTTCAAGAAACTGCACGACGACAATGCGCTTCTCGAAGATGTCATTCCGGAGTTTTACCGACGCCGGGCCGCGCGCTATGCAAAGGTGCGGCTGCGCGATCTCTGTGCCGCCATGCATCGCTTCTTCCGCGACGCCGACGTCTCGGGCCTGCAGAAGAAGCAGTTCCTGCCCGAGCATCTGCCGGATATCGCACTATCGCCGCGCGAGGCGGCGCGGCGCCTGATGCGCAATGATGTCGACTATCTGCCGATCGACGCAATCATGGGCCGGATTGCGACCACGCCGTTCGTGGTCTATCCGCCCGGGATAGCCGCGATCGTGCCGGGCGAACGGCTGAACGAAAAGGCGCAGCCGATGATCGATTACCTCAAGATGTTCGAAACCTGCTTCAACACCTTCCCGGGCTTCGACGTCGAAATCCAGGGCGTCTACAAGGAGGTCGATGCGGACGGCCGCGTCAAGCTCTACACTTATGTGGCTGCCGAATGAACTTGCCTCCTGCCCCTGCCCTCGAACCCCGCGTGATGGTCCGGCCGTCGCGCGATGGCGATGTCGAGGCGATGCTCGCGATCTACCGCCGCCACATCCGCCGTGGCGTCGAGGACAGCGTCGATGATGCCGGCACGCCGGAGCCCGACGATCTGCGCGACCGGCGCAAGAATTTGCGCAGCCACCGCCTGCCGCATCTGGTCGCGACGCTCAACGGCGAGGTCGTGGGCTATGCCTATGTCGTGCTGTTCCGCAAGCGCCCGGCCTATCGCTTCGCGGTGAAGCATTCGATCTATATCCACCACGCGCATCAGGGCCGCGGCGTCGGCAGGCTGTTGCTGCAGGAGTTGATCGATGCCTGCGCCGCGTCCGGCTTCCGCCAGATGATCGGCTATATCGACGCCGACAATGCCGCTTCGCTCGCCTTGCACGACAAGTTCGGCTTTGCCCGGGTCGGAAACCTGCCCGGCGTTGCCTATCGCTTCGGCCGCTGGTGCGACACCATCATGGTGCAGCGCTCGCTTGCGGCGGGCGCGACAGCCCCGCCATCGCCCTCGTCCGTCTTTGGTCGGTGACGATCTGCCACAAAATCAAGCCTTTGAAGCGCGTTGACAGATGCGCGGCGGCGGCAGACCGCGATCCGGCTAGCGCTTCTTGCGCTGCATGAACCCTTTGACCGCTGCGACCACCGTCGGCGCCTGGATTCGCTCGCCGAGCAGATGCTCTTCTTCCTCCATGCGCCGCAGCAGATCCTCCGTCGGCAGCTTCAGCAGTTTTCGAGAGATAGCGACCGCTTCCGGCGGCAGTTCGCCGATTTCTCGCGCGACCTTCTGGGCTTCGATGATGGCATGGCCGGGCGGCACGACGGCATTGACGAAGCCGGCTTCGCGCGCTTCCTCCGCGCTCATCGGCCTTCCCATCACCAGCAGCGAGAACGCATGCTGGTGACCGGCCATGCGCGGCAGCAACAGGCTCGATGCACCCTCGGGCACGAGGCCATACTGGATGAAGGGCGACATGAAGGATGCGGTCGTGCCGGCGATCACGTAGTCGCAGTGCAGCACCATGGTGACGCCCATGCCGACGGCGACACCGTCGACGGCGGCAATGATCGGCTTCCTGTTGGTGATGAGCGAGCGGACAAAGGCGACGGAATTGCGCGGCTTCGCCTCTTCGCGCTTGTCGGTGGCTTCCTTGACGAAATCGCCGACATCGTCGCCGGCGGTGAAGACCCCGGACCGGCCGGTCAGGATGAGACAGCGGATGTCCGCATTCGACTGCGCCGAATTGATCGCCTCGCTCATGGCGAGAAACATCTCCGGCGTCAGCGCATTCTTCTTTTCCGGCCGGCGCATGACGATGGTGCGGGTAGCCCCCTCGTCCGTGACAATGATGTGACCAGCCATGGCATTCTCCCCAGGCTTCCCGAGGACCCTCGGGTGCGGGACTCACGACGCTTGGACCTATCCGCCGGCACCAGGACAGGTCCTAAATATACTTCCTAATTAAAGCCTTCGCGGGAGAGTCGGAAAGATGGGCCGGGCATGCCTGCCACAAAAAACGTCGTATGGTTGCGACGTTTTGTACTATTGACCAGAGGGTGTGCGCAGCCCGTGCCAGGCGTCGCGCACCTGGTGATAATGGACGTCCGGGGAATAGTCCGGGGTATTGAGGTTGAGCGTGTGGACATCCAGACGGCCCACCGCACTCAACAGTGTATAGGACGCGATCACCCGGTCGCGCTGCGCAGCAATCAGCCGCGACCGCGCATTGGTCAAATCCTGCTGGGAGTTGAGGACGTCGATCGTGGTGCGCTGGCCACCCTGGGCCTCGCGCCGGACGCCCTGCAGCGCGACTTCGGCAGCCCGCACCTCGGACTCGGCGGCGCTCAGCGCGACCTTGGTGCCTTCGTTCGAAACCCAGGCGCTGACGACCGCAGTGCGGGTCTGGTTTCGCACCTGCTCAAGCACCAGCCGGCTTTGCGAAGAGACTTCCTTCGCCTGGCGCGTCTGCGACGCGGCCATGCCGCCATCATAGATCGGGACGTTGAGCTGGCCGATCACGGAGGCCTGGTCGCTCTTTTGCACTGACAGCGTCGGGTCGTCCTGCACCTGCCGGCTGACGCTGCCCTGAACGGAGAGTTGCGGCAGCAACGCGCTCTCGGCGAGCTTGATCGAGGTCTGCGCCACATCGACGTCGTAACCGGCGCCGAGGATGGCGGGATGCTCGTGATTGGCGGTGTCGATCGAAGCAACCTGCGTGGTCGGGATCAGGCGATCGACCGGGCTTGCCGCCGCCAATTGCCTCGGCGCCTCGCCGATCACCTGGGTGTAGATTTCCTTGCTGATGGCAAGCGCCACTTCCGCGGCATTGAGATCGGCAAGGCCGCGGCTGACGCGGGACTCGGCCTGCGCCGTATCGGTCGGCGTGACATCGCCGGCATCGAGGCGCCGCTTGGTCGTCGCCTGGATCTCCCGCAGCACCTGCACATTGGTGCGCTGCGCGTCGTAGAGCGCATAATTGGCCATCACGTTCATGTACGCGGTCACCGCATCGAGGAAGACGCCCTGCTCGACATTGCGCAGCGCCTCGCGGCCGGACTTCACCTGGAATTCCGCGACCCGCACATTGTTGGCGGTCTTGTAGCCGTTGAACAGCACCTGCGTCACCGTCAGGCCGATGGTCCATGGCTTCAGGTTCGCACTCTGGATCGTGTTGTCGGGCAAGACGTTGCGCACGGCCTGCAGGCCGGCGGAGAGGCTCGCGACCAGCTGCGGACGATAGCCCGTGAGCGCCTGCGGCACATTCTCGTCGGTGCCGCGCTGGCGAGCGCGCTCAGCATTGAGCTGCGGATTGGTCTGATAGGTCCTGACCAGCGCGTCCTGCAAGGTCTCGGCGGCGCACGGCATCGTGGCGAGCCAACCGAAAAGCGCGCATGCGGTACCAACTCCCGGCCGGCGGGATTTGGGACGCCTTTCGCAAGCGACTCTACTCACGACCCCACCCATACCGCCGGTCCATCATTCGACCGAAGCAAGACCCTCGGCGGCAAATCCCCGCCGGGTCCGACGCGAAAACAGCGAAATCAGCGCCGGCAGCGTGACAAGGATGACGACCGGCGCCAACATCATGCCCGCCACCACCACGACCGCCAGCGGTTTTTGCACCTGCGAACCTATTCCGGTGGACAACGCCGCCGGCAACAGGCCGACGCCCGCCACCACGCAGGTCATCAACACCGGACGCAGTTGCAGTTCCCCGGTGCGCAGGATCGCAGCCCCGCGTTCCAGGCCCTCGTCGATGAGCTGGTTGTATTGCGAGAGGATGATGATGCCGTCCATGACCGAGATGCCGAACAGCGCGATGAAGCCGATCGCCGCCGAGACGCTGAAGGGAATTCCGGTGATCAACAATCCGACAATGCCGCCGAACACCGCCATCGGGATGACGCTCATGGTCAGGAGGGTGTCGACGAGGGAGCCGAAATTGAACCAGATCAGCATCGCGATCAGCGCCAGGCTGATCGGCACCACGATCGAGAGCCGCCTGATGGCGTCCTGCAGATTGCCGAACTCGCCCACCCATTCGATCCGCGAGCCCGGCGGCAGCTGCACCTGCTCGGCGATCTTCTGCTGAGCTTCCTGGATGGCGCTGCCGAGGTCGCGCTCGCGCACCGAGAACTTGATCGGCAGATAGCGCTCCTGCTGCTCGCGGTAGATATAGGCTGCGCCCGAGACCAGCTTGATCGTCGCGACTTCGCTGAGCGGCACTTGCGTGATGCCGTTCGGGCCCTGCGCGCCGATCCGCAAGTTCTGGATGGTTTCCGCGCTCCTGCGGTATTCCGGCGCCAGCCGCACGATGATCGGGAAATGCCGGTCGCTACCGGGCTCGTAGAGGTCGCCTGCGCTGTCGCCGCCGATCGCGGTGCGGATCGTGGTGTTGATGTCGCCGGGCGTGAGCCCGTAGCGCGCGGCGCGGGCGCGATCGATCTCGATCTGGATGGTCGGCTGGCCGAGCGAGGTGAACACGGCGAGGTCAGTGATGCCCTGCACCGTCGACAGCACCGATTTGATCTGGTTGGCCGTATTGGTGAGCGCCTGCAGATCGTTGCCGTAGAGCTTGATCGAGTTCTCGCCCTTCACGCCGGAGACCGCCTCCGAGACGTTGTCCTGCAGATATTGCGAGAAATTGAATTCGACGCCGGGAAACTTGGCCTGCAATTGCTTGAGCAATTTGGCGGTCAATTCATCCTTGTCCTCGCCGCCGGGCCATTCCTTGGCCGGCTTCAACGGCGCAAAGAACTCGGCGTTGAAGAAGCCGGCCGCGTCGGTGCCGTCGTCGGGGCGGCCGTGCTGCGACACCACCGCCTCGACCTCCGGCCGCGCCGCGATCAGCTTGCGCATCTCGTTGACGTAGGAATTGCCTTCCTGCAGCGAGATGGTCGGCGGTAGCGTGGCGCGGATCCAGAGGTTGCCCTCCTCGAGCTTGGGGAGGAATTCCAGGCCGAGCAGCCGAACCGCAAATACGGTCATCAGGATCAGCACGCCGGCGCCGATCAGGACCAGCCGACGGCTTGCGAGCGAGCGGCGCAGCACCGGCATGTAGATGCGGTGCAGCGCGCGCATCACGAATGTCTCGGTCTCCTGGACATGCGCAGGCAGGATGATCGCGCTCAGCGCCGGCGACACCGTGAAGGTCGCGAGCAGGCCGCCCGCAAGTGCATAGGCATAGGTCCGCGCCATCGGGCTGAAGATGTTGCCCTCGACGCCGCTCAACGTGAACAGAGGAATAAAGGCGGCGATGATGATGGCGGCGGCGAAGAAGATCGATCTCGAGACGTCGGCCGCCGCCGTCAGGATGGCATGGTGCTTCATGTCCATCACGGTGTTCGGCGAGATAGCGGCCAGCTCGCTTTCGGACAGCCGCTCGGTCTGCGACAGGCGACGGAAGATCGCCTCCACCATGATGACGGTCGCATCCACGATCAGCCCGAAATCGATCGCGCCGACCGACAGCAGGTTGGCGGACTCGCCGCGCAGCACGAGGATACTGACGGCAAAGAACAGCGCAAAGGGAATGGTCGCGCCGACAATCAAGGCGCTGCGCAGATCGCCGAGGAATATCCATTGCAACAGCACGATCAGGGCGATGCCGGTCACCATGTTCTCAAGCACGGTCCTCGTCGTGGTCTGGATCAGGTCCTTGCGGTCGTAGATGCGCTCGATATGCACCCCGGGCGGCAGGATGCTGGAATGGTTGATGCGCTCGACCAGCTCCTCGACACGGGCGATGGTGGGCGAGCTCTGCTCGCCGCGCCGCATCAGCACGATACCCTGCACGATATCGTCGTCCTGGTTCTCGCCGGCGATGCCAAGCCGCGGCTGGTAACCAACGGTGACCGTCGCGACGTCCTTGACCAGGACCGGCGTGCCATTGGGCGCGGCGATCATGGTGTCGGCCAGCGCATCGATCGAGCGGATCAGGCCGACGCCGCGAACCACCGCCGATTGCGGGCCGATGTTCACCGTGTTGCCGCCGACATTGATGTTGGAATTGCTGACCGCCTGCAGGAGTTGCGACAGGGTCAGCCCGTTCGCGACCAGCTTGTTGAAGTCGACCTGCAGCTCATAGGTCTTGGTCTTGCCGCCCCAGCCGGTGACGTCGATGACGCCAGGCACGGTGCGGAAGCGGCGCTGCAGCACCCAGTCCTGCAACGTCTTGAGATCGAGCACCGAATAATTGGGCGGACCGACCAGACGGTAGCGGTAGATTTCGCCGATCGGGCTGAGCGGCGAAATCTGCGGCTGGGCGTTGTTCAGAAGCGGCGCGAGCTGCGACAGCCGGTTCAGCACCTGCTGCAGCGCCTGCTCGTAGGTGAAGTCGAACGAGAACTGCAGTTTGACGTCGGACAGGCCGTAGAGCGAGATCGTGCGGATGACGTTGAGGTTCTTGATGCCCGCGACCTGGGTCTCCAGCGGAATGGTGATGTAGCGCTCGATTTCCTCGGCCGACAATCCCGGGCTCTGCGTCACGACGTCGACCATCGGCGGCGTCGGATCGGGATAGGCCTCGATATTCAGTTGCTGGAACGCCACGAGCCCGCCGATGATGATGGCGGCGAACAGCCCGACCATCAGGAACCGGCGGCTGACAGCGAAGGAAACGAGGCGGTCCATTCGGTCGGGATCTCTTCAGCTCATCGCGCGGTTCAGGTGCCGGACGCTGCCCGGTCGATGAAAAGACTGCCTCTGACGACGACTTTCTCTCCCGGCTTCAGGTTGTTGCGGACCTCGACATAATTGCCGTTGCTGAGACCGGTCTGGATTTCGCGAAGCTCAAGTGACTTGTCGCCGTTGGCGACCCAAAGCCGGACACGCTGGCCCTCGTAGATCAGCGCCTGCTTGCGCACGCCGACCGACTTGCGGTCGTCGCCGGAATAGATCGTGACATTGGCAAACATCTCCGGCTTGAACAGACCCTCCTTGTTGTCGATGGTCGCGCGGACCATCAGCCGGCGGGTCGTCGGATCGATCGCGGCCGACACATAGTCGACGCGCGCCTTGAAGGTGCGGCCCGGAAGTGCCAGCACGCTGAAATCGATGTCCTGGCCGATGCGCACATCGGCCGCCTCGCTCTCGCGCACGAAGGCGGTCAGCCATACAGTCGAGAGATCGCCGATGACGAAGACGGGATCGCTCGCGCCGGTCGAGATGAACTGGCCCGGACCGACCTTGCGCTGTACCACGGTGCCGCTGATCGGCGAATAGATCGATGTGTCGCCGCTGATCTGCCGGGTTCGCTGAAACGCAGCGATCTGCTCTTCCGAACGGCCCAGAATCCGCAACCGGTTATGCGCCGCCTCGAGCGCCGTCTCCGCTGCGCGCATGTCGTTCTGCGCCGTGGTGAGATCGTTCTGCGCGTTCTGCCAGTCCTTCAGCGGAACGGCCTTGCCCATATAGAGATCGTTCTGACGCTTCTCGTTGATTTGCGCCAGGTTGAGCTTGGACTGCGCGCTGTTGAGCGTGCTCAGCGCCGTGATGAAATCGTTCAGCGCCTGCACGGTGTCGGTGGCTTCGATGACGAACAGCGCCTGCCCGCGCGCGACGACATCGCTCGGCTTGACCAGAAGCTTCACCACGCGGCCGGCATAGGGCGAGAAGATCGGCGTCGAGGAGTCCTCGTTGACGGCGATCTTGCCCTCGGTGGTGTGCTCGGCGCGGAACGCCATTTCGGCGGCGGGCTCGACCGTCAGACTCGCCCACTCCGCATCCGTCGGCACGAAGCGCGAGGGATCGGCCTTGGCGGAATGCGCGGGTTCGGAGGATTTGGCGTGCTGGAGGAACATCCGACTCGCGCCGGTGACTGCGGCGGCCACCAGGCCAATTGCTACCAGCACGATCGCCAACCGTCGCAGGTTCGAGTTAGCGCGTAATGTCATCGTGCGACTTTGTGCATTGCGTTACGCGCTTATCCTGCTGAACCACGCGTTTTCCCTGCGGTGCCGGTTCTACCGACCCCTCATATTGGCGATCTTGCGGCGCTGCAATAGCGCGCAACGATAGCCTCTGTCATGACATCGCTTTTAACAGATTCGGAAGATCGCCTCGCATGGCCGGCGTCGTACAGCCGAGATGTTTTGTTCGTCCCGGCGAATTCATGCACCGCTTTGCCACAAAGCTTACACCAACCTTACATCGACGATGACGCCATCGCTTCTCGTTTCAGAACAGGCGGAAGGAAGGCTCGATCAGCGCGGAATCACAGGGCAGCCTCAGCCGCTGGCCTTGTCGCAGCGGCGGAGCTTGCCAGGAAGTCACCTCCTCGACGGTCGTTTCATACGCTGGCCGGTCCGCCGGGGTGACCAGCAGCCTCGCCCTGATGGTGTGATGGAATAGCGGGCCGACCGGAAGCATTTCCGAATAAAGCACTTCGACACGGCAGGTCCGCGCATCGTGTTGGCGTCCCTGCCCGGCTTGAGCCGCGACCGCACTTCCGAGCAAGGCGAATACTGCCGCACCAAGAGCTACGCGATTCATCGCCATCCTCCGCCAGCCGCCATCTACGGCAGTCCTACAGCAGACATGCGCCATCCATTCTCGTTACTAATGGATCGCACCCCTTGCCGTAATGAAGCAGCGTAGCTATTTTTTGTTCATGCGTCGACGAGGCGCAATTTGCTCAGGTGATTAGCCTGTGACCACGGCGAAGACGAAAGCTCCGGATGAGACAATATCCAGGGGCGTCTGGTTCGGAGGATTGGCGGTTCGATCGCTTTTCATCGCCATTCTCATCGCGGTCACTGCGCGTGTCTCCAGCCCTCAGCTTGAACATATCTGGTCGCTTTGGGAGACGCCGAGCGACCTCGTGCGGGTTGTGCTGGGCGCCGGCGTCTGCGGCTGGCTGATTGTGCACTTGTTCATCCTGCCCAAGGATGCCGGCGGCTATCGAACCTGGCTTAATCTCGGCGTCGTTATCCTGCCGCTGTCGATCCTTTGTGCGATCGTCACCTGGTAGCGAGGCACTTGGTAGCGAAACGAGCGCCTAGCCCCTGTCGCTCGGCGGCGGCGCTTCGCCCATCGCGCATTCACGCCAGACCGGCGTCATGCAGGTGGTTGGCCAGCCGCCGCCGAGTGCCATGAACAGGGCCGCAGTATCAGAGAGTCGGTTGGCCTGGCTCTGCACGCGTATGATGACAGCGGTCAAATAGGTCTGCTGGGCGTTGAGGACGGCGAGCTGGTTGACCTGGCCGGCGTTCAGCTGCTTTTCGACGATATCGAGACTGGCCTTGGCGGTCTCTTCCGCATGCACGGCAGCTTGCACCGCACGCGCGTCCGCCTGCAGCGCCCGCAACGCGTCGGCGACATTCTGGAACGCGGTGATCACGGAGGCGCGGTACTGCGCCTCCGCCTGATCGAGGGCCGCCTCGGCCGCCTTTTGCTTGTTGTAAAGAGTAAAGCCGTCAAAGATCGGCGCGGTAACGCTTGCGGCAAGGGTGTAGAAGCCGGTGCCCGGCGCGAAACTCTGGGCGAAATTATAGCTGCTCGTCCCGCCATTGGCCGACAGCGTAATGTTCGGAAGCCGTGCCGCGATCGCGACGCCGATCTGCGCGCTGGCGGCATGCATGTTGGCTTCCGCGGTGCGGACGTCCGGGCGCTGGTCGACCAGCTTGCTGGGTACGCTGATCGGCAGGTTGCTCGGCAGCTTGATACGGGCGAGATCGAATTTCTGCGTGACCTCGTCGGACGACAATCGCCCGGCCAGCGCGGTCAGGAGATCACGCTGCTGAGCGAGCTGCTTTTCCAGCGGCGGCAGCAACTGCTCGGCGGCGGCCAGCGCCGCCTCCTGCGCCAGCACATCCGCCTTTGCCGCCTGTCCCGCATCGAACTGACGCTTGAGAATGTCGAGCAACCGACGCTCGATCGCTATGACGCGCTTGGTCTCGGTGATCTGGCCGCGCAGCGAAGCTTCCTGAATAGCAGCGGTGACGACGTTGCTGGTGAGGGTGAGATAGGCAGCCTCGAGTTGAAACAATTGTTGCTCGGTGACCGCGTCAAGGTTTTCGACGGCGCGGAAATTGGCGCCCCAGACATCCGGCACAAAGCTTACCGTGAGCTGTTGGGTGATCAGCGAAAACTGTTGCTGAGGAACCGCGCTGATATCGCCGCCAAACACGTTGCCGGCATTGGACTGCAAAATCTGCGAGGAGGTGGAGTTGCCCGTGACCTGTGGCGACCAGACTCCGCGCTGCGCCAATGCGTTGTATTTGGCGACCTTGATCGCGGCCTCGGCGGCCTGCAGGTTCGGATTGTGATTGACCGCGTCGCGGATCAGATCGCCGAGCGGCTGGGAACGAAAGGCCGCCCACCAGCGTGCCGAGACGGCTTCTCCGGTGACAAAGTGCTGGCCTGGGACGTTCGGCTTGCTCGGTGTTGGCCCGGGCGAAGCGAGCTTTCCAGGCAGATAACCGTCGACCGCGGGCGCTGCCGGCGGCACGAAATTTGGACCGACGCACCGCGACAGGGCCAGCGCAACGCTCCCCGCCAGCAGGCCGCAGGCGACACGTCGCGGTCGATGGGCGGTGCCTCGCATCAATTCGACCCAACAGGCTTCTCGACGGGAACCCCGAGCCCCATCCTAGGTCGGTTCGGCATCGGGCGCATCCTCGCTCTCGGGGGGTTCCGCACTCTCCTGCGCGAGAAAGATCCGCCGTAGCGCCGGAGCAACAACGAGCAGGAGCAGCGGCCCGATGAACATGCCGCCGACCACCACGGTCGCGAGCGGCCGCTGCACCTGACTGCCGATGCCATGCGAGATCGCCGCGGGAAACAGCCCAACGCCGGCGGACAGCGCCGTCATCAGCATCGGCCGCATGCGCTGCTCAGCGCCGCGGAATACCGCTTCGGCCACATTCATGCCGCGCGCCCGCAATTCGCGGAAATAGGTGATGTTGAGGATGCCGTCCATGACGGCAACGCCGAACAGCGAGATGAAGCCGATCGCAGCGGACACGCTGAAGTCAAGGCCGGCCAGATAGAGCGCGATCAGGCCACCGCCAATCGCGAACGGAATGCCGGCCAGCGCCAGCAGACTGTCGCGCAGCGTGTTGAACAAGCCATACAACAACACCATGATCAGCAGCAGCGTGATCGGAATCACGACCATCAGCCGCTTCTTGGCGTTCTGCAGGTCTTCGAACTCGCCCGACCAGAGAATCTGATACCCGTTCGGAAGCTTGATCGTCTGAGCGATGCGCTCCTGGGCCTCTGCGACCGTCGAGCCGAGATCGCGGCCCCGCACGCTGAACTTGATCGGGATGTAGCGCTGGCTGCGCTCGCGATAGATGAAGGAGGCACCTGTGTCGAGCGTGATATCCGCGAGCTCGCTCAAGGGAATGTAGGCGTTGGTGCCGGACGGCGTCTGATACGCCACCTTGACGTCGCGGATCGCGTCGATGCTGCCGCGATATTTCGGATCGAGCCTGACCGCCACCCCGAATGTCCGATCGGCCTCCAGAACGTTGCTGGCGACAGTGCCGCCGAGCGCCGCCTGGACCACGGTGTTGACGTCGCCGCTGTTGAGGCCATAGCGCGCAGCCTTTTCGCGATTGACCTTGATGTTGAGGTTTGGCTGCCCCAGAACATGGAAGGTGCCGAGGTCTTCGACGCCCGGCACCTTGGCCATTTCGGCCATCACCTGCTTGCCGAGTTGCTCAAGCACGTCGAGGTTCGGCCCAACGATCTTGACGGAGTTGGCCCCTTTCACACCGGACAGAGCCTCTTCCACGTTGTCCTGGATGTATTGCGAGAAGTTGAAGCCGATGCCCGGCAGCTCCTCGGCGAACTCCTTCTGGAGTTCTTCGGTCAGTTTCTCCTTCGTCAGATGGGGAGGCCAATCCTCGAAGGGCTTGAGCGGCGCAAACAGTTCGACGTTGGAGAACGGCGAGGCGTCGCTGCCATTGTCCGGCCGGCCGTGCTGCGACACCACGGTGATGACTTCCGGATGCCGCAGCAGGATTTCCCGCATCTTGCGCGTGGCCTCCGTGCCGGCCTGGAGCGAGACCGTCGGCGGCAGCGCCGCCCTGATCCAGAAATTGCCTTCCTCCAGCGCCGGCAGGAACTCGCTGCCGAGCCGGGATGCAGCCAGAAAGCTCACGGACAGGAACACAACGCCGACGATCACGGCGGACTTCAGGTTTGCAAGCGCCCAGCGCAACACCGGCGTGTAGGCGGCGCGCACGCCGCGCACGATGAAGGTTTCGACCTCGCGGACTTGCTGGGGCAGCAATAGCGCGCTCAGCACCGGCGTCACCGTGAAGGTTGCGATCAGCGCGCCGGCAAGCGCATAACCATAGGTGCGCGCCATCGGGCCGAAGATCTGCCCCTCCACGCCCTGCATCGTGAACAGCGGCACGAAGGCGGTCACGGTGATCGCCGCGGTGAAGAACACGGCCCTGTCGACCTGAAGGGCGCTGGCGAAGATGATGCGCAGTCGCTCGGTCCATCGCCCGCTGCTGCCATGAGGCCCGGTCGTCGACGTCGGATCAGGTCCCCAGAACCCTTCCGAAAGCTGCTGCAGAAGGGCGCGCCGATGCTCCGGCGGGGATTGGAAATTGCGGTAGATGTTCTCCATCATGATGACGGCAGAGTCGACGATGATGCCGAAATCGACGGCACCCAGCGACAGCAGATTGGCGTCCTCCCCCTGCAGAACCAGGATGATGATCGCAAAGAACAACGCGAAGGGGATGTTGACGCTGACGATGATGGCGCTGCGCAACTCGCCGAGAAACACCCACTGGATCAGAAAGACCAGAACGCAGCCGAAGATCAGGTTGTGCAGCACGGTGTGCGTGGTCACGCCCACCAGCGAGCTGCGGTCGTAAAAGGGAACGATCTTCACACCAGGCGGCAGACTGCCATCCGAGTTGAGCTTCCGGACCTCGGCCTGCACTTTCGGAATGATGGCATTGGTGTGCTCGGTCCGTCGCATCACCACGATGGCGGCGACCACGTCATCGTCGTGGTCTCGGCCGGCAATACCCAGTCTCGGTACGTAACCGACCGAGACCTTGGCCACATTCTTGATTTGAATGGGCAAGCCGCCGGATTGCGTCAGGACGATATTTTCGATGTCCTGGACGTGAAAGCCGTTGGTGACGTCGTCGGCGCCGCCGCTGTCGATCAGGCCCACGCCGCGGATGTTGACCGACTGTTGCCCGATCGCGACCTCGCGGCCGCCGACATTGATGTTGGCGTTGCCGATCGCGGATATCAACTGAGGCACGGTGATGTTGTAGGCCTCGAGCTTTTCGAGGTCCGCGTCGACGTTGAACTGCTTGGTGGTGCCGCCCCAACTGTTGATCTGAGCAACGCCCGGAATCGTGAGCAGGCGGCGCGTCACGACATAATCCTGCAGCGTGCGCAGATTGGTCAGTCCGAAATGCGGCGGTCCGACAAGCTGGTAGCGGTAGATCTCTCCGACCAGGCTCGATGCCTGGATCGTCGGCACCAGATTTCCCGGCAAGGTGACATTCTGCTGCAGGCTGACCGAGGCCTGCGTCAGCGCAAAATAATAGTCGGTGCCGTAGGCGAAGGTGACGCGGACAAAGGACAGCCCGTAGAAGGAGGTCGAACGGATATTGACCACGCCGGGCGTCGGATAGAGTCCGACCTCCATGGGGATCGTGTAGTACTTCTCCATCTCCTCGGCGGAGAGGCCGGGCGCCTGAGCCGTGATCTCGAGGATGACGGGCGCCGGATTGGGATAGGCCTCGATGTTAAGCCTGGTGAACGCAATTATGCCGGCCGCGCAGAACACCAGCAGGCCGAGGACGATGATCGCGTTGCGCGTCAGGCTGAACTCAAGTAGCGACTTAATCAAATGACCCTGCCGTGCCTGTGTTTGCCGATCTCATGCACGCGTCGCGGTCAGCCCGCTTCGCCCAGGATCAGCTGGTTGCTGAGGAACACCGCCCCTTCGGTGACGATGGTCTCGCCCGGCTGCAAGCCGTCGAGAATCTGGACCCAGCCCCCCTGACGGATTCCGGTCCGCACCGTGCGCCTGACGAAATGCCGGCTGTCCCTGGTCATCCAGACGGTCATCGTGCCATCCCCTTCCCTGACCACGCCGTCCTCGGGCACGGCGAGCGAGCGTACGGCATCGCCCACGCGAATGATGAAGCTCGCATACATGCCCGAACGCAGCAGGTGTTCGGGATCGTCGATTTCGGAGCGAACCAACTGCCGATGAGTGTTGGGGTCGATCATTGAGCCGACCGTGGTGACGTGTCCTTTGAAAACCCTGTCGGGATAGGCCGGCACCCTCACCTCGACCGGCTGCCCCACCTTGTAAGCCGGGGCGTCGGTTTCGATAACGTTCGCGATCATCCACATGGTCGAGATGTCGGCGATCTGGAATGGCGGCAGCGCGGTACCAGGCTGTGTCAGGAATCCCGGCGCAGCATTGCGGGTTACCACCCGCCCCGAGATCGGGCTCGCGACGATGAGCGTCGAGTCGATCTTGCGGTCGGCCAGGATCTTGTCGACTTCGGCATCGGTCTTGCCGAAGATGCGCACCGCATTCCTGGCGGCTTTGAAATTGCCTTCTGCCGTCTGCTGATCGGAGGTGGCCTGATCGACGTCTCTCTGGGCCATGCCACCTGACTTCAACAGCCCCGTCGCGCGCGCCAGGACCTTCTTCTGCAGTTCGAGGACGCCAGCCGTCGCCAGCAACGTCGATTCCGCCTGCAGCAGATCCGGACTATCGATCGTGAACAGAACGTCACCCGCCTTGACGTCGTCGCCCACGTTATAAAAGGCTTTCAGGATTTTTCCCGAATACTGCGAGAAGACCTGGACCAGCATGTTCTCGTTGAAATCGATGGTACCGATCG
>Ga0153954_1000725_pt1 | contig 23041 bp, 17 predicted proteins | sample TSFL038MetaG_FD_102277 | JGI IMG/M metagenome (GOLD analysis project Ga0153954, IMG submission 102277) | Attine ant fungus gardens microbial communities from Florida, USA - TSFL038 MetaG | ecosystem: Host-associated > Fungi > Mycelium > Unclassified | place: USA: Florida, Wekiwa Springs State... | reverse complement strand
CGCTGGCCGGACCCGCTGAGCGGCCAGAACATCCGCGTCGAACATTGGGTCGTGGCCGAACGGCAAGGCCAGGCCGCGGCGCTCAACCTGCTCGACCGCCGGCGGCGCTATGACGATGTGCCGTTCTTCTGGAGCCAGCACTATGATGTCACCATCCGCTATGTCGGCCATGCCGAAAAGTGGGACCAGACGATGATCGACGGCGACCTCGCCGCCAAGAACTGCCAGGTGGCCTATCTCAGCCAGGGCCGAAAACTGGCCGTGGCGACCATCGGCCGCGACCGCGAGTCGCTGATTGCCGAAGCCGGCTTCGAAGCGCTGATCGCCGAAGCCTAGCCCGTCGTCATTGCGAGCGAAGCGAAGCAATCCAGGGCAAAGGCTGGATTGCTTCGTCGCTCCGCGCCTCGCAATGACGTCTCCTCCCCACTGAAACACGGGCTCGCCTCCCATGCGACATCGCCGCAGGGCGCGGAGGCTTGCCTAGCCCCCCGGATTTTTGTGAATACGGGTTGCCGCAGATGTGCGGCGGACCTGCGCGGCCGGCCGCGCGAAAGGAATGACATGCGATTGGCTAGGATCCTGGCGGTGAACGCGCTGGCTCTTTTCATCGGCGCGGCTTGCTGCATCGGCGCAACGCGCGCGGCGCCCGCGATCGCTGTCGGCCCGCAATACGATACGACGCATGTCTATGTCGCCTCGGATGACTTCGAGCGCTTCGTGAAAAGTTTCCTGGCGACCTTCGGCGGCGTCGCGACAAAAGAGATCATCGCCAATGCCACGCCGACGCCGAGCACGACGAAATCGCAGCTCATCCATTCGCCGGTCGGCACGCTCTCCGTCTTCGGTTATGTCACGCCGATCCCCGCGCCGTTCGGCGCCGAACGCAACGGCTTTCTCGTCGCCGATTTCGATGCGGCGATTGCCGCGGCGCGCGCCAATGGCGCCGGCCTGATCGTTGCGCCTTTCGAGGATGCGATCGGCCGCGATGCGATCGTCCAATGGCCGGGCGGCGTCAACATGCAGCTCTATTGGCACAATGTTCCGCCGCATTCTCCAGCGCTCGCGACGATCCCGGAAAATCGCGTCTATGTCGCGCCGGAGCAGGCGGATGCCTTCATCCGCGCCTATCTTGCTTTCTCGCAAGGCAAGATCATCAAGGATGATCGCAAGGCGCCGGGGATCGAAGTCGGCGAGCCGTTTCACACCTTTCGCCGCGTACTGATCTCATCGCGCTTTGGCAAGACGCTGGTTCTCGCGACGGACGGTCAACTGCCCTATCCCTGGGGACGCGAGACGACGGGCTTTGAAGTCGCCGATCTCGACGCGACGATCCTGAAAGGGGAAGCCGCCGGCGTGTTCATCGTCGTCGAGCCCTTTGCCGCGGCAGGCCGGCGCACGGCCTTCTTCCAGTTCCCCGGCGGCTATATTGCCGAGGTCCATACCGCTGCGAAACCCTGAGCATTCAGGCGACGTTCACCGCCCGCATAAGAGCTTCTGCGGCGCCGGAACTCCATGACCCTGCTTGGAATTGCCAAAATTGCCCTGTTGGGTGCGGCCGGCGCGACAGGAGCGAGCACAAAATATGAGAATTCTGCTCAACGATTATTCAGGCCATGCCTTTACCGTCGAACTGGCGCGCGAACTTGCCAAGCGTGGCCATAACGTTTTGCATCTTTCGCTCGGCGATTTTCAAAGCCCGAAGGGCGATCTCGCCCGCCAGCCTGATGATCCTGCAACGTTCGAGGTTGAAGCCATCAGCCTCGGCAAGCCATTCAAGAAATATGATTTCGTTGCCCGCCGCCAGCAGGAGATCGAATACGGCCGCCGCGTCACGGCGCGCATCGCCGATTGGCAGCCCGATGTCGTCGTCGGCTGCAACAATCCGCTCGATCCGCAGCAGGTGATTCAAACTTATTGCCGCGCGCGTAATATTTGTTTCGTATTCTGGCTTCAGGACATTTATTCGAACGCGATCAAAGCTGTCTTGCAGAAAAAGATTCCAGTTGTTGGACATGCGATCGGCGTTTGGTACGAAGAATTGGAAAAGCGCCTGTTGCGGCGCTCGGATCAGGTCATCGCCATTACGGAAGATTTCATCGCGCCGCTCATTGCCTGGCATGTGCCGCGTGAACGCATTTCGGTCATCGAGAATTGGGCGCCGAAAGACAAGATTCTGCTTCTGCCGCGCGACAATCATTGGAGCCGCGCGCACGATTTGAACGGGAAATTTGTGCTGATGTATTCCGGAACGCTCGGCCTCAAACACAACCCGGCTTTGCTTGTCGCAACGGCCGAGGCGTTCAAAGCCGAGCCCGAGGTTGCTGTCGTCGTGATCTCCGAGGGCAAATATGCCGACGAGGTGCGCGAGACGGCACAAAGCCGCGGCCTTGCCAATCTCACCGTTCTGCCGTTCCAGAGCTTCCAGGATTACAGCGCCGTTCTCGCGACCGGCGACGTGATGCTGGCGATGATCGAGCCCGACGCCGCGATCTACTCCGTGCCGTCGAAGGTTCTCTCCTATCTCAGCGGCGGCAAGGCCATTGTGCTCGCGGCCAATGCGGCAAATCTCGCGGCACGAATCTTGATGCGCTCCGGCGCCGGCGCGGTTGTTGCGCCGGACGACGAAGCTGGCTTTGTCGCGGCGATCCGGCGCTTCCTGAAAGATCCGGAGGCACGTCAGAAAGCTGGCGCCGCGGCCCGCGCCTATGCGGACGAGAATTTCGACATCGGCGCGATCGCTGCACGCTTTGAAAGCATCCTGGCCTCATCCGCCAAAACCCCCGGCGTCGGCGTGAGCGCCGGATAGACTGAGAAGACCCGTGACCTGCATCATGTTCTTCTGGGAGAATTTCGGACCGACCCATGTCGACCGCTGCGATGCCGTGGCTCGCGCCATGCCGCGCAAGTCGGTCGTCGGCATCGAGCTCAACCCGGCAAGCACGACTTACGCCTGGACGCCGGAAACGGGACAGCATTTCACCAAGCGGACATTGCGCGACGGCAAGTCCCATTGGGGTGCGCTACGTACCGCCTTCGAGCTTGTCCGCGCCAGCGTCAACGCCGGCGCCAAGCATGTCTTCCTCTGCCATTATAACGAGCCAAGCGTCCAGATCGCCGCCATGCTGATGCGGCTGCTGCGCAAGCGTGTCTATCTTCTGCTCGATTCGAAGTTCGACGACCGGCCGCGCTCCATCTGGCGCGAGGCGCTGAAAGCCGTCTGGATCTGGCCCTATGTCGGCGCCATCGTCGGCTCGCGCCGCAGCCGGCAATATTTGGGCTTCCTCGGGCTCAGCAACGCCCGGATTGAGAATTATTACGACACGATCTCGGTCGAACGCATCCGTCGCGCCGCCGGCGTGCCGCCCGCACCCGAAGGGGTCGATTTCCACGACCGGCATTTCACCATCGTCTCGCGCCTCGTCGCCAAGAAGAATTTGTTTGTGGCGGTCGATGCCTTTGCGCTGTATGTATCACGCACCAACCACCCGCGCCGGTTGCGGATTTTTGGAGACGGCGGACTCGATCAGGAATTGCGCGAGCACGTGCGCGAGCTGAACCTGACCGAATTCGTCACCTTCGAAGGCTTTCAGCAGGCCGATGCGGTGAGCCAGGCGCTTGGATCGACTCTCGTGCTGATACAGTCGAGCTCGGAAGAACAGTTCGGCTTCGCCATTGTCGAGGCCTTGGCCATGGGCGTGCCGGTCATCGTCTCGGACAATTGCGGGGCGCGCGACGAATTCGTCCGCTCGGGCGTGAACGGTTTCGTCGTCCAGGCAGACAATGTCGAGGGCATCGCCTTTTTCCTCGGCCGACTGGCCTCCGATCAATTGCTGTGGGAGCGGCTCTCGGCCGGCACGACCGCCTTCGCCGCCGAGGCTGATGCCATAAGCTTTGCCCATTCCGTCGGGCGCCTGACCGCGAGCGCCTGACACGTGCCGACGCGGCTCAGGAAGGTCGTCTTTCTCTGGGAAAATTTCGGCCCGATGCATGTCGATCGGCTGAGCGCGCTGGCGCGGGCCGTCGCCGATCAATGGGAGATTGTCGGCGTCCAATGGACGGGTAAGAGCACGACCTATGACTGGGTCGCGCCGGACGCGAAGAATTTCAGCCTCGTCACGCTCTTTCCCGACGCCGCGCCCGCCTCGATCAGCTTCCCGCGAAAACTCTGGCGTACCTTGTCATTCTGCCTGAAGTCGAAGGCCGATGCCTTTTTCTTCAGCCATTATAATGATCCGGTGATCATCATCATTTCGGCGATCCTGGCGCTGACGCATAAGCGGGTCTTCGGCATGCTGCTGTCGAAGTTCGACGATTATGATCGCAAGATCCGCTGGGAAGTTTTCAAATCGCTGATCCTCCTGCCCTATGCCGGATTCCTCACCAATCGCGGCCGGTCGGAGGACTACATTCACTTCCTGCGCGGGACCAAAGTGCCGATCGCCTATGGCCACAACACTTTGTCGGTCGGCGAAATCCGTAGCTTGGCGGGCGCCGAGCCCGCACCCGGTGGCGCGCCGCATGCCGAGCGCCATTTCACCGCCATCACCCGCCTCGTGCCGAAAAAGAACTTGGCCGTCTTGCTCGATGCCTATGCGCTTTATCGCCAGGCCGTCGCCGCACCCCGCCCCTTGCACATCTGCGGCTCCGGCGAACTTGAAGCCGAATTGCGGGCGAAAATCGCCGCGCTCAATCTCGGCGATCTTGTCGTCTTGCGCGGCTTCTTGCAGCGGCCGGAGATTGCGCATGAGCTTGCGCAATCGCTCGCGCTCGTCCTGCCGAGCATCGAAGAGCAATTCGGCAATGTCATCATCGAAGCGCAAGCGATGGGCGTGCCGACGATCATTTCGCATAATTGCGGCGCGCTCGAAACGCTGGTGCGCAGCGGCGTCAATGGTTTCGTCGTCGAGCCGGACAATCCCGCCGGCCTTGCGTTTTTCATGCAATGGCTGCACGAAGACGAAGATCTTTGGGAGCGCATGGCGCTCGGCTGCGCCCAGTTCCTGCCGCGCGCAGACACCCCCGCCTTCGTCGATGGGGTCATGAAATTGCTATGATTTTCCAGAACTTTAGCATGGCCGCGCGCAGATTTCCGGCGGCGAGGATTTAACCAAGAATGTTTGCCCGCCTGCTTCGCGGTATCGGCGCCAACGCCTTAAGCCAGATCGTCACCATCGGCCTGCAATTGGCGCTTGTTCCCGTGCTCGCCACGCACTGGGGCCTGAAGCTCTACGGCATCTGGCTGATGCTCTTCACCATCCCGTCCTATCTCGCGCTGGGTGACTTCGGCTTTGCGACGGCCGCGGGCGTCGACATGACGATGAAAGTCGCGCGCGACGACAAGGACGGCACGCTCCTCACCTATCACAGCGCGCTCGCCGCAATCGCCGTTGTCTCGACGACAGTCTTTCTCATCGCGGTGGCGATCTGCACGCTGCTGCCCGCACCCTGGGTCACGTTCGATATCCCGGAAGGTCCCGACGTCATCCGGCTCGTACTGATCTTGATCGTCGCCTATGGGCTGATCTGCCTCGCAAGCAGCATATTGATGGCGGGATTTCGCTGCTCCGGGCTTTATGCGCTCGGCGTGGTCGGCCAATCGGTCACGCAATTGACCGAGGGCTGCGCCTGTATCGTCACGGTGCTCTGCGGCGGCTCGCTGCTGGCCGCTGCCTCCGCCTATGTCATCGCCCGCACAATCTGCGTCATCGGCCAGGCGCTGATGCTGACTTTTAACGTGCCTTGGCTCCGGCTTGGTTTTTCTGGCGCCAATCTCGACGAGATCAAGCGGCTGGCAAAGCCCGCCTTCGCCGCCATGGCCCTGCCGTTCGCACAGGCGGCCTTTCTGCAAGGCACGCCCGTCATGCTCGGCGCCGCGACGAGCGCCGCGACGGTGCCGATCTTCACCACGGCGCGCACGTTGATCCGCGCCGGCGTTCAGTTCACGACGCTGCTGAACCATGCGCTGATGCCGGAATTCTCGATGGCCGTAGCGCGCGGCGACGGGCGTCTGCAACGGCATTTCCTCTTCGCGACCTTCGTGACCGATGCTGCAATCCTCGTGCCCGGGGCATTGGTCATGCTCCTCTTCGGGCAAAAGATCATCGTGCTCTGGACGCATCACACCGTGCATCCGAGCTTCGATCTCATCGCGGTCATGACTGCGGTGATGTTCATCAACGGCATGTGGCTTCCGGTCTCGAACCTGATCCTCGCCGCCAATCGCCATGCGACGTATTCCTACATCTTCCTCGCCGCCGCGATTGCCAGTGTCGCGCTTTGCTATCCGTTGTCGCTGCGCTGGCAGGCGACCGGCGCCGGCCTCGCCCTGCTCGCCCTCGACTGCTTCATGTTCGTTGTCGTGATGCGCCTCGCCCATGCGCAAATCCTCAAGCCAAGCCGCACGGCGGGCCCCCAAGAACAAATTTCGGAAGTGATATGACTCGCGACGTAGGGGTTTTTCACCCCGGAACACAGCATTCGTGGCAAACCGCGCGGGCGCTCCAAAGCGCCGACAGGCTCGGCTGGTATGCAACCTCGATCTTCTATCGCGCCAACCGCTGGCCCTATCGTGCGCTCCCCTATCTGCCGGCGAAGCTGCGCGAAAAGCTGATGGCGGAATTCGGCCGCTTCTATCACCCGGGCCTCGCGCCGGATGCGGTGCGCACCTTCGGCCTGCATGAATGGGTCGAGCGTGGTTTCACCCGCGCCGGGCTTCGCCGCCTTGCGGCGCGCGTCAACACCGAAGGCAATACGGTTTTCGCCAAATCGGTTTGCCGCCTGATCGAGCGCGAGCCGGTCGCCGCCGTCTGGGGCTATGACACGTCCTCGATCGATGTTTTCGCCTTCGCCAAACAGCGCGGGATCGTCCGCATCCTCGACAAGACCATCGGCGATCCGCGCGTCTACAACGCGCTGATGAAGGAAATCTACGCCGACTATAAACCCTTCTTCTCAAGCCCGAACTTCACCGTTCCGCAAGCCGTTATCGATATCCAGGACAGGGAATACGACCTCGCCGACGGCATCGTGGTCGGCAGCGATTTCTGCCGCGATACGATTCTCGATCCGCTCGCCCGCCCGGACCTCGCCGGCAAGATCGACGTGCTGCCCTATTGCTTCGACGACGTCTTCTTCAAGCCCGGCCCGCCGCCGCTACGGCCGAAAGACCGGCCGGTGCGTTTCCTCTTCCTGGGCCAGGCGGGCCCGCGCAAAGGCATCCACCTTCTGCTCAAGGCGTTCGCGCGGCTACCGCGGAATGCCGCGACGCTGACGATCGTCGGCCAATTGCAAGTGCCGGGGGCGACCTTCCGCCAATATGCGGATCTTGTGACCTTGATCCCGACCGTGCCGCGCGCCGCCGTTGCCGACTATCTGCGCGAGGCCGATTGCCTCGTCTTCCCGACCTATTTCGAAGGCTCGCCGATCACGATCTACGAGGCGCTTGCCTGTGGCTGCGCCGTGGTCCAGTCGAAGAACTCAAACCTCGACGCCATTCCCAAGTCCGGCCTCGCGCTCGAGCGGCTCGACGAAGAAAGCGTTCATGCGGCGCTCATGTACGTGATCGATAATCGCGACATCCTGCAAGCGTGGCAGCAGGCTGCGCCGCCCATTGCCGAAGGTTTTACTGTCGCTGCCTATCAGAAGGCGGTATTGGACTATCTCAGTAAAATCTTGGGAACGAAGGGATAAATGCCCTGAAGTTGGTTCCGGAGGATAGTTTGCTCGCGCCGTCGCAAGAAGTCAGAACCGAGGACAAAGCCCGGCAGGACGATTTTTATACCTCGCCGAACGCCGTCGTTTACATCTTCGGCGTCATCGATTCGCTCGTCCCGTTCTCGTATATTCTCAACGTCTATCCAAACTATTGGCATGCGGCGACGCTGGCGATCAAGCTGGCTCTGTGTCTCGTCTATTATCGATATATTTCCATCAGCCGCATCGCCGTGATGTCGGCGCTTGTCCTCACGTCGATCATTCTGATTTCCTCGGTTCCCGGCGGCTCGCAGTTCTCGGACTACGTCAAGATCTTTGGGTTCATGACCCATGTCTTCATCACCTTGGCGATCGTCCGCCGCGACAATTTGCAGAAATATGTCCTGAGCTGCGTTGGGGTGCTCTTTGCCAGCACGTTGATCTATCTGGTCGCGGCGAAAATGGGCCTGATCGACACCACCTTCGGCCGCTATTCCTATTTCCATCATTCGCATCCCAATCTCGGGTCTGAGATCATCGCCATGTCGGTGGTGCTTGCGGCCTGCGTGCTCTCCTGGCCGCTGTTCCTCGTCGTGACGCTGCCGTCGCTTTACGCGATCTATTTGATGGAAGGCCGTGCCGCCTTTGTCGTCGCGGTCATCACCGTCGGCGCCAAGCTTGTCTATGAGGAATGGGGCAACAAGAAACGTCTTGCTTTGATCGTCGGCGGGCTTGCCTGCGCCGGCGCGGCGCTTCTGCTTCTCTCCAACAAGGCCGCCGCCCTGCTCAATTCAATTCTGCTGCTGCACGACAAATATCGCGGCCTAGGCTCGGGCTTTGTCGGGCGCGATCAGCTCTGGAGCGTGGCCTGGCATTGGTTTCTGGCGAGCCCGCTCATTGGCAATGGCGCCGGCTTCTTCGACCGCTACGGCGTCGAAGTCCATAATTTCTTTTTGTTCGGACTCTCCGAGTTCGGCATCCTGTCGCTCGTGATCTACGGGATGATCTTCTTCCTGTTCTACGATCTCTATCGTACCAACAGGAAGTGGTTCTTCTGCTTCCTCGGCATCCCGGTCTTCTGGATGTTCAACGACCGTTTCTTCAACATCAATCCGTACCCGTTCCTGTTCTATATCGTGCTCTTTGCGCAGGCGAACACGGCGGCCGCCGGCTGGCAGCCGGCGCTGTTGATGCAAAAAGCAAAATCGCCGGTCAATCCCGCGAGCTGAGTGCGCGCCTAGAGCGCCGGACGTTCAAATTGAATCGCTCGGCCTTTTAAGTCTTTCTCATCGCATCGGATTTGTCCGAAAACCGCTTCGCACTTTTCGGTCCGATGCTCTAGCGCACCGCGACGCCGGTGCGCGACTGGACATCTTGGAACGTGACTTCCTGGTTCTTGACCGTCACACAGCGTTGCGCTGCGATCTGGTGGTTCGAGCTGCGGCACGCGGCATAAAGCGTATCGCGGTCGACATCGCCGATCGGATTGTGGTCATCGAACCCGTAAAGCTGCAGCGACGGCAGCCGATTGCAGGCAGCAATACAGGCAGATAAAGTATTGGCCGGGCCAGTGATCACGAAGCCAGAGCCTTTGGCTTTCGGATCGTGATTGTTGTCGAGCGCCGTGCAGCTTGAAAAAGTCGTCAGCTTGCAATCGATGATGAACCCGTCGCCGAAATTGCGGTCGCCGCGACAGCCGGTGAAGCGATGATAGAGGCCCTGCACGACAAAGCCGACGTCTGAAATCTCACCGACGCAATTGGTGATGAAATGATTGGCGTCGCGAATGAGAAAGGCGGCGATCGTGCGATCCGAGCCATTCCCGCTCAGCGCATGCAGCGACGTATTGGCCTCGATGCGGTTGAGATAATGATCCGTGCCGCCGATGGTGATGGCGCCGGCGAGTTTCGGCCGGGCACGATTGAGCAGGACATTCGTCGTCAATACGTCTTCGATCACGCAGGCCATGCCGCTCGTGATGACGATCGCCTCGTCGGCGAAATTATCGAATTGCGCGACCTTGATCGCGCACCAGCTCGCCTTCTGCAGGCGGATGCCGCCGGCGGCCAGGTTCGGGCCGCCGCCACGGAAATTGATCCCCGACACCGCCGCGGCGGTGACGCCTTTTTCCGGCGTGTCGAGGCAGTAGCCTGGATGCGTGCAGCGTAGCGCCGTGCCGAGAATCTTGCTTGGGCTATAGCCATAGGCTTCCGCGGTCGACGATAGCGTGACGCCGTTCTTCAGAATGACGTTGTTGCAGATGTAGGACCCGGGGGGCACGCGCACGACGCCGCCGCCGCGCACTTCGGACCAATCGATCGCCGCTTGGAAGGCAATGCTGTCGTCAATGTCGTCGTCGCCGCGCGCGCCGAACCAACAGACATTCACGTCGCCCGAAAAGACGCGCGCGAAACGCCCGGGCTGGCCTTCGGCGACGCTGTCCGGCTTGATATAGACCGCATTGTCGTCCGCGGCCTGCGAATTGGCCATCCAGCGGAAAGTGCCGCCACCGCGATCATTGTCGGCATGATGGTTGAGAACGACGGCATCGATATCGGCGAGATCGTGCGGATCTTCGACGCTGCGCAGATCGGACAGGGTCGCAAACCGGCTCTGCGTCGCAAGCGGCGGCGATGGATCTGGATCGGGATCCGCTGCCGCGGCCGTGCGCTCGCCGAGCGCATAAGCGCCGGAGCCGACAAAGCCGCCGAAGATGATCTTGAGGAGGTTACGGCGTCTCAGGAGATCTTTATTCAATATCCGCATATGGTCCCGATTGTCCCTCATGTGCCGGCCGAGCGCTCATTAAGCCAAGCGGCGACTAGTGTCACGCCGGGCGTCGCAATCGCCGCCGCGCCGCGCGTAGAAAATGCCCGATGAACTTGCGCGGGCTTTTGCGCCCGACGCCCATCTCCCGCGCGAGCCAGGCGCGGCGGCGCGCCGGATCGGCAGGAACAGATTTGCCCGCCGCCAGGCGCGCAAAAAGATCGGCGAACCCATAGGTCTTCTCGGACGGCAGATGCCAGACCGGCCGGTCGAGATCGGCCGCCTCTGTATTGTTGAGCTTCCAGGTCGTCCAGATTCGCCGGGCGATCGCATTGGCATTCGGCGCCCGCAGCCCCAGCCGCCACATGAGATAGCTGAAGAAATGCGCCTCGTCGGAGAAATAGGCTTTGCCGGCGGCTGCGAGCGCATCGTTCTTGACCCGCACCTCCTTGGCGAGCGGCAGCAGGCGCGCGAGCAGTGCGCCGCTCAAGCCATAGAACTCGCCGCCGAAATAATCCGGCGGCGCGGCCGGGCGCGCTTCGCCGACTTCGGAATAGACATCCATCGCCCGCCGGCGCGACAGGCCGTTGGCGTCCTCATCCGCGCTCACATCGACGGTGATGAGCAAAGCGCCGTCGTGCCGCGCGAGGGCAAAAGCGGGGCTGAGATCGCCGACGATCAGGCAGTCATTGTCCATGACAAGGAGTGTATCGTCGGCGCCAAGGCGGCCCGCCGCATAGTCGAGAATGTCGAACAGGAAATATTGGTTGAACCACGGCCGCCGCGTGCCGGCCGGCGCCCAGGTGTAGCGCAAGGTGACAAGCTCGACGCCGAAATCGACAAGCGCCTTGTTGAGATCAATGCCATCGACGACCGGCAGCCGCGACACGTTGGTGAAGAGCAGAAGCCGCACGCCCTCCTTCTTGAGAGAGGTCTGGGCGCTCCAAAAGAAGGTGTAGACGCAACGCCAATAGATGTTCTGCGTCGCCTGGCTTGTCGTGAGGCCGCCGACCTGCGGATAAAGCCCGCCCTCTTGCGGCGACTCGACATACATCCATGTTGACACGTAATCGGTGGCGCTCATCTTCCGTTCAACCAATTTGGGGTGGTCTTCGTCTTTCGGCGCGTTGGGATACACCAGGTGGCAGGTTCGATAAAATGACAGGCGGCGAAAAAAACGGGCGTCCGCTCAGGGTCGGGCTCCTGACCGCACGCGTCTCGCGGCGCGGTGGCGGCGTCTTCGAGGCGGTGCTGGCCGAAGCGCAGGCGCTCGAAGCGCAGGGCGGCGGGCTCGTGCCTATCGTCTTCGGGGCCGCCGATCCGTTCACGGCCGAGGACCGCATGCGTTTCGGCGCGATCGGGACGATCACCGTGCCCGGCCGCGGGCCGGCGGCCTTCGATTATGCGCCCGGACTTTTGGGACAGCTTCTCGCCGCCGATATCGATCTCCTGCATCTGCACGGGATTTGGCAATATGCCTCGCTTTGCGGCGCGCTGTGGGCGGAGCGGACGGGGCGGCCCTATGTGATTTCGCCGCATGGCATGCTCGACCCCTGGATTACGGCGCGCGGACGCTGGAAAAAGACGCTGGCACGGCTTGGCTACGAAAAGCGAAGCTGGCGCGATGCCCGCCTGTTTCACGCCCTGACCGCGGCGGAGGCAGCCGATATCGCGCAGGAGACCGGCACTGACGCGGCGCGCATCGCCATCGTGCCGAATTATGTAGCGGCAGATGATGCGGCCACGCCAAGCCCACGCTCGAAGCTCATCGTCTATATCGGCCGCATCCATCCGAAGAAGAACCTCGATCCGCTGATCGAGGCTTGGATGGCGGCGGGCGGCGGCCCGGCCGGCTGGCGGCTCGCCATCGCCGGCTGGGGCGAGGCTGCCCATGTCGCGGCGCTGCGGAGCAAGCTCACTGCTGCCGCCGACCCATCGATCGATTTCCTCGGCCCGGTCTACGGCGAGGCGAAGCAAAAGCTGCTGCGCGAGGCGCGTTTCGTCGTTCTGCCCTCGTTGAGCGAAGGTCTGCCGATGGCGATCCTTGAAGCCTGGGCCGCCGCGACCCCCACGCTGATGTCGGCCGCCTGCAATCTGCCGGTCGGTTTTGCGCAAGGCGCGGCGCTTGAGAGCGGGACCGAAACGGCCGCCATTGCGGCGGTGCTGCGGCACGCCTTTGCCCTGACCGAAGGCGAATGGGAGAAAATGTCGGCCGCCGCCCGCGACGTCGCCGCGAGCCGCTTCTCGCCCCAGGCGGTCGCCGCGCAATGGGTGGCGATCTACCGCCGGCTGCACGCAGGGATATAATAACGCCATGAGCATTCTCGATGCGCGGAAAACCAAGCCGCTCGAAGGCGGCGCAAGCTTCAGCTTCGCCAATCGCGCCTATCGGGCGCTCTGGCAAGTCGCCTGGGCGGGCCTTGCCGCCTGGACGCCGCCGCCGCTCTTTGGCTGGCGGACGGCGCTGCTGCGCCTCTTCGGCGCTGAGATTGCCGCGACCGCCCGCGTCTATGGCAAGACGCGCATCTGGTATCCGCCGAACCTCGTGATGGACGATCACGCGCTGCTCGGCCCCGGCGTCAATTGCTACAATCAGGCGCCGATCTCGATCGGCGCGAAGGCCGTCGTGTCGCAGGGCGCGCATCTCTGCGCCGGCACGCATGACATCAACGATCCTGATTTCCAATTGATTGCCAAGCCGATCAGCATTGGCCCGCAAGCCTGGGTGGCGGCGGAAGCCTTTGTCGGTCCGGGCGTCACGATCGGCGAAGGCGCGGTGCTTGGGGCGCGCGGCGTCGCGTTTCGCGATATCGAGCCTTGGGCCGTCTATGCCGGCAATCCGGCGCGGAAGCTGAAGGACCGGCCGCGCTTTTGAAGGTGCGCGGCCGGGGAAATACCGCGCCTCAATAGGCCTGCTGGCGAGTGACCTCGAGGCAGGTGCGCAGGATGATCTTCAGATCGAGCGTCAGCGACCAATTATTGATGTACCAAAGGTCGAGGTCGACACGCTTGCGCATGTCATCGACCTTGGCGGTCTCGCCGCGCTGACCATTGACCTGCGCCCAGCCGCTCATGCCCGGCTTGACGTGATGGCGGAAGGCGTAAGTGGCAATGATCTGCCGGTAATGATCATCATGCGCCAGCGCATGCGGGCGCGGCCCGATGAGCGACATGTCGCCTTTGACGACATTGAAGAGCTGCGGCAGCTCGTCGATGCTGGTACGGCGGAGCCAGGCGCCGACCCGCGTGACGCGGCGATCGCCGCGCGCCGCCTGGACGACGACCGGGCCGTCTTCCATCACAGTCATCGTGCGGAATTTATAGATGTGGAACTTCTGCCCGTCGAAGCCGGTCCGCTGCTGGCGAAACAGCACCGGCCCCTTGCTGTCAAGCTTGATGGCGACCGCCACCAGCAGCATCAGCGGCATGAGGGCAAGCGTCGCGACCGTGGCCAACAGGGTATCGAAGGCGCGCTTGACGAAGCGTTCGAAATGGGTGAGCGGGGCGCGCTGCAATTCGACCGAGAGCATCGTCTCCGGGGCGAATTCGGCCTGCCGGTCGATGGTCCCGCGCACGGTGCGGTCAGGCAGGAGCCGGACGGCCAGCGGCGAAGCGCGGAAGCGCTCCTTGATCTTTTCGATCACCTCGGTGCGGCGCCAATCGACGGCGATGACGAGCTCGTCGGCGTGGTGGCGGCGGGCCACATCGATGGCAAGATCGAGGGCGGCGACATCGAGCCCTTCGGCGGTCTTTTCGCCGGCGCCGGCGATTGTCACCCGCGCCAGTTCCTTGAGACCGAAATGGGTGAGAAGGTTCTTGGCGCTGAGGTGGCCAAGCTCGGCCGGTTCGCCGACGATCACCGCACGGCGGCCGACGATGCCGCCCTGGGCGATGACCGAACGCATCAGCCGCGCCGACACCAGCCGGGCGCCGAGCACGACGGCCAATTCGGTGAAGGCGAAAATGATGATCGTGCCGCGCGAGAAAATCGTGCCGACCCGCAGCAGGAAGAGAACCGCGGTCAGCGACAGAAGCACCGTGCCCCAGACGAAGATGGTCTTGGAGACATTCTTCTGCGGATTGAGCGTCGCCTGCATGCTGTAAAGGCCGAGCGCCTTGGCGAGCAGGATATAGCCGAGGCCGCCGCAGAAGCCGATGCCAAGGGCGATATCGGTCTGTACGATGTCGTGGCGGATGAGAACATTATAGAACCAATCCGCGAAGAGACTCGACAGAACGATCAAAACGCCGTCCGCGGCGCCGACAAAAGCGGCAACCGTGTAATAAGAAATAGTCAGACGACGAGAGACCCAGGAGGTATTTGCCGGGCTGGCAATGCGGACAATCTGATTCATGAACTCTCACACCACGCAGAGATTCACAGAATGAAATCCAGAGAGGATGGGAGGGAGGTTCCTCTCTAAAACGACGGTCTAATCCTTCCTGCATGAACGGCGCCTGTACGGAGCCATTCGTGAAAATTTTGTAATCAAGGAAGCAATGATCAGGCCACGCACGCGCGCAATAGCCCCCGCCGGTCTGGCGGTCAGTGCGGCCAAAGATAAGTTGCGACTTTCAACGGCAAGTTGACCGGATCAAGGCAGACGGATGACTTCGAAAGACACCGAAGTCATCCGTCAGATTGTCAGTTGCGGCCCGATTCCGCCTTGCCGGCGCGGTCGAGCACGGCGAATTCCTCGTCGGACAGCGTGATCTCGACAGCAGAGACATTCTCTTCGAGATGCGAGACTTTCGACGTCCCAGGAATGGGCAGCATGACGGGGCTGCGCTTCAACAGCCAGGCGAGCGCGACTTGGCTCGGCGCATGGTTATGGGCCTTGGCGATCTTGTCGAGCACCGAGCCGCTTTCGGTGAGCTTGCCGGCCGCCAGCGGGAACCAGGGGATGAAACCAATCCCCTCGGCCTCGCAATAGTCGAGGACGTCCTCGCTGCCGCGGTCGACCAGATTATAACGGTTCTGAACTGTCGCGACCTTGAAGACTTTCTGCGCCGCCTTGATCTGCTCGACGGAAACCTCGCTGAGACCGGCATGGGCGATGACGCCCTCATCGAGCAGCGATTTGATCGCGGCGAATTGATCCTCGCGCGGGATCGAAGGGTCGATCCGGTGCAATTGCCAAAGATCGATCCGTTCGACGCCAAGCTTTTTAAGGCTTCGATGCGCCTCGGCGCGCAGATAATCCGGCTTGCCGTTCGGCGTCCAACGATCCGGACCCGGACGTTCGAGGCCACCCTTTGTGGCGATAAATAGCCCCTTGTAGGGATGCAGCGCCTCGCGCAGCAGCTCTTCCGAGACATCCGGCCCGTAGGAATTGGCGGTATCGATAAAATTGACGCCAAGCTCCGGAAGCCGCCGCAACGTCCGAAGTGCCTCGGCGCGATCTTCCGGCGGCCCCCAGATACCGGGGCCGGTGATGCGCATCGCGCCAAAGCCGAGCCGGTGGACCTTGGCCTTGCCATCGATGGCGAATGTGCCTGACTTGCCGGCGTCGAGATGTGCCATTTTTTGCTCCATGATGTGCTTTGTGCCCACCATAGCTAGCAATGCGAAAGGCGTTTGCCAGGCCTCCGGCGGCAAGTTCCGGGGGCCTAGCCTTGTGACTACCGGCGTGATTACCGCTTGTCGTCCGGGCGGTGGCCGCCGCCCGCCGGATGCGGCGGGTGTTCCGCATGCATCGCCGCGCCATGGGGCGCGGCATGCATGGCCGGACCGCCACGAGGCGCTTCACGCATCGCCGGCGCGCCGTGCGCCGGACCATGCATTGCCGCCCCGCCACTGAACCCGGCGTGCATCGCCGCGCCTGTATGGGGCGCATTCGGCCGCTCCGGCGGCGTGTGGGCCTCGGGCCGCCCGGGGGTCACGGGTCGCGCATGCGCATTTTCGTTCATGCGCATCGCCGGGCCACCTTCCATCATCATGCCTGGCGCATGGGCGTGAGGCCGCCGGTCTTCGCCGGCCGCCGCGGCCGGGTTCGGATTGGCAGGAACGCCAACAGCCGCGCCATGCTCTTCCGGGCGCTTGCCGGCCATTTCGCCGTGTTCGGGCATCACCGGCGTTGCTGCCGCGGGTCTTTGCATCCCCGCCGGCGGCATCTCGCCCGGCGCTTCGGCTCCATGGGCCGGCCGTTCGCCGGCCCGTGCCGGCGTCGCGCCCGGCCCATTGAACTCGCCCGGCCGCGCCGTCGCGGCGACTGTCGGGCGGCCGTGATTTGAAGACGCAAAGCCGGAACTGTTCACGCTCGCCGCGCGCAGATGCTCCGTTTGCAAGCGGGTCGGCGGCACATGCGGCTCGCGCGCGAAGGCCTCGTCGGCCGCCGTCGGCCGCATCGTCAGGCCGCCGCTGCCGCCATTATAGCTGACGCGGGTATTGTTATTGATGATGACGGTTTTGTCGTAGACGTTGGTGATCTGCACACCGTTCAGATTTGTCACCGAGCGGTTGTAATAGAAGGCGCCGTGATCCCAGCGACCACCTTCGAAGCCGTTGCCCGTATAGCCGTAGCCATAGGGGACGCCGCCGTAGAAGCCGACATGCTCGCCCCAATAGCCGCGGTGAAAGACGTAAGCGCCGTCAGCAAAGCCCCAATAGGGCGGCGTCCATAACAAACCGGATTGCGGCGGCTCAGTCCAAGTGCCGGGCACCCAATAATAATCGACGTTGTTCCAAGCCCAATATCCCGGCGTCCAGACATAGCCCGGCCCCGGAACCGGCGGCTGGTCATAATCCGGCAAGGGCGGCGGCGCCTCTTCCGCGCTGATACCGGTGACGCCGCAATCGGTTGATTGTGCCCGGGCGAGATCAAACGCCGGTGCCGGCAAAAGCAATGTCGCGAGAACGATGGGGAGGAATCGCATTGAAACTCCTGCGAGGCAGTGAAAGCGGCGCGACGTAACAGATAAAGTAAGACGAGAATGCGTCACCTGCGGCGAGGCAATTTGCTATGGCCGCACAATCGCCTCGCATCGGCTGCAGTTTCTTATCGACGACAGCCTTGACGAGGGTCGGGGCGAATGCCAGCTAAGGGGCAAGTACAAACCAGATTGCTGGATGATTTCATGAGCAAAAGATTTTCTCTTTCTATCCTAGCCGCAGCAGCGGTCGTCGCGCTTCTTGGCATTCCGGTTGCTGGCCAGGCGCAAACCACGCAGACCGGCGCAAGCGCCTCTGCCAGCGCGCCGACCGATACGCAGGCGCAAAAAAATCCGGTGGCACCGACACAAAGCGACGGCAAATCGGGGCAAAGCGCGCGTCCGTGGCCCACGGATGCGACCTCGACGTCGGATCCCGGTCTCAGCCACGCGCCTCAATAAGGGCGCGCGCTATTTGTGCGTTTCGGCTGACGAAGTTGGCGTCGTCCAGCGATAGAGCCGCAGGATATATTTGATTCCTGCGGTCGCGCCGGTGACAATGGCTTGATATTGCCCGTTGGCTGCCGGTGCAAAGGTCAGCGACGGATACCACACGCTCGCTGCCGACAGCGGGTCCGTAAAGGCGACGGCGGTGTCGTTCTTGTCGCGCAGCGTCAGCGAAACCGGCGTCTCATCTTCCGCATAAGCGATGATCACATAATGCTGGCCGGCAGACAGCGTCAGCGGCGTCACGCCAGTTGCTGCCGCGCCGGACTTCGCATCCGCTGCGAGAACGCCCGGTGCGCGAAGGTCGAGCGCCGGTTCCGCATGGGCATTGACGCCCGCGCTTGCCCTGTCGGCTTGGAGGATCAACGGAATATAGATTTTGTTGCCCGGCTCGTAGCCAGCGGCGTGCAGCATCGCCAATTGTGACATCCAATATTGCCGGTCGCGGGTAAGCGCATCTTCCGCACGGCCATCGATCAGATCGGCGACAATATCCGCGCGCTGGGCGTAATTGATCAGCACCGCGCTCGGCGTGCATTGGCCGCCGGTCGAACTGAAAGCGCTGATCACGGCAACGACTTTACCATCCTCGCCGATGACCGGACTGCCGCTGGCCCCGCAGGTGATCGGGATATTATGCGTCACCAGCAGCGTTTCTTTCGGGTCCTGCTGTGCCGAAGAGAAATAATCGGTCAGGCTTTCGATGACCCCGGCGCGGTATTTCGGCGTCGCGCCGCAGCCCAGCACGCTCGAGCCGGCAACATTCTGGCTGGGGTAACCTTCGCTCTGGATCTGCATCCCCTTCCATAAAGACTGGACGTCGCTACGCGACGCGAGCGGCAGGATCGAATCCTCCGGCAAAGGCCCTTTGATCCGCAAAAGCGCGACGTCATAAGCAAGGCCGGTGGGCGGCATCTCGATTTGGCCGGCATCCCATTTGATGAGATCCTGCTTGCGGACGAAAGCCGCGAAAGCCTTGTAGCCCGGATGCAAGGCACTGCCGATGACTTCGTATTCCTTGCCGTCGGGCCCCGGCGCGCGCACCAGCATCGTGCCGCTACCCGCCTCATCGACCACATGCGCATTGGTGACAAGCAGATCCCGGCCGACCGGCCAGGCCGTCGCATCCCAATCCGGGCAGCCCTCCGGCCGGTGCCGGATTTCGACAAGGAACGCCGAACGGTCGAGCCGCTGGCGTATCCGGTCGCTTTGGACCTTGTTGTAAAACAGCGTGCCGACAGCCGCGACGACGGCCAGAGCGACGACGCCAATCGCAATCCGCACGTCGCGGCGGACAAGGCGGCGCACCGAAACCTGTTTTTGCTGTGCTCCGGTAACACCGAGATCGGGGCTCGCCGCGTCGCGCGCAACGCTCGCCGTGAAACTTGGCCCGTCGCGGCGGCCAAGACGGATTTTGGCGCCGCTGCGAAGGGCATGGCGCGCCTCGACCGGCTCGCCGTCAACATCGACATAATGATCGCCGTACGTCTCGATCGCCCAATCACCGGAAGGCTGATGCAGCAGCGCGCAATGCACGCGCCCGACGATCGTGCTCTCGGGCGGATAGACGATCTGGCAGCGGTCAGGATCGCGGCCGATGGTGACCTGGCCGAGATCATCGGAGATCGTCTGCTCCTGACCAGCGAGCGGCCCATCGATATGCTTGATCGTCAGCAAGGGTCGGCTCCCCAACGCCGTTCAGCAATGGTTACGTTCTAGCAAAATCGGTGGTCGCCGCGATAGGGCGTTCAAGCTCCCCGCATGTCGGCGAGCGCCGTCTGTAGGGCAAGCGCAATGTCGCGCGCCGTTTGCGGCCGCCGGCGCGGCGACGCTGCCAGCATGTGCACGACGAGGCCTGCAACACCGGCCGGAACGCCGGCCGCGCGTAAATCGCCGTCGATGGTTTTGCCGCGGCCGTTGAACACGGACGCAAGACCCACGGGCGCTGGCGGCGGCAGGCGCCCCAGCAAAATCTCATAGGCGATGACGCCCATCGCATAAATGTCGCTGCGCGCATCCGCAAAGCCGGCTTTCGTCTGTTCCGGCGCCGCATAATTCAGCGTCTTCGGCGCATCATTGCCTTGCCAGACATGGCCGATGGCGCTGATGCCGAAATCGATGATGACCGGCGAGACGCCGTCGCGCAGAACGACATTCTCCGGCTTCAAATCGCGATGGACGATCCCAGCCGCGTGGATCGCCGCCAGGCAATGCGCCAATTGCGCCAGCAGCCCGACCTTCTCGGCAAGATGCAGCTTATTTTGCATCGCTTCGCGCAAGGTCGGGCCTTCGACGAGTTCGCGCGCCAGCAGCGCATCGCCATCGGGCTCATCCAGCAATCCATAGACGCGCCCGACGCCCGGGTGCTGAATGCGCGAGGCAGCCGCGACTTCCATCTCCGCAGCGCGACGCCGCTCCGTAAGCACGGCGCCGTCGTAGACCGCTTTCAAACGGAGAGTCTTCAACGCGACCTCGGTTCCGAGTTCGAGATCATAAGCACGGCTGACCGCGCCGAAGCCGCCCGCCCCAAGCGGCCTGCGGCGGACAAAGCGATCGGCGGAACTGAGATTGGACGATGCCAGGGACAGTCCCGGCGCCCAGACATTCTGCGAGCGCCCGCGCGCCGCAAGCCGCTCGCGCACCGCATCGGCATGGCCGGGCAGATTGGCCGCCACCGCGCGCCGCAACGCCGCCGCCAAAGTGCGATCGGCCTCCTCGGCGCGGTCGAGCGCATCGAAAATCTGGCTTTCGAGCACGCGACCGATGATCTCGCGCCCCGGCAGATTGTCGTCGGCGTAACGCGCGATGACTGCGCCGATCGTCTTCAGCGCCTCCGCATAGGACTTGCGCGCAAAGAGAGACTCGGCTTCGGCATGGGCATATTCGGCATGCTCGAATTTTTCCGGATCGCCCGGCAGGCCGGCGCGTATCTCCGCGAGGCTCTCGTCCGCCGCGTTGAAATCGCTTTGCGCCAAGGCGATGCGCGCGCGTTCGATCCGCGCCAGATGTTGCAGCCGCGGTGTTGCGAGACCGCCGAGATTCAAATTCGCCGCGGTGGCCTGCGCGGCGGCAATGTCGCGCGCCGCGACCAGCGCCTGCAAAGCGCCGACCTGGGCGCGATCGCGCTCGAGAGCCGGCGGCGCATCGGCGCCGATCGCAAGCCCGCGTTCGAAGAAGCGATAGGCATCGCGCGGCCGCCCGATCTCGACTTCGAGCCGGCCGGCCTCGAACAGTGCCAGAGCGACATTGACGCGATCCTCGCTCGCCTCGCCGATGGCGCGCAGAAGTGCGAGCGCGGATTCGCGCGCATCGCTGCGCCAGGAATGAACGAGTGCAATAGCCCGCAGAATTTGCGCGGCGCCCGAAGCATCGCCGATTTGCGTGTAGAGCGCCGCCGATTCGAGCAGATCGCCGAGCGCTTCACTGCGCTGGCCCATGCGGTTCATCACCAGGCCGCGGGCGTTGAGATAGCGCGCGCGAAGAGGCGGTGGCGTCTGGCAAGAGGCTTCGAGGCTGCGCAGATGCGCAGCGATCCCGGCCTCCGGCCGATTGGCCGCGAGATCGGCAAAGACTTGATCAAGCGCCGCCCCGACATCGTGAGGAGGAGCTTCGTCGGTCATTGCGTCTCGATGATTTTAACGCGGAACAGCCGCTGCCAGCCTTCGAGATCCTGCAGCATGAGCGAGGCGACGGCATCGGCTTCGGCGCCCAAATCTTGCGAGGCCAGCGGGCGCTTCAGATTGATGCGGTCGATCCGCTGCTTCGCCAATTTCAGCAGTTCGAGCATGTGGTTCGATTCCTCGGCCAGAAGCTGCCATTCGGCGTAGCTACCGATGCCGACCGCCGCAGCGGACAAGGCGGGCAGGATCACGCCGAGAAGGCCGAGGGTCGCCGTCACCCAATCGTCGAGCGGCGTCAGCGGCGCGCTGGCGCCCAAGGTGAGGATGATTTTGAAGAAGACGCAGAAGACGACGAGGCCGAAAATGCGCTCGCCGTTATGTTCGAAAAATTTCGCCGCGCCGCCGGCCATTTTGGCGCGGCCGCTATGATATTCGAGCTGCTCCTCGACCAGGTCCTGCAACACGTCTTGATTGCGGACACCCGGCAAGAGATGCGCGATCGTTCCGCGCGGCATCAAAGCGGCGCGCTGATACGCCATGAACAGCCAACTCACCCAGCCGGACCGATTGCCCTCGGCCGCAAGCTTTGATTGCGGGCGCCCCGGCGCCGGTGAAACCGCCTCGCCTTCGCGCGTCAGCGTTGCAAGCTGCTGGACCGCGCCGAAGGACAGCGCCCGCCCGAGCGGCGCCAGCACCTGTTGCTTGCGGCAAAGTTCGGCGAGCAGGCGATATTCGATCGAACGCACATGCCAGTCGTCGCGCAAGGCCATGAACGCGATCGCGAATATGGTAACGAGGGCGACGAACTCAGCCATCGCGAAAAAGATGACGGCCAACCGGCCGGTCACGCCGAATCCGAGGATCGAAAAATGCACGACCTCGCGGCCGTGGAACATGCTGGCGAGCGCACCAAACAGCAGCGAGCAGGTCGCGAGGAGGAAAACCCAGACATAGCTCGACCGATAGCGCGTCGCATATTCGCCGGCGCGTGCATCCGCCGGCGCGTAGAATTGAAACCAGTAAGCGCCGGGCTCGTTCTGCGGCTTCATCGGCGGCGTCCAGGGCAGCTTGCAGCCGGACGCAAAGAGCATCATGCGGCTGTAAAGCTTCCACACGCCATAGGATGGCAGCGGCGCCTCGGCGAAATAATCGCCGGCGGGATCGTCGGCGGCGAACGGTGGAAACGCCAAAGCCGCCAGCCACGAATGACGTTCCCGCAACACGGGCTTCGGCGGCGGAATGCGCTGCCGCAGAAAGGCATTGAGCTTGTCTTCCGGTTTCGCCGTGATCAAAGGATCGCGCAGGTCCTGGATATCCTCGATCCATCGCGGCTCGACCGTTTGCGTCGCATGGATCCACCAGACGGGAACGCCGGCCTTGGCGGCGAAATGGACAATGTCCCGCGTGCCGCCGCGCCCGTTTCCGTGTCCACCGTCCCAGATGGCAATGACAATGTCGCTGTTGCGTACAACGAAATCGCCGGCGGCCTCGTAGGCGGCGTCGGCTGTTTCGCGATCGCCGTCGAGGGCAATCCAATTGTCCCGGGCCTGCGCGAAAAGCCCGCGAAACTCTTCAAGATCCGGCGG